>Ga0137397_10000093_pt1 | contig 57247 bp, 4 predicted proteins | sample czorhiz116metaG_FD_106658 | JGI IMG/M metagenome (GOLD analysis project Ga0137397, IMG submission 106658) | Vadose zone soil microbial communities from Angelo Coast Range Reserve, California, USA - czorhiz1.16 metaG | ecosystem: Environmental > Terrestrial > Soil > Vadose zone | place: USA... | reverse complement strand
TTGTTGGTGAACGACTTGTTGGCTGCCGTCGTGCCGGCCAGCGCCTCGGCGCCCGAGAACGCGTCGTCCCCCGCCCCGCCGTGCATGGAGTCGTTGCCGCCGCCGCCGTACATGATGTCGTTGGCGTAGAGCGGGCGGAACAGCGGGTCGGGCGGGTTCGGCGCGCCCGGTTGCAGGTTCTGCGGCGTGAGATCCACCGTGTACTTGAGCCCGCTCAGGAAGGCGGTGGGCGTGACGTTGATGACGTCGACGAAGATGCCGTTCCCCGACGTCTGCAGCTTGTTGGCGAGGACGGGGGGGAAGGCACTGATCCCGTACAGCGGCTCGCCGACGCTCGTGCTGTTTCGGCTCACCAGGATGCGCCCGTCGTCGCCGAGCATGCCGTCGTCGCCTGTGCCGCCCGACATCCAGTCCGCCCCGTACCCGGCGATCATGACGTCGTTCTGGGCGTCGCCGTACATCACGTCGTTCCCGACCATGCCGTAGATGAAGTCGTCGCCCCCCTCGCCGTGGATCTCGTCTGCGGCGCCGTTGTCGCGAACGCCGGTCGTCGGATTGATCGCGACGTCGATGGGCGCCGCCTCGACCGCCGGCGTGAAATCCGGACCGCCCGGCGTGTAGTCGAGCAGGCGCGTCGCGCGCGGGATGATTCGCAGCGTCCCGCGGTCCTCGAACGGCAGGGAGGTCGTGTTCTGATCGTAGTTGAACGCCAGGAAGCCGGTGGCCGCGCCGCCGGGAGCCGGGCTGTTGATCCCCACGAGGCGGAAGATGTCGCCGTTGTCGCCGATGATTGTGTCGGCGTCGCGGGCATGCAGCTGGTTGGCCAGCACGCCGACACCGTCCAGGGACAGATCGCCGTAATCGTAGCGGCCCGTGTGCGTGCCGGCGCCGCCGAAGATCATGTCCGCGCCGTCCGGCCGCATGCCGGGGGTGGTCAGCGTGAAGAGATTGGAGCTGCCGCCGATGATGTCGTCCTGGCCGAGGCCGCCGAAGAGGGTGTCGTTGCCGCCGCCGCCCTCGATGTAGTCGTCGCCGTCGGTCGCGGACTCGAAGGAGGGGCGGAGGACCAGCGCGTTGTTGACGTCGCGCGACGCCCCGACCTGCACCCCGCCCGTCAGGGAGACATCGATGGACCCGTCCCCCTGGATGGTGTCGTTGCCGAGCTGACCGAAGATCTCGTCGCTGCCGCCGCCGCCGGCGATGTAGTCACCTCCGAGGCTGTTGGCGATGTTCGTGCCACCGGTCAGCATGTTGCGCCCCAGACCGTCCAGGTTGCCGCCGAGGCTGCCCGCGACTCCATTCTGGATGTCGGCGCTGTGGTAGAGGTTGTGGATCCGCCACAGGGCCCACGAAGGCGCGAACGTCCCGTTCGGATCACGGTAGTTCCGGGCCACGCCGTCGGCGTTGTCGGCGCCCGCGGCGTTGGTGGCCGGCTGGGCGTAGATGGTCGAGCCGGTCAGCGTCTCGAAACGCGGGTTCGTGATGTCGGTCGGACGCCGCGCGATCTTCGCCGCGTCGCCGAAGATCAGATCGTCGTCCGAGTTGCCGTCGATCTGGTCGCCCGCGGCGCCGCCGATCAGGATGTCCTCGCCCGCGTTCCCCGTGATGGTGTCGGGGCCGCCCAGGGTGAGGTCGCGTGACATGGCCCAGGTCGGGAACAGGACCTGGCTGCTGATCACGTCGCCGCGGCCGCCGAAGCCGACGACGGCGAGCAGGGTGTTCGGGCTCAGCGGGTCGGCGTACTGCACCCGCCCGTCGTCACCGAAGATGATGTCGTTGTTGCTGCCACCCCGGATGTTGTCGCTGCCGAGCCCGCCGAAGATCACCAGGGGCAGCGTGGACGCGGAGGCGTTCACGGTGTCGTTGTCGCTGATCGCCGCGGTGGTCGGGGCCGGCGAGAAGCCGCCCCCCATCGTGTTCAGCGCGAAGAACCCGTCCTGGCCGGTGTCCCCCGTCGGCTGGTTCAAAGCACCGTTCAGATTCACGGTGACGTTGTCGTTGCCGAGGCCGGTGTTGAGCAGGGTCATCGTGCGCTGGCCCGAGCCCGACCGGTTGACCGTCCCGTCGATCGTGATCGTGTCGTTCCCCGAGCCGGTCCAGTAGACGATGCCGTCGAAGAAATTGCCGGTCGCCGTATTGGCCTTGTAGGAGATGCCCCCCTCGGGATAGCTGCCCGGCAGTCCGGCGAGCCCGGTGATCCAGATCTCGGCGTCGGTCGGGCCGGTCGGCAGCCCGCGGCTGGCCGCGCCACCCGGCACGTTGCCGACTGTGTCGGTGATGACGACCGGCGTCCCGTCGCCGCCGGGGCCGTCGCCGACCGGGGTGCCCTCGTCGCTGATCATCAGCTTGTGCCGGCCCGACCCGAAGTCGAGGTTCAAGGCGCCGTTGACGTCGTTGAGGGTGCCGGTGAGGAAGTCGAAGCCGGACGCCGAATCGAAGTCGAGGTCGGCGTTCGACGACACGAACGCCTGTTCGTTCCCGTCGTGCATCAGGACGTTCGTGACGGCCATGCCCGGGGCGTAGGGCGTCCCGTTCAGCGTGCCGCCCAGGTAGAAGCCGCGGCTGCCGGCCGTCGTCCCCTGGATGTTGAAGATGTCGTTGTTGGACCCGAGGTCGATGTTGAGCGTCTCGATGCCGTAGTAGTTGATGCCATCCATCCGCGTGCCGACGGTGGCGGTCCCTCCGGTGAGCAGGTTGTCGGTCACCTTCAGCAGGTCGACACCGGGCCCGCCGTCGAACTGCCGCAGCTTGCCCTGGAAGCCGATGATGTAGACGGCATCGTGCTCGCCGTTGGGATCGACCACGTACTTCTCGACGGTGACGTCGAACTTCTGCGGCTCGAACGTGTCGCCTGGCGCGATGGCCGCGGCGGCGGCGTCCTGGATTGTCTGGCGGACGAATTCGGCGCTCGCATCGAAGGAGATCGGGAGCGTCGTGAACTGCTGCGACGTCCCGCTCAGCAGGGTGAGCGTGTACGTTCCGCCCGTCGCGCTGATCGTGACGACCTGAACGTCGTTGATCGTGTTGCCCGTGGGATCCGCCAGGGTCACGTAGTTGATCGGGATGGCCGCCTGCCCCTGGACCCGGGTGGTGACCGTGACCGAACCGTCGACGAGCTGCGGGTCCCCTGCCAGGGCCGTGGTGGCGCTCGCCGCGGCGTTCGGGTCTCCCGCCGACTTCTCCACCTGCTTCTTCAGATCGATGCCGGCCGCCACGATCTGCGCGACGTCGGTGCTGGAGAGGTTGCCCTGGAAGCGGATCACGTAGACGTCGTCGTTCCTGGTGACCGCGACGTCCCCCGCCTTGATCGGACTGCCCGGCAGCGTCTGGAGAGCGTCCCGCAGGCCGGCGGCGCTGATGTTGTAGGCCAGCGCAGCCGAGGTGTGGCCGTTGAACGAGACGGTGAACGTGCCTTGCGTCGCGTCCACGACGAGCGACTGGATCTCGTTGACCTGCGTCGTGCTGAGCCCGGTCAGGCTCGAGGAGGTCAGCACGCCGACGGTGGGCGATGTGTGCCCGCCGTCGTCGACGTTCATCACGTCCTTGGCGCCGAGGCCGTTGCTCAGACCCGCCTCGTTGGCGGAGAGCAGCGGGATGTCCTGACCGGCCTTGCCGTTGATGAAGGTGATGCGGTAGACGCTCCCCGCCCCCTCCACGCTCACGTTGCCGGCGCCGATGAGCGACAGACCCTCGAGGGCCGCCTGGAGACTGTTCAGCCCGCTCGGGGCGATGTTGAAGGCGAGCGGGGCCGTCGTCTGCGTGACGTGAGTGCCCGGATCGGTGATGGAGAGCGTGAACGTGCCGCTGGTCGCGTCGATGGTGAGCTGCTGGATCTCGTTGACGGCGTTGGCCAGGGTTCCAGCCGGCGAGCCCTTGGCCAGGTTGATCACGTTCGCACGGGGGACGTCGCCGCTGACCGTGAGCAGACCCTGGAACGGCTCGAGGGTGTGGCTGTCGTCGTGCACGTTGATGACGTCGTCGCCGGCGCCGAGGTTCACGAACGTGTGGCCGGAGATCGCCTTGACCTCCACCAGGTCCTTGCCGGCCCCGGTGTTCAGGACCGTCTTGACCCCCGCCTGGGTGTTGTCGATCGTGAAGTGATCGTTGCCCGGACCGAGGTCGATCTCGAGATCCTCGAACTGCTCGAATGAGATCCCGCCGGGTTCCGACCGGGCGTCGGTCCCGGTGCCGATCGTCCGCTGGAAGCTCTCGCCGTCGCCCCCCATGCCGAGGCCGATGACACGGAACTCATCGAGCGGCAGGCCGCCGACCAGGTTGGCGCTGTCGGCGTGGATCCTCGGCTGGTCGGTGTCGGCGAGCGCGCCCTGGAACGTGATCGTGTACTTGGGCGCCTCGGAATCCTTCGTCACCGCGACGTTGCCGCTGCCGATGGCGGCGAGCGCCTCCAGGGCGGTCTCGATATCCGACGCCTCCGGATTGAACGCCAGCGGGCCTGTCGTCTGTCCCTTGAAGACGAGCGTGAACGTGCCGGCCGTCGCCGTCAGGACCAGCTCCTGGACCTCGCTCACGGTGGGACCGTCGACCTTCGGACCGCCGTTGACCTTGGTGCTCACGGTGGCCTTGGCGCCGAAGAGGTTCTGGCCGTCGTAGAAGAGCCGGCCGGCGCCGAACGGGTTGCGATCGACGCTCCCGAACGGCGGAGCGGGCGCCGCGGGGTCGTCGTAGCTGTTGACGTTGTCGGTGTCGTGCAGCTGCAGGATATCGGTCTGATCCGGCTCGACCACCAGCAGGTTGGGATTGGTCTGGAACAGCACGTACTTGCTCGTGCCGTCGGGAACGTCCGAGTTGCCCGGCTCGGGGAACGGGCTGAGCCAGGTGTGATTGAGCGTCAGCACCCAGTGGTGCGCGTCGACCGCGGTCCCGCCCGTGATGATGCGGATCTTGTTCTTGCCGGGGCCGTGCGTGACCTGGATCGAGACGTTCTTGAGCTGCTCCGGGCTCGTCAGCGGGGCGTCGGGCAGATGGACGCTGGCATTGATCTGTTCGTTGATCGCGTCGATCTCGTCCTGGGTGAGGTCGCTCGGATCGATCACGATCGTGGCCGGCTGATCGCCGAAGGCCTCCTGCGGCGCCGCGATCCCGTCGGAGACCACGTTGCCCATCGACTGCTTCTCGTTCCGCTCGCCCGGCAGCATGATCGGCTCGCGCTCGAGCAGACCGGTGTGGTCCGGACCCTCGGCGCCCGTGATCTTGAGCGGGCCCTGGATGCTGTTGAGCTGATCGAGCCCCGGCGCGAACACCTGCGTATCGCTGCCGTCCACGCGCGCGTCGTTGAGGGCGCGGACGAGGATGGTCTGCGGCACGTTCCACGAGTTCGCGAGACCCGACAGATGCGAGAAGGTGACGGTGGGATTGAGGCTCCAGGTGAGACCTCCGTCCGTCGAGACCTCGAGCTGCTCCACGAAGCTCCGGATGCCGCCCGTGCGGGACGTGCGCGTGGGATTGGAGACGACCCTGATCGTGACGTCGCTCGTCGGCTGCCGGGTCAGCTCGATCTGATAGGCGTCGTTGAACGGGAACCCGTTGGTGACGGCGCCCGCCTGGGTGATGCCGAAGGATCCGAAGACGTTGCTCGGGCTCGGTCCGCTGACGAATTCGACCACATTCGTGGAGCCGTCCGACTCCATGATCCGGACGCCGGGGTAGTCGTTGTCCGCGATGTCGGCGATGAGCGTCGTCTTGACGTTGGCGTAGGCCGCGGTCCCCGACGCGGTCAGACCGAGGTCCGCCTTGTGGAAGCCCTCGACCACGGCGTCGTCGATGCCGCGGACCAGGATGTGACGGAACGTGTCCCAGCTGTGCGGCCCCGCCGCCGCCGTGAAGACGAGGGGGGACGTGATCTGCGGGTGCGAGGGATCGTCGCCGTCGAAGAACTCGAGCTGTCCGTGTCCGTTGAGGGTCACGCTGACGTCCGCGACGGGCGCCACCGACAGCCTCACGGCGATCTGATCCACCTGCTTGTGGGCGAGCTCGGCGTCGATCTCGGCGGCGGCGGTGCTCGTGGAGATCTCCGCCACGCTCGTGCCGCCCTCCGTCTCGGAGATCACCAGCGCCGCGCGCTGTTCCGTGAAGATCTGCACCCGCACGTTCGGGGCGGACAGACCCGTGTAGAGCTTGATCTCGTACTGGGTGTCGTTCGGCAGGCCGTTGAACCCCTTCGGCACGATCCAGGGCTTGTTGACGATCAGCGTCTTGGTGGCGTCGTCGGCGAACAGGATGAAACGCGTCTGGCCAACGACCTCCGGGTGGGACGCGGAGCCGACGATGCTCAGGAACGCGCCACGCAGCCCTTCAGGAAGTCCGTCGGCTCCGCCCGGCATGACCCTCGAAGGCAGGGCGAGATCGGTCAGGTGCGACAACTCTCTCCCCTTGAGCTGCTTCACATCCTGGTGACCGAGACCGTTCCTGAACGTGACCGTGTACGTGCCCGGACCGCCGGTGACGCCGACGTTCGGCTGGCCCAGCGCGTCGTTCCCGATGAGCGGCAGGGCGAGGAGCGCCGTCTGGACGTCGGCGGCGCTGGCCCCGAACGGGATGGGATCGGTCTCCGCGTCGCGGAAGTTCAGCGCGAAATAGCCGAAGCCGCCGAGGTGGCCGACGGTGACCGTCTGCACCTCGTTCTGCGCGATGCCGCCCGGTGTCGTCGTCGCGATGACCACGGGCTTTCCATTGTCGGCCCCAGCCCCCGGGCTTCCCAGCGCGCTCGTGATCTCGGCCCTCACCTTGCCGCCGATGGCCGCCGTGAGCTTGTGGGTGAGGTCGGCGACGTCGGGGATCTCGACGATCGAGGAATCCCCATCCACCTTGAAATAGATGGTGTGCGCCTTGTACCAGTCGCTGCCGCTGAAGGACAGCGGCGGTGAGTCCGGCGAGCCATCCCCCTTCCGCAGCTCGTTCACCGAGCCCGGGATCGTCCCGTCGACGAACACCAGTCCCGGAGGCGGATCGATGGCGATGCTCACCTCCGAGGAGTTCAGCGGCGGACGCGAGAGCGTGATCGAGTAGCTGTCGACGAGGTGCAGATCGATCGCCTGCTGCAGCGTCAGACCGGTCGTATCCCCCTGCACGACCATCGAGCCGCCGCCCGTCTGGGTGATGATGACGGCGGGCTCGTCGTTGTCGGCGACGTTGGCCGAGACGCCGACCACCTTGAGGCCGTTGTAGCTGAGGTCGCTGCTGATCGCGTCGTGGGTCAGGATCCCGCTGTGGCCCAGGAGGTCGTTGCTGATGACCCCGTTGGCCGGCGTGGGGCCGTTGACGCTGAAGAGATCGGTGCCGAGACCGCCGCTGATCTCGGTCACGATGTCCGGGCTCGTGCCGAGGATGAAGAAGCGATCGTCCCCTTCCGCGCCGTCCACCTGGAGCAGCTCGATGTTGACGAAGTCGACGTGCAGGCCCGCCCCGAACACGCCGTGCGGCGTCACCACGAAGTCGTCTCCGAACTCGGTCCCGATGATGATGACGGTGTCGAAGCCGTCGCCGCCGTTGATGTTCACTGGCGCGTTCACGGCGTACTGGATGAAATCCGCCCCGGCGTCGCCGCTGAGGTCGGTGAGGGCCCGGTGGTCCTCGGTGGACCCGGCGAGGGCGAAGGCCTGGATGATGAACGTATCGTCGTCGGCGCCGCCGTTCAGATCGGCCACCGCGAGGTTGTGGAAGACGATGAACAGGTCCTCGCCGGCATCCCCGTTGATGGTGATCGGGAAGCTGACGCCGTTCGAGAGCCAGCCCTTGGTGGTCTCTATGGCGGCGAAGACGTCCCCCTCCGCCACGCCCGCCTCCTCGGTGGTGCGCCGCGTCTGGTAGAGCTGGCCGATCTGGGAGAAGTCGTTGCCGTCGCCGGCGTTGACGGTGATGTTCGCGCGCGTGTCGTCGATGTAGAACTGGTCATCGCCGCCCAGGCTGTTGACCGTGATCGACTCGAGATTGATGTCGTAGTTGACGCGCTCGAACGGCTGATGGTCGGCGTCCTGGGTGCCGTCCTGATTCAGCAGGGCGACGAACGCCAGCCCCGTCTGCGCGGCGGCCGCCCGCATCAGGAACAGGTCGGGCACTTCGGTGCCCGTGATGATGATCTCGTCCAACCCGTCGTTGGCGAGCCCCGAATCGAACACGGAGATGAGCGATGCGGTGTTGCCGCCGATCAGGTTGACGTTGTACGTGTCTCCCCCGCCCTGGCCGTCGAGCGTGATGAGCGCGTTGACCCCGCTGGTCGTGATCGGCGTCGGCGGATCGGTGTTGCTGAACACATCCACGTTCAGATTGACGGTATCGGTCCCACCACCGCCGAGGAAGAAAGCCGTCTCGCGGATGGACTGCACGTTCAGGGTGTCCACACCGTCCTGCTCGATCTTGGCGGTGATCTGGCTGACGTCCAGGTTGGCGAGCGTTCCGCCGAAGGTCACGGTGTAGACGTCGTTGCCGTCGACGACCGCCTTGGCGACGACGACGCTGCCGCCGGACCCGCCGATCGAAGTCAGCGCGTTCAGGGCATTCTCCACATCGTTCGCCGTCGCGCCGAGATCGATGGGATCCGTGGTGCCGCTGTCGTTGCCGTTCCTGAAGGTGAGCCTGAACTGTCCCGTCAGACCGGCGGGGTGCTTGACCGCGATCTGCTCGACCTCGTCGATGGACAAGTCGGCGTCGCCCTGTGTCGTCGTGGTCGGCGTGATGGTGAGACCGGTCAGGTCGCCGCTGATGACCAGCGGAGCCACGGCGGCCGTCAGCTGGGCGATGTCCTGGGACTGCAGCCCGTTCTGGAACGTGAGCGTGTAGACGCCCGAGGCCTCCGTGACGCCGATGTTCGGGTTGTTGGAGGCGTCGAAGCCGATCAGCGGCAAGGACGCGAGCGCGTCCCGCACCTCGTCGGCACTCGCGCCGAACCGGATGGGGGCGGTCTCTTCGAAGCGATACGTGATGGTGAAGTAGCCGACCCCCCTCGCCGAGTCGCTGGTCGTGATCGTCTGGACCTCGTCGGGGCCGGTGATCTTCGTCGGGTCGGGGGTGAGCATGTGGGGCACCGTATCGCCCGTGTACGTGACGGTGTACACGCGGTCGGTCCCGTTCACCTGGAGGCTCACGCTCACGTTCCCGCTGAGACCGGGGAGCGTCTCGAGCGCCGCCAGGACGACCGCGGCCGACGCGTTGTAGGCGATGTCCGCGGTGATGTCGTCGTTGCTCAGCGTAAAGGTGCCGCCCGTGGCGTTCTTGACGTGCAGCTTCTTCACCTCATGCTGGAAGCCGTCGCCCGGTGTCGTCGTCTCGACGGTGACGCTGGGACCGTCCTGCGTGGTCCCCGTGCTGACGAGGTTCAGGCTCGTGTTGAGGGCGGCCCGGTCCAGAACGTTCGTCGCGATGATGTTGATCGTGTCGTCACCACCGGCCCCCTCGACCACGGTCATGCCGGTAATCGTGTTGGCGTTGGCGACGATCGGCCTGACCGGCGCGACGTTCAGCTCGCCGAGGTCGTTCTGGAAGGTCAGGGTGTAGACGTCATCATCACCGGACGTCGTCCGGCCCACCGCGACGTTCGGGTGGTCCAGCGCGTCCTTGCCGATCAACCCCAGGGCGACCAGGGCATCCTGCACATCGGATGCGGATGCGCGGAACGGGATCAGACCGGTTGTCTGGGACCCGAAGGTGATCGTGAAGAATCCGGACGGAGGAGTGACGGGAGCCAGAGGCGGCGTGGGAGGCTGGGGATCGACCTTGAGGAGCCTGATCTGCTGGACCTCGTTGTGATTCACATCCCCCTGGGTCGTGGTGTCCACGATCGCGTGGATGACCTTCGGCTGGCGGTTCTGCGGGAGATCGGCGATGACGGCGTCGCCGCCGATCGTGAAGGTGTCGCCCGCTTTGCTCATTCTCACATCCGATGACTCGAACGCCTCGAACTCGATGCGGCCCGCGGTCAGGAGGTTGGTGGCGTCCGGCAGCAGCGACTCGACGTTCTGATTGCCCAGGGCGTTCTGGAACGTGACCGTGTAGACGTAGTGCTCGCCGGTCTGCGCCAGGGTCACCGCGACGTTGCCGCTCCCGATGCTGGACAGCGCCTCGAGCTTGGCCTTCACGCTCGCCGCCGTCGCGCCGATGCCGATGGCCGCGGTGGTCTGGCCGTTGAAGCTCAGCGTGTAGGTGCCGCTGATCGGATCGTCGACGTGCACCTTCTGCACTTCGTTGTGGCTGCCGTCCCCTTCCGTCACCGGCTCGATCCCGACGCCGCCGTGCATGATCATGCCGAGGCCGCTCACCACGCCGACTTCGATCGGATTGGCGAACCCGAGCCGGGTCTCGCTGAAGGCGGTGAGGTTCCCGATGTCCCCGCCGCTCGAATCGGCCGAATCCTCGAGCACGAGCGAGTCCTGCCCCGCGCCGCCCAGGAGGACGAGCGGTCCCATCCCGAACGGGCTGTTGAGACCCGTGCGGGCCTGGCTCACGATGTCGTTCACCGTGCCGCTGACGCCCGCGCTGCTGCCGACGGTGAAGAGGTCGTCGCCGCCACCGCCGTCCACGCGCACGGGGACGGTCTGGGACGTGCTCTCGACGTTGAGCGTGTCGTCTCCGTTCTTGCCGAAGACCTTGATCTGGAGGACGTTGGAGTCGGCGGCGGGTGACTCGTACTGCACCCCCTCGCCGGCCGCCAGGTCGATGCCGGAATCGGTCACCGTGATGGTGTCGGCACCGGACGTGCCCCGCACTTCGATCGTGTCGTCGGAGTCCCACGGATTGGGGTTGCTCGCGAAGTCCGGGTCGGTATCGTCCGCCACGAACCCTTCGTTCACCCGGGCGTCGATATGATCCGTGCCGACGACGAAGACGTACCGGTCGCTCCCCTTGCCCCCGCGCAGCTCGATCTGATGCGCCCCGGTCGTCTTGTGGACGTAGAAGGTGTCCGCGAAGTCGCTTCCCCTGATCGACTTGATGCCGTTGACGTTGGTGACCGTCAGCTGGCTCTGGAAATCGGTCAGCACGGGATCGGCCGGCACCTGGGGCCCCGTGGGATCGAGGGGATCGGTGGCCGGCGCATGCGTGACCGTCTGGGTCATGCCGACCTCGATCTTCAGGCCGCCGTCGTCGACGAGCAGGAACGTCAGGGCCTGCGGCTTGCCCGAGAAGTCGAGCGTATCGTCCCCCCCCGACGCGTCGATCGTCTCGCTGCTCCCGAAGTCGGCGGCCATGTAGATGTTCGCACCGCCGCCACCGGCCAGGGAATCGTCACCGGAACCGCCCGACATCGTGTCGTTGTCGTCCCCGCCCGTGATCGTGTCGACGCCCGCGTCGCCCATCAGGGTGTCGGCCCCCTTGCCGCCCATGATGATGTCGTCGCCGGCGCCGCCCGAGATCGTGTCGTCCCCTTTGCCCCCTTCGAGCGTGTCGTCGCCCTCGTCGCCGAAGATGGTGTCGTTGCCGTCGCCGCCCTTGATGTGGTCGTCCCCGGCGCCGCCGTGGGCCGTGACGTCGATTGCGCTCGACAGACCGCTGAGGTCGATGTAGTCATCGCCGGCGCCGCCGTTGACGATGATCTTGTGGACGCCGGAGAACCGCCCGAAGCCCTTCACCTTCACCGGGCTCTGGTCGACGCCGCCGACCTCGAAGACGTCGACGACGACGTCATCGCCGTCCATCGACACCTGGATGTGCTCGTTCGCGTCGGTCGTGTCGCCGTTGACCCGGCTCGCTGCGTTGGGCCCGAGGTTCAGCGTGAGGACGTCGCCGTTCATGCTCCCGAGGAGCGGGGGCTTGGTCGGCGTGATCTCGAACTTGAACAGGGTGATGCGCGCGAACTCGAACTCGGCCGTGAAGAAGAGGAACTCGACGAACGCCCGCATGAACAGGTCGATCTTGCCGCTGACGTCGAAGACGGCCAGGGGGTTGAGGTCGTTGGCCTCGAGCAGCGCGGCCAGCTCGTTGATCCGGATCTTGCCGTCCTTGTCCAGGTCATCGAAGTTGAAGTTGATGGTCGCCTGGATGCCGCCCTCGACGCCGGCGCTCGCGAAGCCGAGCGAGATGGCCGCGCCCACCGAGATCTGCGCGGTGAGGAACGCCTCCGGCTTGTCGGCGCCCGTCTTCGGGTCGAGGTCGTTGATGAAGAACCCGTCGATCAGATCGACCGGGTTCCTGGTCGCGACGAACTCGGCGAGTCCCCGCGTGTCGTACCCGAAGCCGATATCGAGACCGCCGCCCACGCCGCCCGCGAAGGTCCCCACGAGAGGTCCGATGATGGGGAACATCTGCCGGTACAGGAAGTTGAATTGCATCTTCGGCAGCTGCACGAGGACGAGCGTGACGTCCGGCTGGCCGAGGATCAGCTTGAAGATGTTTTCCGGCTTCAGGATCGGGAAGTCGATCGACCCGGGCTCGCTGACGCCCGAGGTGAACGACGAGGTCGCCGACCCCGGAGCGCCTTCGGTCGTGAGCGCGTTCTGGAGGTCGTTGGCCGAGGGCAGCGAGATGTTCTTGAAGTTGTTGAGATCCCGGATGTCGGAGATCCCGCCCGCGCCCGGCAGCGAGAGGAGGTGGTCCGTGAAACTGCTGCCGAAGTTTCCGATGTCGGGGCTGTCGAACAGCATGAGGTCGCCGAAGTTGAGTCCGACGTTGGCCCCCTGCGAGGCGGCGTCGCTCACGAGCCCCGACAGGTAGTCCAGCTTCTGCACGAAGTCCAGGAGCGCGACCACCGTCGGTCCGTCCGTCGGGTCGAAGAACACGATCAGGTCCTTGCCCGTGATCGTGTGACCGGCGAGGTCGGACAGGAGCGGGATGCGCTTGTTCAGGAAGCCGTCGGGCCCGATCAGCCACTCGAAGGGCGACAGGATGTCGTGAATCTGGTTCAGGATCGGACCGGCGAAGTTCGAGATGAACGAGCCGAGATCCAGGGTGACGTTGGCCAGCAGCACCTGCGGCGGCGCGATGTGGAACCCGCTCGACGGAGAGGCGCTGAGCCCGAAGTCGATCAGAAGGTCGGCGTTGATCGCGGGCAGGATGTTGCCGATATCGGAGCCCAGGGTGCTGAAGTCGACTCTCGCCTGCGCGTGCAGCGAGGCCTCGCCGGACAGGGTCGGCTTGATGATGTCGCCGAACGAGCCGCTCACCATCTCCCCGATCGTGAGCTTCCCGTCGCTGTTCGGATCGGTCAGATTGACGCTGCCGTTGAAATAGATGTGGGTGAACTCGTCCTCCTCGAGCTTGCCGTTGTGGTTGGCGTCGTCGGGGATGCCGTCGCCGTCGCTGTCCGCGCCGCGGGAAATCGTGTTGTCGCCATTGAGGTCGACGCCATCCGCGACCTTGAGCGCCAGGAACAGGAGCTGCGCGTTCAGATGCGCCCGATCGCCCGAGTCGAACGAGGTCGTGGACGTATCGGCGCCGCCGAGATCGGCGTACAGCGTGACCGACAGCTCCGGATCGTGGCTGGTGACGAAGTAGAACCCCTTCTGGTCGTCCACGCCGAAGCCGAGCTTCAGGTCGAACGCCATCTTGATCCGCGGCTGGAGCTGGGCCTGGATGCCGAACGCCGGGATGCCCAGATCCAGGTCGATGGGCGGCGACTCGATCTCGAACGTCTTGCCCAGGTCCATCTCGAGCTGGACCGAATGGGCGAGCAGCTGGACGCTCGTCGGATTGCCGGCGGCGTCGAAGAACTTGAACTGGATGTCGTTCTTGGTGATGTCGGTCCCGGGATCGTCGCTGTCCTTCAGGATGTGCAGCGTGTCGTTGAAGACGTGGAACAGGGTCCCCTGGATGAATCCGATCAGGCCGTCGAGATTGAGGTTGTTCTCGCGGATCGTCTTGGCGAGCGGCTGGAGAACGTCCTGCCGCAGGTCGCCGATGAAGTTCGCCGCGGGATTGCCCTCGAGCACGTTGCCGATGAGGGGCAGCTTGACGCCCATGATCTCGCCATTGAGCGCGCCCTGGATCGTCTGCAGCAGCCTGTCGAGGCCGTCGACGGTGACGGCCGGGTCGCTGAGAAGCGCGAAGATGCCGGGGAGGTTGCTGGCCAGACCGCTGAAATCGAACTCGGGCAGCGTGAAGGTGAACGGGGAGCCTCCGCCCGTCACCAGAGCCTTGAGATCGAGATCCACGACCAGCGCGTTGTGCTGCCCGTGCTCGAGACCCCCGTGCAGGCTGCTGGCGAAATCGAGCGGGATCGGGCTGTCGACCGTCCCGAGGAAGAGCGGCATGTTCACGTGGGCGTGGTTCTTCCCGCCGGTGGTCGGGAAGTCGACGTTGATGTCGCTGGTCGACGGCAGGTTGAACGACGGCGTGAGGCCGGTCAGCGTCAGGAGATCGAAGCGACCATCGCCGTCGTCGTTCATCGTGACATCGAGCGTGCCGTTGAGGCTGGCCGACCCGCCGATCACGGAGAGGCCGAACGGACCGATCTGCGCGTTGAACGTCAGCGCGTTGCCGCTGGCGTCGAGCGATGCGTGCAGCCCCGTGCCGCCCGCCCCGGTCCTGATGAAGAACGACTTCGTGGAACCGCCCAGATCGAGGCCGAGCTTGAGGTCGAACTCCACGCTGGCGCCGAGGTTGAGACTCCCCGAGGCGCTCAGGCTCACCAGGTTGGTGAACGCCGACGGCAGACCCGCGTCCGCCAGGTCGAGGTCGAACGGACGGCTCAGGTTCACGCTCTTCGTCACGTCGAAGTCGATGTTGAGGACCTGGTGCGCGGCGTCGTACGTCAGGACGTCGCTGCTGAGACCGAGCAGGCCGTCGATGAACTTGTTGAGCTCCTGGATGCCGCCGGCCGGGTTGTTCTTGATCGCGTTGAACTTGTCCGCGAACGACCCGGCGATGTCGACGAGATCGGCCACGCTCTTGTCGATGAGCGGGAGCTTGAAGTCGAGGGCCTCCGCGATGGCCGCCCCCGGAGGACCGGAGCCGTCGAGACTCCGCAGGAAGTCGATGATGACCTTCAATCCGGCGATGATGTCGTCGAAGCTGAGGTCGCGGAACTTGTCCAGGATGCTCGCCACGTCGGGGCCGGAGAAGGCGATCGGACCCCGGACGCTGAGGCTGGCGCCGGTCCCGGCGAGCGTGATCTTTCCGTCACCGCTGACGGCCACCGTCACCGTCCCAGCGACCGACCCCGCGCTCATCGCGGCGTTGACCGCCGTCTGGAGCGCGTTGCTGAGGTCGGTCCGGCTGGCGAAGGCGGAGGTGTCCTTGGCCGGCAGGAACACGATGCCGTTGTTCGTCCCGTCGGTCACCAGGAACGTGACGCCGTCCGTGAGCCTGCCGTCGGTCGGGACGACGGTCTCGAGCGCCAGCGGCGTGCTCGAGAGGGCGTGCGTGTCCGTGCCGAACCCGAGCGGATCGGCGAAGGACGGGGCGGCGGTCAGCCAGTTCGGGCTGGTCGCCGTGAGATCGAGACTCGCGTCCAGCGCCGAGATACCGCCCAGCGGGGTGGACGGCTCCACGTCCAGATGAATGCCGACACCGCCCCCCAGGGTCGCGTCGACGACGCCCGTGGTGGGGTCTCCCTGCGAGTCGAGCCCCTTGTCCGCGTCGTTGAAGAAGAAGTTGCCGTTTTTCAGCGCCCCGACGATCTGGTCGACCGTCACGCGGTCGGCGTCGCCGACACCCGTGGGGTTCTTCAGGGACAGGTCGGCGTGAACGTCGATGAACTTGTTCGATCCGAGAGTGCCGCCCCCCGTCGCGGTGATGCCGAGGAAGCCGAGGGTCGCGGTCGCCGTGACTCCTGATGCGGCCAGCTCGAAGTCGCCGGTGAGGTGCGTGTCCTGGAGGAAGAACCCCTGGGACTTCGCGCTGTGGGTCTCCCCGTTCCCGGCGACGTAGCCGAGCTCGGTGATCGCGCCGTTCGTCGGGCTGTCGGCCACGTTCATCGCGAGACTGGTGACCAGGGACTCCCGGCCGTGGAACCCGATGCGGTTGCCGAGCGGGTCGACGAGGAAGACCCTTATCGTCGGGTTGGGCGTGCCGTCCGCCAGCGTGTCCCCGGCGTGGTTCGCGATCCCCGCCCCGGTGAGTGCGGTGTTGACCGCAGTCTGGAGGGCGCTGACCAGATCGTTGATGCTCGTCCGGCTGGCGGCCGACACTGTGACGGGCACGTTCGTCCCGTTCACGACCAGGGTGAGGCTGATCGCGTCGTTCGTCGTGCCGTCGAAGTGGGTCGGCGCGGTCAGCAGCCCCATCTGCTGATACGCGGTGTTGCCGAACGCCGCCGTGACCTGCGTGGTGGCGTCGACGTTCACGGCCGGGGCGAGCGCATCGACGGAGACGGTGACGGGCGTCCCCGAGATGGCGATTCGCCCGCCGCCCGCGTCCACGGTGAGCGGCGAGCGGAGCTGCACGATCAGGTCGCCGCCGCTGGCGGTGAGCATGATCTTGCCGCTGCCGTCCAGCCCCGGGTTGATGATGGAGATGTCGTTGATCCCGGCCTGCTTCAGCGCGTTGTTGATCGCGGCAGCCACGGCGATCGGCAGGGAGGCGGCGTTCGTCACCGCGCTCGTCCGCACGCTGCCGCTCACCTTCGCCGTGAGCCTGGAGTCGTCGGCGGTGATCTGCGCCTCGGGCGTGTTGGCCTCCGCGCCCTGGAATGTGATGGTATAGGTCGTGCCGGACAACGAAACGCCGACGTTGCCGGCGCCGATGGATGCCAAACCTTCCAGGGCGGTCTTCACCGCCCCCGCCGTCGCGTTGAACGCGATATCTCCCGTCGTGTTGCCGCCGAACGACAGCTGGAACGACCCGCCGGTTGCGTGCCGGACGGCGATCGTCTGGATCTCGTTGTGGCTTCCGTCGCCGTCCTGCGTCGTGGCCACCGTCACCTGCGCCGGATTGAGCGTGAAGGCCAGGTCGGTGAGAAGCGGGGTCGACATCGGCGTGTGCCCGGCGGTGAACGGCACGCTCTGGACGAGGCTCGCCTTGAAGAAGCCCAGACTCTTTCCGGCGTTGATGAGCGCCGTGTTGATGGCCGCCTGGACATCGGCCTGGAGGCTCGTGTCGGCGTCCGGGTTGTCCGGGTCGATGTCCAGCCTGGTGTTGTTCGAGGTGCTGGCGGCGGTGACCGCGACGCTGGAGAGCGTCACGGCTGCGGTCGCGTTCACCAGCTTCTTGCCGTCGGCCGTGACCTGGGCGACGTTGGTGTGGACCAGCGGACCACCGTCGAACGTGATTGTGAACGTGCTCCCGGCCTTCGTGACGGACACGCTGCCGCCGCCGGTGTTGATGATCGACAGACCGTTGAGCTCGGTCGCGACCTGCGCGCCGGTCGCGGTACTGTCGAGCTCGCCCGTCGTCTGGCCGCTGAAGGTCAGCGTGAACTTCCCGCCCGTCGCATTGAGCAGCGTGACCGTCTGCTGCTCGTTGTGCGTGCCGTCGCCCTGCTGCGTGGTCACCACGCCAATCGCCGGGCTGTAGAACAGCTTCACGTCGAAGGTGGCATTGGCCGGGAGGATGCCGTTCTGCGCGGTTCCCTTGAGGTTCGTCGGGTCGCCGACGATCTGGCTGACGTTGGTCTTCGCGAGCGGACCACCGTCGAACGTGACGGTGAACGTGGTCCCGGATTTCAGGACGGACACGCTTCCGCCGCCGGTATTGATGCTCGTCAATCCGTTGAGGGCGGTGGCGACCTGCGGGCCGGTCGCGGTGCTGCTCAGATCCCCCGTCGTCTGCCCGTTGAACGTCAGCTTGAACGTCCCGCCGGTCGCGTTGTTGATGTGGACCTTCTGCACCTCGTTCAGGTTCGCCGTACCCCCCGTCGTGGTCTCGACGACGACCTGGCCGACGTTGTTGGGCACGAAGACCGGCGGGGTGATCTCGATCTGCGACTTCTGGTGGCCCAGATCGATGCCGAACGTGAACCCGGCCGAGAAGCCCGCCGCCAGGATGATCTGGCCGTGGGTCGTGACGCCCGCGATGTCGCCGAGACTGGCGCCGAAGTTCAGGTCCAGACCGCGCGCGAGCTGCTTTGCGTCCACGACCAGCATCTCGACGTTCTTGTGGAACAGCCGGGACGCGTGCACGCCGCCCAGGAAGGTGATGTCGTAGTGGTCACCGGCGCTGTCATGGGTGAGCGCCACACCGACGTCGCCGGGATCGATGCTGGTCAGGCCTTCGAGCGCCGATTTCACGACGGTATCAGCCGCGCCCAGCGCGATCGGGGCCGTGAACTCGAGCGTGCCGTCGGTCTTGGGGAAGGCCAGGCGGAAGGTGTCGGTCAGCAGACCGCCGCTCGCGACGGCGTTGACGGTCAGCGTCTGGATCTCGCTGTTCGAGCCGTCGCCCTGCTTCTTCTCGACGACCCCGGCGTCCCCGATGGCCTGATCGTAGTCCAGCGCGAACGTGACCTCGCTCGCGCCCGTGTCGTAGAGCACGTCCAGGAGGCTCCCGAGACCAAGCTCCGCCGTGAGGGCCTTCGCCAGGGTCTGGACGCTCGAGAACGACAGGTCGTTCAAGTCCACGGCGCCGTCGCCGTTGAAGTCCGGCTGCAGGATGTCACCGCTCTTGAACAGCGGGTCGAGAACCGAGGTCTTGAAGCCGGACGCCATGTCGACGACGTCGCCGATCGTCTTGCCGGTGAACGGTATCTCGGTCTTGAGCGCCGCGCCCTTGCCGATCCCGCTCAGAGCGTTCAGGACCTGGTTCAGCATCCCGATCATGTCGCTGACCGAGACATGGCTGAAGTCGTCGAGGGTGACGCCGGGGGCGCTGAAGCTGATGTCCGGCAGGGAGGGTCCGGAGGAGTCCCCGAAGATGCCGTTGGAAAGCGTCACGTTCGCCGTGACGATCTTCGTGTGGAGATCGACGCCACCCGACTTGACGCCGGCATCGACCGACACCGTGAAGCTGGCGCTGAACGGCGTTGTGACCCCGGTGGTGAGACTCACGAGGTCGCTCAGCGAGTGGCCGCTGACATCGCCGGAGGTGATGCGACCGTTGCCGTTGACGTCCAGGAGCGTGAGATCGGCGTGGCTGTCGAACGCAATGCTGCCCGGACTGATCGTCAGCGCGAGGATCCCCAGGTTCACGTTGGCGTTCGCGATCGTGGCGCTGGCGCCGACGTCGAGCGTCAGCGTCCCGCCGGGGACCAGGAAGGTGCTCGGCGTCCCGCCGCTCGTCTCGAACCCGAGGCTCCAGCGTCCGGTCAGCGTGGCGGTCAGATCGACCTTCGCGTCGATGTTGATCCCGGCTCCCTTGGCCTTGGCGCCGGTCTCCAGGTCGACCTGTTCGGTCCTCGATCCATGGAAATCGATGTCGATCAGCGCCTCGAGGTCGTCCGGGTCCGGCCCGGAGTCCTTCTTGCGGTAGCTCGTCGAGAAGTTGAGGAAGTTTCCGCCCGTCGTGAAGAGGGCCGGCAGCGTGATGCCATTCAGCGCGTCGACGACGTCGGACAGCTTCGGCGTGGCGCTCCCGATGCCGTTGATGGCGTTGGTGACGGCCGCCTTGAGATCCTGGAACGTCTGGGTCAGGTGCAGGAGACCGGCGAGGTTCGGCACCGTGCCGCCGGTCAGCGCGCCGAGGAACGGCAGGGCGTTGACCAGCTCCGAGAATGCGCTGGCTCCGCTCTGCGCCTTGTCGATGAGACTGGAGAGATCCTCCAGCGTCTGGATGAGGTCCCCCTTCACGCCCGGCAGGAGGGTGACGTCGATCTCCTCGGCGAGCTCCGGACCGCTTTGGGTCAGCGAGCTCTTGATCGTCGAGAAGGCCGTCTTGTCGGAGGTGACCTTCAGGTCCGACGTGACCGCCGTGAAGTCGAGGGTGTCCGTTCCACCGCTGTTCAGCTCGTTGACCGTGTCGGTCTCGATCCCGTCGCCGAACACGTACCGGTCGTTGCCCGCGCCTCCGGTCAGAGTGTTGGTGCCGGTGCCGCCCGTGAGGACGTCGTTGCCGCTCCCGCCGATGAGGATGTCATCCCCGGTGTTGCCGGTCAGCGTGGCGTTATCCGTGAATGCCGAGGCGTCGATCGTGTGCCCCGTCGCGCCGCTGTTCGTGAGGTGGCCACGGTTGATCCCGCTGAGGGCGATGGACACGGAGCCGAAGGACAGCGAGGTGTTCGTGAGCGTGATGTCCGCGTCCTGGCTGACCTGGACCGTATCCGTCCCGCCGCCACCCGTGAACTTGAGGATCGTGTTGAAGGCGGCCGGGGCGCTCTGGAAGTCGAAGAGGTCGTTGCCGCCGCCGCTCTGGATCTCGAGCGAGGTCGACGGTGCCACGGCGATGTCGATGCTCTCGAACAGACTGTTGCCACTCTCGATATGGAGCTTGCCGGCATTGTCGCTGATGAGGATCTGGTCGTTGTGGCTGCCGCTGTCGACGACGATGACCCGGTTCGTCGCGTCCATGTTGTCGCTGATCGGCTCGACGCCGGCGTAGGAGATGAGATCCGTGTCGCGCTGGATCGTGCCCGAGTTCGGACCCGTGCCCCGATAGACGACTCTCGAGTAGGTGCCGCCGTCCAGCACGATGGTGTCGAAGCCGCCGGCCCCGCCGTCCACGATACCGCCGAGGCTGCCCCCTGACGTGAAGACGAAGGCGTCCTGGTTGCCGGCCGCGCCGATGAGGTTCTCGACGCCGCTGAACGTGACTCTTCCGAGCGTTCCCGCGTTCGCGCCCATCACGTTCCATGTGCTGTCGACCCTGGGACCGATGAGGGTGTCGGATCCCCCTCCCCCGATGAAGTCGATCGGGAGTCCCATGGCGACCACGCTGGCGTCGAGCGTCAGGGTGTCGTTCTGATCCGAGCCCTGGATCAGGACGCTGCTCGTGTCGGCGAGGGCCTGGCTCGCCAGGACGCGGCTTCCCGGGTTCGCGGCGTGCTGGTCGACGATCTGGATCGTCGGCGTGCCGTGGTCGTCCACGATCTGGACAGAAAAATCCCTTACGGCGGCGGCGACGAGGGCCAGCGGGTGCGCGTTCAGCAGCAGTCGCGGCTCGAGCTGCTCGAATTGCAGCTTTCGCCGGCCGGACTGTGTTCCGCCTCTGCGCGGCCGCGGCGGAGAGTTGCGGCGAGGGTGCTTCTTGTCGAAGCGCTTAGCGAAGCTCATGCGGATCACTCCTGCCGATGCGAGCGATCACTGCAAGATTTGAGGACGGAGAACCGAAAAGGAATGGCTCCGGTCCGGCGGGGAGGGCGGGACGGAGGGGAGGCGGAAGGATTCTCTTCTGGAACAGACTCCGTCTCTCCAAGAGTGCCCTCGAGAAGCTGCGCACGTGGGCGAAGGTCGCCCGTTGCCACGCCTATGCCTGGCGCACGGTCGAAACCTGCCCCTCGGCCGTCTCGGACCGTTATGTCGACCCTAACCCTTCGGACCCTGCACTTTTTTGGAGACGAGACCGAAATAACATGCGACCGGCTTCCCGCCCGGCCGTCGAGCCAAGGCTGCTCCCCGAAGTATCGGGCGCTTCCTGTACAAGGCTGACTGTCCCTTCAAATACCTCCGTCGGCATTCCCTGTCAAGGAAATTTTGGAAATTCCCGGGGGGCGTCTCGCCGGTTGGGAGATCAGAGAGCGAAGATTCCAGCGGCGCCAACGATGACGCCGAACTCCTTCCAGAACTTCCCCCAGTCCGGGGCGTATTCGGGGACTTCATACGTTACCCGGCCGCTGGGGGCCGTGGCATCGAGATGAAGGACCTTCCCCACCCCCTTCCCGCTCTTGACCTCCAGGCGGATGCCGCGCGGGTCCGGGAAAGGACGCACGGAGCGCATGACCTTTCCGTCGGCCGTGATGATTCGTAGATCATAAGACGCCACCGGAAGCCTCTCGAACGAGAAGACCCCCCGATCGTCGGTTTTCGTATCGAAGGTCCCGGCCTTCGAGATCACGCGGACCGTCACTCCCGCCTCGGGATGCCCTTCCCCCGAAGCGCTCAACTTCCCTTGCAGGAAGAGGTAGGCGTAGCGTTCCGTCTCCGCCGCCCGGGAGACCCCCGGCAGGAGACCGATGACGATGAGGCAAAGCACCGGGCGCAACCAGACTCTCATATCAGATGCAACTTGTTCATCGAGCGCCGATAGATATCTACTGACATGGACGTGTGTTCCGCCTCTCTACGCCGGCCGAGTCGTACCCCAGACTGGACTCCGCGCTCCCCTGGCCGGAGGAGGTGAGGTAGAAGACGACCTGCCCCCGGATCGGCAGGAAATGGTCGTCGAGACTCGATAGAGCGATCTGGCAGAAGCGATCGGCGGACGGGACGATTCCCGGGTCCTGCGTGTAGACCCCGGTCGATCGGAGCGTTTCCAGATCACCCCGATAGACGTTGACGCCGCCCGTGCCGGTCGGCGGGGAAGGGATCCAGATCACGGTGTACGGGTCGCTCAGGAACACGAGCGGGCTCGAGGGACCGCAGATCGGATCCTGGCCGTCGCAATCGCTGTCGATGCCGTCACCGCAGACCTCCGTGGCCAGCGGGTGCCTGGAGGGGTCGTTGTCGGCGCAGTCGGTCCCGGCGACGATGGGCAGGGACACGGAGCTGTCCCCGTAGTCGTCGTGGTCGCTGTCCTTCATGCAGTTCAAGGGGCCGTCGATGGCGGCCGCGCCCGGGAAGGTGTCCGCGGCGGTGGGCGAATTGTCGTCGCAGTCCGACCCGGGAGTGACCCCCGCGGGGGGTGTCTGGTCGCCGTAGTCGTCCCCGTCCTTGTCCTTCATGCAGGCGGTCGCGAACGCTTCCTTGGGGGCCGCCCCGGGGAAGGTGAAGGGATCGGACGGCGCGCAGTCTCCGCCGCCCAGGATCCCCGGGTTGTCCCCCTGCGTGTCGCTCCAGCCTGTGCAGGCCACGTAGCCGTCCCCGTCCGGATCCGTCTCGTTGGCCGGCACGGTTGCGCCGCAGGAGTTGTTGTTCCCGTCGCACAGCTCGGCGGCTCCGGGGTGGGTGTTCGCGTCGCCATCGTTGCAGTCGGTGCCACGCACGACCGGCAGGGACACGGACGCATCGCCGTAGTCGTCTCCGTCGGCGTCCTTCATGCAGTTGAGGGGGCCGTCGTGGGGGGCCGCCCCCGGGAAGGTCGTCCCCCCCGACGGGGAGTCGTCGCAGTCGGTCCCCCGGACGACCCCGGCGGGCGGGTTGATGTCGCCGTAGTCGTCCCCGTCCCTGTCCTTCATGCAGGCGCTGGAGAAAGTCTCCTTCGGCGCGGCGCCCGGGAAGGCATAGGGATCCGTGGGGGCGCAGTCCCCGCCTCCCAGGATCCCCGGGTTGTCCCCCTGGGTGTCGCTCCAGCCGCTGCAGGCGACGTAGCCGTCGCCATCCGGGTCCGTCTCGTTGACCGGCACAGCGCCGGTGCAGGTATTGTTGTTCCCGTCGCACCGCTCGGTGGCCCCGGGGTGGGTGTTCGGGTCGGCGTCGTTGCAGTCCGTCGTATTTGAGGCTTCCCCCTGCGCCGCGTCGCAATGGCCGTCCGGAGCGAGGACGGTCGTCCCCAAGCTGGTGCCGAAGCCGTCCTTGTCGGCGTCGACGATGCAGGTCACGGTGTCGTGGCCGTTGCAGTCCTGATCGACTCCGTCGTCCGGTATGTCGGTCTTGCCGGGCGCGAAGTTTGGATTGTTGTCGTTGCAATCGGTGTTGAACGGAGATTCGCCGGTCCCGGTGCAGTTGCCGTCCGGATCCAGGAGCGTCGTCGTGCTTCCGTACCCGTCGTGGTCCGCGTCCACGAAACAGGTGACCTTGTCGGCGCCGCTGCAGTCCTGGTCGATGGAGTCGTCGGGAATCTCCGCGGCCCCGGGGTGCTGTGAGGCGCTCGCGTCGTTGCAGTCGGTTCCGGGCACGATCGGCAGGGTGACGGACTGGTCGCCGTAATCGTCGCCGTCGCTGTCCTTCATGCAGTTCAGCGGACCGTCGATCGCGGCCGCTCCGGGGAAGGTGGCGGCGGCGGTCGGCGAGTCGTCGTCGCAATCGGTCCCCGGCGTGATCCCCGCGGAGGCAGGCGTCATATCGCCGTAGTCGTCCCCGTCCTTGTCGGTCATGCAGGCCGTGGCCTGGGTCTCCTTCGGCGCGGCGCCCGGGAAGGTCTTGCCGTCGGCCGGGTCGCAGTCTCCCCCTCCCAGGATGTTCGGATTGTCGTTCTGCGTGTCGGCCCATCCGGTGCAGGCGACGTACCGATCGTTGTCCGGGTCCTTCTCCGCCGCGGGGATCGCCCCGGCGCAGGCGTTGTCGTTCCCGTCGCACAGCTCGGGCGCTCCCGGGAAGCTCCTGGGGTCGGCGTCGTTACAGTCGGTTCCCTTCACGATCGGCGAGCCGACCGAGGTGTCGCCGTAGCCGTCTCCGTCGGCGTCCTTCAGACAGGCGGTCGCGTTGTCCTTGGGAGCGGCGCCCGGGAAGGTCTGGGCGCTCTGGTCGTTGCAGTCGCTCCCCGGCGTGACGCCGGTCCCGGGCAGGATGTCGCCGTAGCCGTCCTTGTCCCTGTCCCGCATGCAGGCGGTGGTGCTGTCCTTGGGCGCGGCGCCGGGGAAGGTGTCGGCGTTGGACGGGCTGCAGTCCCCCCCTCCGAGGATCGCAGGTTGGTCGCCCTGCGTGTCGCTCCAGCCGCTGCAGCCCACGTAGTGGTCGCCGTCCGGGTCCCTCTCGTCCGAGGGCACGCTGCCGTTGCAGTCGTTGTCGTTCCCGTCGCACACCTCGGCCGCCCCGGGGAAGGAGGCGAGGTCGTGGTCGTCGCAGTCCGCCTTCTTGGCGGAGCTGCCGCAGACGTCGAACCCGTCGCCGTCGGTGTCCGGCGCGTCGTCTCCCATCCCGTTGCAGTTCTCGTCGATACCGTTGCAGGTGATCTCGGTGGCGCCCGCATGGATGCTGGCGTTCTGCGCCGAGCAATCGGTGGCGTCGGGGTCGCCATCCCCGTCGTCGTCCTCGTCCCGGATGTTGCGCCCCTGGGTCCTGCGATCGCCGTCCGTGTCTTCGAGCGTCACGGCATAGACGCGGCCGTGGGTGAGCGACGAGACGAAGATGTCGTCCGACTTGTCGCCGTTGAAATTTCCGGTCGCGAGCGCGTAGCCGATCTCGTCCCCCTGGTTGAGGCTCCGGTCGCCGCCGAAGATCATCACGTCGACTCCGTTCACACCGGTGCAGTCGGAATTGGTCGCGCACAGGTTCATGTCGACGGGGGAGGCGATGGACGTCGAATCGAGGATGACGTACAGGGTGCCCTCATCGATCTCGTTCACCTTGAGGCCGCTGCCGTCCTCCCGGCGCGCCGCGATGAGGAGGTCGTCCTTTCCGGACCCGTCCACGTCGCCGAAGGCGACGGAGAAACCGAGCTGATCGCCGGAGCGGCGCGCCAAGACGACGAGCTTGGCGGTATTGGCCTTGATGTCCGGTCCGGGGGCGAGCAGGGCGGGGTCCCACACATAGACCTTTCCGGCGTTCAGGCGCTGGCCGGTCTTGGCGTTGGTGAGCTTGTCCCCTCCGCCCGTGCCGCTCGTGACCGGGGGTATGTTGTCGGCGAGGACTCCCCCGACGGCGAGACGCCCCTCGGCGCTGATCGCCACGCTGAAGCCGAAGTAGTCGCCGGTGATCTCGCCGAGGATGGCGCGGAGCGGCGTGTCCGCCCCGTGGTACACACCGTTACCGCCGAGCCCCCCGGTCGGCGAGACGGGGCCCTGCACCATGATCACCTTGCCGGCCTGATTCCCGACGGCCCCGATCGCGAGATCGTCGCGCTTGCCCCGCGGATTGGTCGTGGCATCGAAGTCGCTGTCGAGATCGCCGCAGGCGATCGCCTCCCCCACGCCCTCGCCCGTCTGGCCCTCGATCCGCACGATGCTCCCGTCGGCGCGGCTCACGACCCCTGCGGTCACCGGAAACGCCGTCACCCGGCCGGCACCGCCAAGGGCGCCGATCGCCCCGACGACCAGATCCTCCTGCAAGCCGCTGTTGGACAGGACCCTGCCGAATGCCGTCGAGTACCCGAACAGGTCGTTCTGTCCCGGATCGGGGGAGGTGAAGAACGTGCCGAGGGTCGCGGGGTCGATCGTCTGCGTCGTCGCCGGATTCGAAGGGGTTCTGCACAACCCGCCGGCGGGGATGTGAAACACCGTCCCGGGAGCGTTGGTCGTCGTGCCCGGGACGCCGGGAGCGCCGATCGCCAGGGCGGCGGCGAGACCGGACGGGGTGCAGCCTGGAACCGTCTGTCCCTGGCTGATTGCGACGGAATAGCCGAAGTTCTTCACCTGCCCGGGGATGGACGGATCCCGCCACAGGACCACGTCGGCCTGGGTGTCTGGATTGACGCCGCGATTGAGAGAATCGGGGAGGAGCCCGTAAGCCTGCTTCACGCTCGCGCGCCCGTAGAAGATGTAGACGCGGTTGCGCGCCGGGTCGCCGACCACCAGATCGACGAGGGTGTCGCCGTTCAATTCCCCGGTCGCGACGGAGAAGCCGAACTGGCTGCCGGTCTGGTTCGCGATCTGGAAGCGCAGATCCCCCGCCTGGCATTCGAGCCGGGGGGCGCCGCTCTGGTCGAGCGGCTCCTCGCACAGATCGAAACTCTCCGGGGTCGTGCTGCCGAGGAAGACGGGGAAGGTGATCGAGACCGGCCCGCACGCGAAAAGAACGGCCAGCACGAACAGGAGCCTCGAGACGCGGCCCGCTTCGATCCGTGGCGGCGCTCCCGGCATGTTTCTGGTTCTGCGCATGATTCCATCCACTCCTTATCGACCCGTCCCGAACCGGTACGTGTAAGTGCCGACGAACTGGCGGCCCTCGCTGGAGCCCTCGCCGGCCAGGCGAAGGGAGGATGGCCCGAACTCGAAGCCGACGCCGCCCGTGACGTGATCGGCCGGCTCTCCGCCCCGGAACGCCTCCATGTAGGCGGCGTTCACGCTCGAGTCGTCACTGTTGAAATGCAGCATGCGGATGCGATCGTCCGGCGTCCTGTAGTATCCGGCCCAGAGCGCCAATCGCCGGCTCCCCTTGCCCCCCGGCCAGAAGACGTACTCCAGCCCGCCCCGGGGAATGATGCCGTCGTTGATGGTGAATTCCACGGATTGATTCGCGTTGATCCCGAAGGCTCCGCCTGCGACCTGGCCGCCCGTCAGGTAGTTGACCCCGGTCCGGAAACCCTTCAGGAGATCCGTGTACTCGACGCGCTCGATTTCCAGGGAGAACAGCCAGTGCACCGGCGAGCGATAGGAGGCGGAGATGGCATAGCGGTCCGGAACCACGATCGTCGTGTCGAACATGAGGTTCGGGGCCCCGTTGAGAAAGGTCTCCTCCGGCACCGAAAACCTGGCGCCCCTGCGATAGACCGCTCCGAAGCGCCAGGGAGAAACTCCCGTGGCGAAGACGGAGTCCGGATGCAGGTGGATCCCGAACGTGAAGGTCACGTCCGAATCTTTTCCATCCGCGCTCGTGCTGTAGACATCCATGCTCGGCTGGACGGGGAATCGCGGGTGGGTCGGGTCGAGGAACAGCTGCAGCGGATCGATCACCTCGGTCAGGGTGTCCGACTTCAGATCGAGGGTGGCATAGGTGAGCGTCAGGCCGGCCGAGAAATCCCGGGTCAGATCGATGGAGCCCCCCACGTTCCAGTAGACGATGTCCGCGGACCGGCCGCCGCTCACCAGGGTGTCGACCGAGTACGCCTCCACCGTCGAGCCGTTGACGGTGTTCGGGAACGACGGGAAGGCGAAGCGCGCCTCCGTCGCGTTGCCACCGGAGGAAAGAGCCCGGTCTTCTGACAGGACGACCTGCCTCGACCCCGCGATCCGGATGCGCCGTCCCGCGACCGTCCGGCGCATCGGGAGGACGAAGCTGACGAAGCTCGGATCGCTCGTGGTGTCCGGGTTCGAGACCGAGGTCAGCCCGAGGAACGGCAGATTCCGCGCCCCGGTCGACTGGTCCACGGAGAGGCTGCCGAGATTGCTCCGGTCGATCGTCGTGTCCTGGTCTATGGAGCGGTATTCGAGGAAGAACTCGGGGGTCAGAACGTACTGCAGCCCGGCCGGATTCGCCTGCGCGGCCGTGGCGTCATCGGCTACCGCGGCGAACGCGCCACCCATTCCCAGAGCCCGGGCGCCCGGGTTGACGAAGTTGAACCGGAACTCCCGGAAGGTTTCCTCGTCGGTCAGGGCCCGCGGCAGGCCCGGCGAGAGGAAGGCGATCGTCAAGGCAGTGACGACCCGAAGGATCTGCCTCCGCCGCCTCACCATGAACCGGGTGTTCCCCCTCCGGCACGCACATAGACGCCTCCCCCGCTGCAGCCGGGCGCACGAGGTGGACAGTGAATGAGCGTGTGTAGGTACTACCAAACAGTGTTGATGTCAATGGGCTATCAGGTTTTTCTTGATCGGACCCCTGATCACGACCATAATCCACTGCCTCGATCACAGGAGAGGAATACCCCGATGACATGGAGGTCAGCCGCCGTCGCGATCGCCGGAGCGGCCGTCCTGGTCGCGACGGGATGCGCCCGAAGAGGGCTCGTCCTCGAGCTCTCCGGCTCTGTCATGTACGACAAACCCAGGATCGTTTCGGTCGCGCACACCCTGACCGATGCGCGGACCGAAGGGGGATCGGTGACGGTCAAGATCGTGATGGTTGGAGATCCCGGCCTGGCGGCCTCGTTCGACATCTCGCCCGGAATCGCCGAACGGCAGACGATGAAGGAGTCGGCCGCGGGACACTATGAAGCGGAGTTCGATTTCCCCAAGAGCACCGTGGGGGGACCGTTCACCGTTTTCGGAAGGGTGTCGCACGACAAGGCCGGCGAGGTCGTGCTTCGGGACGTGCAGCCGATCACCATCACCCTGCTCGAGCACGGCGGCTAACGGAGAGGGAAGACGCGGGGATCCTTCCGCGCGACCGCAAGCCAGTCGCCCCACAGGGTGGAGGCCAAGGTCGCCTGGAAGGAACCCGCTGCCCCGAAAGCCGGCATCTCCGGCCGGCCCCGTCTCCGGTCCTTCCAGAGATCGTCCTGACCCTCCGCCGGCATCGCATTGCTCGAGGTCGTCTGCAGGGCGACCGTGCTCAGGGACGTCGAGAGCGTCGTCAAGGATTCGCTCAGGGCCGATGATGTCATGGGAGTCGAAGCGGACGCGCTGCCTGAGGGAAGAGGCAGGTTCGCGCACGCCGGGTCGTCGGTCCTCTGCGTGAAGGCGTCGAAGGAGCTGCGGCCGCTCCGCGACAGCAGCCCGAAGCGACCATCCACAACCACACCGTTGTAGGCGTAACCGAGCACCGCCTGCCCGTTGAGATTGACGCTCGCCGTCGTGCCCTTCAGCGTGACCTGCAGCGTATAATCCACACCCGCGTCGATGACCCTGGACGTCACCGCGTCGATCGACCAGCCGCGCAGTTGCGTCCGGTGTCCGAGGATGACCCGGTCTCCCGGTGCGTCGATGACGACGAACTTGAAGTCGTTCGCGCCATACTGGTCGAAGATGATCCCGCCCATCGCCTGCGTGTTCAGCCTGGCGGTCAGATCGAGGAACGAGGCCGGCTCGATGCCGCGCCCGATCCCGAGATTGATCAGACTGAACGCCTTGTCGTCATTGATGGGCGTGTTTGCCTCGTAACGCCCGTTCAGCACCGTCCAGGTCCCCTGCTTCCCGCCGATGAAGCGGTTGGCGTAGCCGTCGGAGAAGTCCTCGGTCTCGTCCATCGTCGAGGCCGGCGGGACTCGCTGTACCTGGATGTTGTCGAACAGACCACGCGCCTGCGTCGAGCCGACTCCGACCATGCCCCAGTTCAGACCGACCTGCTTGCCGTCGACCGTCCGCGGGCTGAAGGAGTAGGTGAGGCTGGTGACTCCGCTGACGACCAGGCTCGCCACCGTCCCGTTCACCGCCAGCAGCATGTTGTAGTACGTGTCCGACTTCGCCTGGATGTTCGACTGGACATCCACGATCCAGCCCGCCGACGTCCGGTGTCCCATCTGCAGCTTGTTCAAGGACACGTTGATGCCGGCGAACTTGAAGTCGAACTGGCTCTGATAGTCGAAGATGATGAACGCGTCGGCCTTCCAGCCGCCGATCGCCTTGCCGGCGTTGATCGACGCCTGCACCTCGTAGTAGTTCGGCAGCACCTGGTCGACGTTGAATACGCTGACCGCATCGCCGTTCGTCTCGGCTGCCGACACCTGCAACACCCCGTTCTGGACCAGCCACACGCCGCTGTCCGGCGCGAACGCCTCCATCGTCCCCGAGTTGAAGTTGGCGCTCCGCAGGACGTCCCGCTTGCCGCCCGGCAGGTTCCCCGCCTGCGGATCGTACGGCGCCCCCGTCTGGTCCTGCCAGGCGAAGTCCTTCTGCAGCACCAGCCCCATCTCGCCGTCCGGCTCCCCGTTGCGCGCCGGGTCGCCCCCGGTGTCCGCCGCACGCGTCGGATCGGCGCCGTCGCTCTTCGACAGGTTGTACAGGTAGTCGTGCAGCTGCGGCTGCAGCGTGCGGCTCACCGTGCCCATACCGAACGGAGCGAACGGCACCAGGTAGCTGTTGAACTCTCCCACCCAGTCGATCAGCCGGTCGCCGCCCGTGTTGGCGATCAGCACGTCGCGCCCGGCCCCTCCGTACGCCGTGTCCTCGTAGGTCGCCTCCGTGTCCGGGACGTTGTTGGCCGTCGGGTCCGCCGTGGCCGCCGTCGTGTCGTGGTCGTCGTCGGCGTTCATGAGGTCGTTCCCCCAGCCGCCGTACATGTGGTCCCTGCCCGTGCCGCCCACCAGCCAGTCGTTCCCCAGGTCCCCGAAGATGACGTCGTTGCCGTCCCCGTGGATGGTCGTCGAGCCGGTCACCAGCGGCCCTTCCTTCGCGTCGAAGTTGAGCAGGAACGGCGTCCCGGTCCCGTTCCCCGTCGGCACGCCGTTCACGTCCACGAAGATCTTCCGCAGCGGGTCGAACTCGTCGTAGGCGGCGAACTCCCCCGCCCGCCGCTGTCCGTAACGCAGCACGTTGCCGGGGTTGAACGGCGCCCCGTAGAACTGCGGCAATGCCTCGGCCCCGGACATCGCGTCGTTGCCGGCGCCGCCGTGCAGGAAGTCGTTCCCCAAACCGCCGTAGATGATGTCGTCGGCGCCCAGCGGCGCGAACAGCGGGTTGTCCGGCTGGCCGACGGGGACCAGGCTGAACGGTGTCAGGTTGACCTCCTTCTTCAGCTGCCCCGCCACGTTGATCACCGCCTGCTGGATCTTCCCCGGCGTCGTGATCAGGAGATCCGTCTGGGCCACCTTCAGGACACCGTACAGCGGCTCGGAGTACGGATCGCTGCCGTTCGTGCCGATCTGCACGTTCCGGCTGGTGGAGATGCGTCCGTCGTCCCCCAGCACCCCGTCGTCGCCCGTCCCCCCGGAGATCCAGTCGAGACCGTAGCCGCCGATCAGGTCGTCGTCCTGGCCCTCGCCGTACAGGACGTCGTTCCCGGCCATCCCGTAGATGGAATCGTCCCCCGACTCGCCGTGGATCTCGTCGGCCGCCCCGATGTCCGTCGCCGCATGGATCGCGTCATAGTCGAAACCTCCCGGCGTGTAGTCGAGCAGCAGCGCCGCCCGCGGAATGATCCGCAGCGTGCCGGTGTAGGTGTCGTAGTTGAAGGTGCGGAACGAGGTGGCGCCGCCGGTCACCGAGACCAGACGGAAGATGTCGCCGTTGTCCCCCAGGATCATGTCCGCATCGCGGGCGTGGCCGCCGGTCCCGAGGTTCCCGTCGTGGTTGCGCGTGATCTCCGTGCCGGCGCCGCCGAAGAGGAGATCGGCGCCGTCCGGCCGCTGCAGGCGATCGGTGAGGCTGAACAGGTTCGAGCTGCCGCCGATGATGTCGTCCTGGCCCAGACCGCCGAAGATCGTGTCCCGGCCCCCGTTCCCCTCGATGTAGTCGTCGCCGTCCGTGGCGGCCTCGAAGGACGGCCAGACGACGAGCAGCCTGGTGGCCGGGTCGCGGAAGGCCTGCACGTCCGGCGGGCGCGCCGCGAGGTCGTCCTCGACCTTCAGGTCGCCGTCCCCCTGGATGATGTCGTCGCCGAGCTGGCCGAAAATCGTGTCGTCGTCGGCGCCACCGGCGATCTGATCGTTGCCGAAGTTGTTCAGGCCGGCCGCCTCCGTCTGGGCGTCGTGGTCGAGGAGGACGAGGCGGTAGTCCGACCAGACGGCGGGGGTCTTCGGATCGAGCCGGTCCGCGCCGCCGGCGATCGCCGCATTGACGCCGCCGGCGGCGTCGTAGATCGTGCCGGTGTCGAGCGCCCGGAAGCGCGGGCTGGTCAGGATGCCGAAGCGGGCCGACCGATCGAGAACGGCGTTGTCGCCCAGGATCAGATCGTTCCCCGCGTCGCCGTCCAGGAAGTCGCCGTTGGCGCCGCCGATCACGATGTCCTGGCCGGGGCCGGCGGCGATCCGATCGCGCCCGCCGTTCAGGCGCACCGTGGTCTCGATCCAGTAGGCCCGGCCCGTCGTCAGGCTCGCTCCGGGGCCGAGCGCCGGCGAACCGGGCAGGCCGAGATCCCAGAGCAGCACCAGGGCCTGGTCCCCCACGATCACGTCGTTGCCCCGGTTCGGGCTGCTCCGCTCGGAGTCTCCGTCGATCCGGTCGCCGCCCGTTCCTCCCAGGACGATGTCGTCGCCGGCGTCCCCCTGCAGGACGTCGTTGTCGCCCAGGTCCGGATCCATCGTCTCGACACGCACCGGGAGACCGTGGCCGTCACGCACGCGGGCGTTGTCCCCGATGAGGATGTCGTCGCCCGCGTTGCCGTTGATCGTGTCGCCCGCGACGCCGCCCACGAGCACGTCGTTCCCCTCGTTCCCCTCGAGGACATCCGCGCCACCCGTCGAGGTCGTCGTGTCGGTCGTCGGCACCTCGTCGATCTGGAACGGCGCGCCGCGCTCGACGGTGGTCAGGAGGGCGTTGTCGCCCACCACGAGGTCGTCGTCGGCGCCGCTGATCGGTGCTCCCGCCGCCACGCTGTTGCCGCCGAACAGACGATCGTCCTCCGCGCCCCCTACGATGATGTCGTTCCCGGCGTTGCCGTAGATCGTGTCGGGTCCGCCCAGGGACGTCGGCGTCCCTCCCGGCCCGCCCGCCGCGACGATCTCGGTCGCGAGGCTCGCGACACGCAGCCATCCGCCGGAGGCGTACTGAAGACCGGTGAAGGTGCCGTTGTCGCCGAGGATCAGATCGTCGCCGGCGCTCCCTATGATCAGATCGCCGCCGACGCCGCCCAGGATGACGTCGTCCCCCTCGTTCCCCTCGATCGTGTCGGCCCCGCCGGTGGCGCCGTCGACGTCGGTCGTGCGAACGCTCGCGAGGTTCCACGGGAGCGTCAGGACCAGGCCGGCCGGCAGGACCTCGCCGTTGTCGCCGATCAGAATGTCGAAGTCGTCCCCGGCGACCGGCGCGCCGGCCCCGTTGCCGCCGTGCATCTGGTCCCCGCCCGGTCCGCCGAGGAGGATGTCGTCGCCCGCGTTGCCGAACAGGACGTCCGCCTGCCCTTCCGTCGTGTTGACCGTCGCCACCCGTGTGACGTTCCCGGTGGTGCGGATACGGCGCGTGCCGGGCGTCTGCGCGATCACGCCGTGATCGCCGAACAGGATGTCCAGGCCGATTCCGCCGTTCAGAGTGTCCTGGCCCGCCGACTCGCCGGTCGGGACCAGGAAGGTCGCGGCGACATCCGCGTCGCTCAGGACCGTGGGGTCGACGATGTCCTGCGCCACGAGCTTCAGATCGATATTGAAGCCGGAGTCGCCGTAGAGATGATCGTCGCCGGCCTCGCCCGAGATCGTGTCGTTCCCCGATCCTCCGGCCAGATGGTCGTCGCCCTGGCTTCCGGTGATCGTGTCGTTGCCGGGGCCGCCGTAGATCACGACGCCCACGAAGCCGTCGGTCTTGCGGACGAGGCGCGAGGCGTCGATGACATCGTCGCCCGGGTTGTTGAAGGTCGACGCGTTGACCGAAGGATCGCCCGTGTCATTGCTGTAGCGGACTCCGTTCTCTGACGTGTCGCCGTAGATCACCAGCGGTCCCTGGCCCCGGTCGTAGACCGTGATCCGGTCGCTCCCGCCGCCGCCATGGACCGCCGTCACCGCGCGATCCGCCGTGGCCCGGATGTCGAACTGATCGACACCCTTCCCCAGCAGGACCTCGACGACCTCGAGGTCGTTGTAGGTGATGCCGCCGGCGTAGGTGACGAGGACCGGGCTGCCCGGCGTCCCCTGGTCGAGCGTCAGGTCGGATCCCATTCCCAGACCGGTGATCGCCAGGCCGCGGTTCTTGATTCCGGCGTCGTTCCTGCGGACCAGCGCGCCGGCATCGATCGCGTTGGTGCTGTCATCGTTGAACACGGTCAGCGTGTCGATCTGCTTCGACTCGTCGACCGTCGGCCTCTCGGCGCCGCTGATCGACGTGTCCTCACCGGGCAGGCCCACCGCCCCGACCAGCGATCGATCGGCGCCTTCCCCGCGACCGCCCTCCACGATCAGGGGCCCGGCGATCTTGTTGAGGACGTGGGTCTCCGGCGCGAACTTCTTCTCGAGCGTCCTCACGCCGGTGAAGCTCGAATTGGCCGTCACCCGGATCTCGATCGGGTTCGACCAGTTCGTGCTGTCGAACGTGACGGTGTAGACGAACTGGTTCGTGGCGTTGTCCTCGAGGACCACCGCGAACCGTGGATCCGCGGGGCTGGTGGACAGACGCGTCTGCCCGTCGGTCTTCAGGGTCAGGATGACCGGCTGCGTCGGTCGGCGCGTCAGCTGCAGGAAATAGCTGTCCCCGGCGCCGCCGTCCACGACCTTCGTCGAGCCGCCCGTCTCCGTGACGATGACCCCGGCCGTCTCGTCGTCGTAGACCGTGACGCCGAGCGTCGGGAATTCGTTCTGCGGCACGTTGTAGACCCGGGTCCCGCCAGCGAGGGTGCTCGTGATCCGGTGCGTGATGCGCGATGTCAGGATGTTCTCGGCCACGCCGGCGCCGGCCCCCTCCTGGAACGCCGTCACCCTGACCAGCTGGAAGAGAGACCAGTTCGCCTGCGTGAAGGTCAGGGTGCTCGCCGACAGGACGAGCTGCGTCGGGTCGTACTGCAGCGTGACCGTGACCACCTCGCCCGCGGCCGGGGCGCGGGTCAGCGCCACGGCGTAGATGTCGCCGAACCCTCCCTCGAGGACCCGGGTCGTGTCGTCCCGCCGGACCTTCGTGAGGTCGACGACGTTCTGGGCGTTCACGTCACCGGGATCGAGGTCGTTGATGTCGAGCTGACGGATGTCCAGGCCCGGCTTGTCGTTGTCGACGATCGTCACGAAGACGTCCGCGATCGCCAGGTTGTCGTAGCTGACGCCGGCGGAGTTGATGCTGTGGCTGATGAGCGCCACGCGCTCCCCTTCCGCGGAAACGTCGTCGACCGCCTTCACCCAGACGGTCTGCGGCTGGTTCGCCTGCGTGAAGGTGAGAACCAGCGCCCGGCTGTACGGTCCGTTCTCGCTGGTCGACACGAGCAGGCTGTCCCCGCCCGACGCCTGATCCTTCGAGCTCGCCACCCCGGCCGACACCGTCAGGTACACCGTCTGGAAGTCGGCCGTGAGCGGCGATGTGAGCAGGATGCTGTACGAGGCCTTCAGACCGTCCTCCGATACCCGCAGGGGCTGGCCGGTCGGAGTGATGTCCACCAGCCTGTGATCCGACGCCGACACCACGGAGACCGGCACGCCCGAGACGCTCACGTCGCGGTAGGCGGCGTCGCTGCTCCGGTTGACCTGCTGCGTGATGAACCCGCCGCGGCCCACGAGATCGGCGCTGATGATCGGCTCGGTGACGTCGCCCAGCACGCTGATCGTGTCGCTCCCCAGCCCGCCGATCACCGTCGTCACCAGCTCGGGGCTCGTGCTCAGGACGAACAGGTGATCGTTCCCCTCGAGGGCGTCCACCTCGGCGCTCTCGACGTTGGCGAAGGTGACGTTCAGACCGGCCCCGAACACTCCGTTGGCCGTGATCACGAAGTTGTCCGGGAACGGCGTGCCCAGCACCACGACCGTATCGAACCCGTCGCCGCCGTCGATGCTGACCGGCGCGTTGATGGCGTACTGGATGAGGTCCTCGCCGCTGCCGCCGATGACCTCGGTGTTCCCCTGCGGCGCGCCCACGAGGATCACGAACGCGCGCACGATGAACTGATCGTTGTTCGCCTCGCCCTCGAGCCGCAGCGGCCCCTTGTTGTGGTAGACGGAGAAGAGATCGTTCCCGTCGCCGCCGAACACGGTGGTCGGGTGCGTGACGCCGTTGCTCAGGTAGGCGATGCCGTTGAGGACAGTGTTCCCGGCATCGGCGATCGCCTGCTGGATGCGCGCCACGGCCGCGGCGTTCAGCGTGTCATGGGCCGGATCGAAGATGACCGCGCCGGTGTGCGGATCGCGGATGACGCCGATGATGACCGGCGTCGTGTCGAAGGTGTCGTCCGGGGCGATACCGGCCGCCGTCGTCCGCGGCCGACCGAACACCTGGCCGATCTGGAAGGTGTCCTGGCCCGGGCCGCCGTCGAGGGTCGTGATGGCGCTGTTGTCGTCCGCGATGAACCGGTCGTCCCCCTGCAGCCCGTTGACGATCAGACGGGCGTTGATGTTCTCGTCGTAGTTGACCCGCTCCGTGCGGTCGGCAGCGGTGATGAGGCCGTCGCCGTTCACGTCGTTGATCAGCGCGACGAACTCCTTGCGCAGCAGGAACAGATCGCCGCGATACAGCCGCGGGTCGGTCGAGCCGGCCGGGGCCTCCGACGGACGGTCTGCGCCGTTGATGATCAGGGTGTCGACACCGTCGTCCGGTGCGCCATTGTCGAACACGTTGACCAGGGCGCCGCCGATCCCCGCCAAGTCCACCGTGTACTGGTCCGAGCCGCCGTCGCCGTGCAGGTTCAGGACCGCCGCGAGGCCGTTGAGGTTCGTGCGCACCGGCGTCCCGCTCACGTCGGCCGGGTTCCCGGGGACGACGTTGACGTAGATGAAGTCGTTGCCGTCCTGGGTGTGGATGGTCGTCACACCGGCGATCGTGTTCACCAGGACTGTGTCGTCGATCGCTCCCACCGACGAGTCGCCGTCGCCGGTGTAGAGCTGCGTCGTGCCGGCGTGCGTGCTGTCGATGAAGAAGCGGTCGGCGCCCGAGCCGAGCCAGACGTTCAGGTCCTCGAGCCCGTTGTAGTCGATGCCGCGCGGCATGCCGAGACCGCGCAGAGCGTGGCTCGTCAGCGTGCCGAACTTGGCCGAGGAGGCCAGGGAGTCGTCGACGTTGAGGACGTCGAACGCCGAGTCGCCGTTCACGACGAGCAGGCCGTCGATGCGGTCGATGCTGCTCACCGGAACGGCCGGCGGCGGAACGCCCGTATCCGGGGTGGGCGGCGGCAGCGACGGGGAATGATCGCCGACGTTGAAGGTGTCGTTGCCGCCCAGCCCGTTCAGCGTGACCGTGCTCGTGCCGCCGATCCCGCGGACGTTGAACGTGTCGTTGCCGTCCTCGCCGTTCACGACCAGGATGCCGCTGGCGTCGTTGATGTCGGTCCTGTCCTGGCCCGCCGCCAGGTTCACGTTGGTCGTGCCGGCGTGCGTCCCATCGATGGTGAAGTGGTTGTCACCCGCGCCCAGCCAGATGTTCAGGAACTCGAGGTTCGCGTAATCGATCCCCTGCGGCATGTCGAGGCCGCGCAGCGTGCTGGACGTGAGCGTGCCGCTCTTGTTGTTGCTCGCCGGGGCCCGCGAGTCGTCCACGTTCATCGTGTCGGTGCCGGTGCCGCCGTCCACCTGGAGCAGGCCGTCGATGGCGTCGATGCTCCCCATCGGCGTGGTCGGCAGGGGCGGGTTCGGGAGGAGCGGGGCGCGGTCGGTGACGTGGATCGCGTCGTCCCCCTCGTCGCCGAAGATCGACACCCCGCCGCTCATCGCGCGCACGTTGAAGACGTCGTTGTCCTCCTGCCCGTGCAGCGTGACCTGGCTCCCGGCGCCGGTGCCACTGACGTTCACCGTGTCGGTGCCGGCCTCGGCGTTGACCAGGAGCGTCCCCGAGGCGTCGTTGATGTCGATCGTGTCCCGGCCGGCGGCGGTGCTGAGCGTGGTCGAGCCGCCGTGCGTGCCGTCGATGATGAAGTGGTTGTCGCCGAAGCTCAGCCAGATGTTGAGGCTCTCCAGCCCGGCGTAGTGGATCCCCTGGTCCATGTCGAGGCCCGCCAGGGTCGTCGCGGTCAGTGTGCCGAGCCTCGGGTTGACCAGGGAGGCGCGCGAGTCGTCCACGTTCATCGTGTCCGCGTCGGCGCCGCCGTCCACGTCCAGGAGACCGTCGACCTTGCCGACGATGCCGAGCTTGATCGTGGGGAGACCCGCCTGCAGCGCCGGCCCCGCGTCCGTCACGTTGATGGTGTCGGCTCCTGCGCCGCCGCGGACGCGCACCTCGCCGCCCGTGGCGCGGATGTTGAAGAGATCGGCGCCGTTTTCCCCCTCGAGGGTGACGAGACTGCCCGCGGTCGTGTCGTTCACGTTGAACGTGTCGGCGTCGTCGCCGCCCTGGGCCAGGATCGTGCCGGTCGCGTCGTTCACGTGGACGATGTCGGCGCCGGCGCCGGTCCTCAGGGTCGTCATGGCGGCCGGCGTGCCGTCGATCGTGAACACGTCGGCGGCGCCGCCCAGCAGGATCGTCAGGGTCTCGACCCCCGTGAAGCGGATCCCGAGAGTCGCCACCAGCGCGGTCTGGCTGGAGCTCCCCATGCCGAGACCGATCAGGCCCGCGGCCGTCAGGTTCCCCGCGTTCGGCAGCGTGTCACCGCTGTCGTCCACGGTCACCTGATCGGCGGCGCTGTCGCCGTTCAGGACCAGGAGCCCGGCCACATCGTTCACCGTCGGCGTCCCGTTTCCGACGTTGATGAAGTTGCCCGCGCCGCCCGCCCCGGTGTTGATCGTCGTCACGGTCGTGGCGTTCGTCCCCATCACGTTGACGGTGTCCTGACGCGTCCCGAGGAACAGGACGACGGACTCGAGGGCGGTGTACGTGATGCCGCCCGCCGTCGCGCTGTTCCCCGGCATGCCGAGCCCCCAGATCCGGGTGGCGGTGAGGAAGGCGGTCTCGGCGCCGTTCTCGTCCCGGTCGTAGACGTTCAGCGTGTCGCCGGTCGACTGGCCGTTCACGGTCAGGCGCCCGGCGATCGCGTCCACGTTCCCGGTCAGGAGCGGCGTGTTGCTGCCGACGTTCACGACGTTCGCCGACGTCCCGCCGCCCGTGTCGATGCTCGTGTCGGCGCTCGTGCCGCGCACGTTGAAGGTGTCGGCGCGGGAACCGAGATGCAGGTTCAGCGTCTCGACACCGCCGTAGGTGATGCCGCCGGCCGTCTCGCTGCTGCCGGGCATTCCCAGGCCCCACAGCCGCGTCGCCGTCAGGAACCCGGTCTCCGGGCCGTCGTTGTTCAGGTCGTCGACGTTCAGCGTGTCGCCCGAGGACTGGCCGTTCACCACCAGGCGCCCGGCGAGCCCCTCGACGTTCGGGGTCACGTCCGCGCTCCCGACATTGACCGTGTCGGCCGACCCGCCGCTGCCGGTGTTGATCGTCGTCGTGGTGCCGGCGGCCGTGCCGCGGACGTTCACGGTGTCCTGGCGCGCCCCGAGATTGAGGTTCAGCGACTCCACGGTGGAGTACGTGATTCCCCGTGCGGTCTCGCTGCTCCCCGGCATGTCGAGACCCCAGATCCGCGACGCCGTCAGGAACGCCGTGTCCGGACCGGCGTCGGTGTCGTTCACGTTGAGGGCGTCGGTGTTGTCGCCGCCGTCGACGACCAGGGCGCCGGCGATGCCGTTGACGTTGCCGGACGAGGGCGATCCGACCTGCACGGTGTCGTTCCCGGCTCCGCCGTTGATGCGGGTCGTCGTCCCGTCGAGTGTCATCAGGACGGTGGCGGTGTCGTCGCCGGCGTTCAGGTCGAGGGTGATCGTCGCCCCCCCGCCGGCCGCCTGAGAGATCGTGATCGACGCGCCGCCCGCGCGATTCACCGTCACGTCCGTGCCGCTCACGGAGAGCGTGTAGGCGTCCGGCTGCGACGCGAGGCTCGAGCCTTCGATCGAGACCGTGTCGAGATCGGCGTCGGCGCCCAGCCGCAGGCGCACGTCGTTCAGAGCGGAGCCGCCGAGGGCGTTCACCACGGCGCTGTCGGCCCCGCCCTGCAGATCGATGTCGGCCTTCTCGATGTTGGTCGCGCCAATCACGAGCCCGTTGAAGGTGGCGTTGAAGCCGGTCCCCGAGCCGGCGGGGTCGAGGCGCAGGGCGTCGCCGGTGCTCGTGCCGGTCATCATGAGCTTGTCCCCCGTCCCGTTACCGCCGTCCAGCTTCGTGTCCGCCCCGTCCCCGGCCCGCCAGACGAGGACGTCGTCGCCTTCCCCGCCGTCGACGCTATCGATCCCGAGGCCGCCCTCCAGCGTGTCGTTGCCGCCGAAGCCCAGGAGCCCGTCGTTCCCCGGCCCGCCCGAGAGCGTGTCCGCGCCCGGCCCGCCCTGCAGGCTGTCGCTCCCGGCGCCGCCGTTGAGGACGCTGCCGGTGCCGCCGCTCGCGATGAGCGCGTCGTCGCCGTCCCCTCCGTTCAGGAGGGCCGATCCGCTCCCCGCGTAGATGAGCGTGTCGTGGTCGGGCCCGGCGTTCAACTCGGCGTTCGAGAGAACGCCGGACTCGATGTCGATGTAGTCCTGGCCCGATCCTGCGTCGGCCGCCACGATCTTCGAGACGCCGCTGTACTGCTGCGTGAAGCCGAAGGCCTCGACGCTCACCGTCTCGTTGCCGACGCTCCCGCCGACATGCCGGACCGTGAAGTTCTCGTCGGTCTCCGAGACGAACGCCGCCACGACGCGCGCGGAGGCGCGGCTGCCGATGTTCAGGAGCAGCGTGCCGCCGGAGAGCGTCGCCAGGACCGGCTCCGGATCGGCCTGCGCCTGGCCCGGCGGGCTGAGACTGCCGAAGCTCAGCGTGGCGCCGACGCAGGCGTCACCGAAGAACAGATCCACGCACGCCTCCAGATGGAGGCTGAGATAGTTGTTCGAGAGCGTCACGTCCCCCTTCACGCTGACCGAGATCCCGATTCCCTTGATCGACACGCCGGCCGAGCCCTCGACGTGCAGGTTGAACAGGAATCCGTGGATCGTCCCGAACCCGGGGACGAAGAGAGGGTTGCCGTACGCCAGCGTGAGGCTGCCGGTGGCCTGCACGAAGAACGGACCCGCGTGGGCCTCGAAGTAGGCCGAGGCGGAGAGGATGAACGTCAGCTTCCCACCGGTCACGTCGAAGAAGCCGGAGACGCTGAGATGCAGCGGTCCGAGCGACAGGCTCAGCGGATTGCTCGAGGGGATCTCGACGCGGAAGTGGCTCGGGCCCACCGTGATGACCAGGCCGCCGGTCAGCTTGAACCCGAACAGGTTGAGGCCGCCGCTCACCATCACGCGCACCGTGTGGGCCGGGATACTCGGGCTCACGATCGTGCTGGCGCTGCCGGTCGTGTTCACCTGCAGCGTGAACGTCCCGAGGAGCTGGATCCCGTCGAACGGGATGAAGGCGGTGGCGGTCTTGAACGACAGCGTCGTGCTGAAGGCGAAGCCGCTCGAGCCGATCTGGGCGTCGACCACCGCCGTGAAGCTGATCCCGATGATCCGGACCGTGCCGTCGACGTGCAACCTCAGGGTCGACGAGACGACCGTCAGCTTGAACGTCCCCTCCACGTCGAGGGCGCCGTTCAGGATGTTGAGGTGGCCGTCGATCAAGACCTGGATGTACGGGCCGATCGGGAGGTTGACCGTCAGGCCGGCGATGGTCGGAATGGCGCGGTGCGTCGTGTTCAGCTGGAACGACAGGTTGCCGCCGAAGCTGAAGCCGCTCCCCGAGAAGCTGGAGCCGAGCGCGATCTGGGCGGCGATGCCGTCGGAGGCGATGAGAAGCGCGCCGTTCGCCTGCAGCGACAGGATCGTCGTGCTCCCCAGCGTGAACTGCAGCGTGCTGGTCGCCGAGATCTCGACGCCGCTGCTCGACGCCTCGAAGGTGAACTGCCCCTGCAGCACGAAGCCGACGACCGAAGAGCCCAGCAGCACGTGGCCGTCGAGGTGCAGGCGGACGTAAGGCCCGGCCGGCAGGTTCACCGTGATCCCCTCGATCTGCGTGAACGCCTGGTGCGTGGTGTTCAGCTCGAAGTCGAAGGTGCCACCGATGCTGAAGCCGAGGCTCGAGGTCCCGACGCTCGTGTCCAGCGTGACGCTGAGCTTGGCCGCGATCCCGGCGTGGTTGATCAGCAGGACCGCCGTGGTGTCGAACTGCAGGACGGTCGTCGCCCCGACCGTCACGATCAGCTTCCCCTGCGCCCCGACCACCAGGCCGTCGGCTCCCGCCTTGAGGACGAAGATGCTGCGGAGGGCGAACCCGGTGCCGCCGGGCAGCCGCATCGACAGGAGCCCCGGACCGGTGCCGGCCGTGTCGGTGGCCTTGATGCGGGCGTAGCGGCCGGCCTCGAGGCCGAGGGCGCTCACCGGCGCGTTGGTCGTGTTCAGCTCGAACGACAGCTTGCCGTCGAAGGTGAAGCCGGTGCCGCTGAAGGGGGACGTCGCCACGAGCGAGATGTCGAGGATCCCGGCGATGCCGGCCGTGTTGACGGCGAGCCCGCCGAAGGTGTGCACGCTGAACAGGGTCGTCGTGCCGAGACGGAAGAGCAGCAGTCCGTCGACCGCGACGCTGAAGTCCGTGCCGCTGGCGACGACGATCAGGCTCCCCTCGATGCGGAAGCCGACGGGGCCGAGCGTGATCTGCAGGAACCCGGCCGCCTGCAGCCTGACCCCCGGCGCCAGGTCGCCCGCCGGGTCGTCCTCGGCGAGCGTGATCGAATCGTAGTGCTTCGAGGTGGTGTTGATGGAGAGCGCCAGGTTGAAGCTCAGCTCGAAATCGGCGCGGACGATCGATGTCCCGGCGCCCGGTGTGCCGGCTCCCGCGGAGGCCCCGATCCGGACGAACCCGACGAAGGCCGTGGTCGTCCCGTCCTTGAACAGCCGCATGCCGCCCTCGGCGCTTCCCAGGACGCTGGTGCTGCCGCCGATCGTGGCGGAGACGGAGACCGAGGCCTGGATCAGGAAGTCGCCGGGGGCGATCAGGAACTCGAAGCGTCCGGCGAGCGCGAAGCTGCTGGTTCCGTCCGAGGAGCCGAAAACGAGCGTCCCGCCCGCGACGAGGTGCAGCGAGTGGCCCGGCAGCAGCACGTCCACCTCGGCGAGCTTGCCGCCGTTGGTGGTGTCGAACTGGAACGTCTTGATCGACTTCGCCTGGGCCGCGGTGTTGAACTCCAGGACGAACTGGGCGGTCAGATTGAAGCCGGGGAGCAGCGGGCCGGTCCCGGCCGCCAGCGACAGCTCGGCGCGGCCGTAGAAGCCGTCGGAATCGATGGCGAAGGAGGCCGACCCCTGGAGATCGAACAGGGTCGTCGTCCCCAGCTTGATGGTCGTCGCGACCGCCGCCGTGACCTCGAAGCTGTTCGACGTAACCTGGAGGAGGAACGCGCCGCTCAGCCTCAGGAGCGTCTGGCTGGAGTTGGCCGGGTTCGTCAGATCGACGCCACCGATGCCGGCGATGGCGAGATAGAAGGACGGCGAGCGGCCGGTGTCATCCTCGAGGATCGGCAGGGTGGCGGCCGCCGGGTCGATGTCGCTCTTCAGGCGCTGCGGGTTGCCCGAAATCGTGATCAACCCGGTGCCGGTCGGATCGACCACCTCCTTGATGATCGAGGGGAGCTGGATGTCCACGTTCGCGCCGAACGTGTTCAGCTTGGCCTCGAGCGCCGCGCTCAGGCGCGCCCCCGGCAGGTTCACCAGACCCGACATCTGGATGAAGCCGGCGAACCCGGTCGGGCGGAGGACCATCGCCATGCGGGCGCGCTCCGCGAAGATCTCGTGCCCCTCCGGCGAGATGACGAGCTGGGCGTCGGCGAACATCTCCAGGCTGGTGGTCGAGATCTTCAGCGAGAACGCCCCGGAGGCGCGGAACCATTCCGGCCCGGGTTGCAGCCCGACGAACGCCGGGTAGTGGAAGATCGCCTGCCCGAACGCGGCCACCACGAGCGACTTCTTCTCGAGGGTGAAGGCCTGCGTCTCGCCGCGGGCGACGAACTGCAGATCCGAGGGCGAGCTGGCGCCGAGCGTCGAGACGTCGATCACCTGGACGAAGAACTGCCTCAGGTGCTCGAGATCGTGGTGATCGAGCAGTCTCCAGAGCTGACCGGGGATGAGGGTCGTCACGGTCACCTGGCTGATGTCGATCGTGTTGGGGCTCAACGCCGGATCGAACAGCCCTGTCTTGAGATCGTCCGGCACCGTGCCGCCGTTCAGGGTGTCCACGTCGCCCGACGAGAAGGCCACCTGCAGCTCGGTGCCGCTGGTCCTGTCCTTCAGCCGGTCTCCGGGGATCCCCTCGAGCGTGAGGGTCTCGTGCTTGTCGTGCCGCGTCGTGTTGATCTGGAGCATCGCGGCGGCCGACAGGTCGATCCCGGTGGGCTTCAGGGCCTCGAAGTTGGTCTCCAGCTTCATCACGCCCCAGAGCTTCGGCAACGTGAAGGAGCCGATCGCAGCGGGGATGTCCCCGGCCGGCACGCCGAGGTCGGTCAGGATCTCCGACACGCTCGTCGAGTCCGGATCGCTCGTGTCGTCGGGTCTGGTGTCGAGGATGAACAGGCCCGCGACCGAGGCGATGTTCCCGAGGTAGATGACCTTGAGCGAGCCGCCGAACTTCAGCTGGAAGATGGCGCCGCCGGCCTTGGGAACCGCCTCGAAGTCCGCGAAGCCGCGGATGTCGAAGATCGGGTCGGGGATGCCGTCATGGTCGATGTCGAGCGGCCCGAGCTGCAGGGTGATCCCGCCGTCGACGGAGATGAAGAAGGCCTTCGACGACTTGCGCACGAGGAAGGTCGCGTCCAGCGCCGCGGACGTGTTCTGCACGCTGTCCATCCACGCGCCGCCGTCGACGTGGACCGTGACTTCGAGCTGCGTCAGCTCGTCGGGGATCGTGCCCACGAAATTGCCGCCCAGGATCAACCGGACCCTGACCGGCTGGTTCGGCTGGTCGGGCACCCGCGCGATCGAAGCGATGGTCGGCAGCCCGGTCAACCCGCTCGCGCTGGCGCGATAGATCACCGACACCTTGTCGGCGGAGTCGGCCGTGACGCCGGTGGCAAGCGTCAGGGTCTGCCCCGTCAGGGTGTAGCTCCCGGCCGCCAGCGGGTTCCCTGCCACCGTGACCAGCAGGATGTCGGTCGGTGTCGTGCCCAGGACGAACGCCCCGCCCGAGAGCTGGCCGAACGTCTTCGTCTCCGACAACCGCAGGGCGTAATTCAGGGAGACGTGCGACGTGTCGAGGACCGGGCCGGTGGGGACCGTCGCCCCCTTCACCGGCGACAGGGCCAGCTCGATGTAGCGGTCGCCCGAGCCGTCGAACAGGCGGCCTGAGGAATCGTCCAGGGCCGCGTCGAAGTAGCTCGAGCCGTCGGCCAGGTTCGTCAGCGCGGCGGTCGGCTGGGCGACGACGAAGCTCTGGGCCTTCTCGAGGTTCACGACACCGTCGGTGTCGGCGAAGCTGCCGGCCAGGAAGGTGACGGTCACCGGACCGGGGACCAGCGTGGTCGTGAACGTGTAGCGGAAGACGTTGCCGCCCACCTCGATCTGCGTGGGCTGGCCCGTGATGTCGAGGGACTGGCCGTCCGCCATCCGGACCGACAGCTCCGGATCAGGGTCGAGGACGGTGGATGCGTCGATCGAGGCTCCCGACGCCGGCGCGAAGGTCACGTCGATGTAGCCCTGGCTCTGCAGAACCGTGAGGCCGATCGTGGATCCGGCGACCGGCGCGGCCAGAGAGGCGCTCGACCCGGTGACCGTGAAGGTCAGGACCTGCTCGGTGTTGGCGAACTGCTGCGTCGAGGTGTCGTGGAACGAGTCGGCGGTGAAGGTCAGCGTAACGTCGCCCGGGACGAAGTCGCCGGTGAGGGTGTAGCGATAGATCCGCCCGCCGTTGGGAGCGGGGTCGTTGCTCTGGTACAGGACGACGACGGAATCGGTGCTGGACGGAGCGGGCTTCGTCGGATCCAGGCTCAGGGTCAGGTCGCTGCCGGACAGGGTGAACTCGGCGCTCCCCAGCTTGCGGACCCCGAGGGTCACCGAGACGCTGGCGGCGATCGGGGCGTGGCCGAGAGTGAACAGGCCGCCCGTCAGGTCGGAGAACTTCTTCGTCTCGTTGAACGTGGTCGGCTGGAGGACCGGCGGGCCGTGAATCGTCGCGCTTCCCTTGCCGGGGCCGCCCAGGACCGGCACGATCGGAGTGCCCGTCAGGGCGCCGTCGTCGATGGATGCGCCGCCCGTCGCGGTCGGCAGGAACAGGATGTCGACGTAGCGTCCGCCCGCCGCTTCGCTCTGCGGCAGCTGGCTGGCGGGCATCTGGCTCCCCTGCGCGGGGGACACGAGAGTCGCGGTCGGACCGAGGACCGTGAACGTCTGGGACGGTGCGGCCGGGTTGGTGGTGCCGTCCGCCTGCGCCCACGAGCCGGTCACGAACATCACCTCCACAGCGCCCGACGACCACTCGAACCCGGCATTGGTGATCCGGTAGCGGAAGCGTTTGATGCTCCGTTGCGCGAGCAGGGCCTTGAGGACGTCGCCGCTGGCGTCGGCGACGTAGGTGACGCTGGCCTGCGTGGTCTTTGTCGTCTGGTTGGCCAGGGTCAGATCGTGGCCGGACCGCGTGAAATCGGTCGTTTCGTAGACCACCAGCACGTCGTCGTTCGGATTCGGAGTCGATCCCGGCGTGAGCTGGATCGACCGGCCGGTGATCGTGTACTCGCTCAGGCTCAACGCGATGCCGTGGATGCTGACCGACTTGAGGCGCGAAGGATCACGATCCAGTTCGAAAACACCCGACGTGAGCGCCGAGTATTTCGACAGCTCCGTGACCGAAACCGAGAAGATGCTCGATCCGTCGTGATCGAGAGTGATCGTCCCGGCCGTATGGGCCGCGAACGACGCGCTCTTCGTGAGCGTGACCCCCTCGATCGGCTGCGGTGCGCCGTCGATGTCGATCGTGTCGACCGGGATCGCCGCTCCGTTGAACGTCAGCGTCAGGACGGAGCCGTCCACCTTGACGATCTGTCCGCCGATCTCGGAGTCGCCGTCGACGATGGTGCCGTAGTCGAGCGTGTTCTTCGTTCCCGCCTCGAAGGTGACGTCGATGTAGTGCGACGTATTGTCTTCAGAGACGTTCGAGTTGAGCGTGGCAACGTCCGCCCCCTCCCCCTGGCCCGGCGACGCCAGGTTACCGGTCGTCGGCACGTTCAGCGCTCCGGGGTTGACGTTGGCGACCGGGATCTCCACCTCGTCGCCGCTGGCGTTGCGGAATCCCATCTTGATCCGGCCGTCGATGGTTAGGAAGCGCACCTGGTCCGGGATGTCCGCCAGGAACAGGACGACCACGCTGCCGCTCGACACGTTCGAGAAATCGCCGTACAGCTTGGCGCTGACGCTCAAGGCACCGTCGAGGAAGTTCAGCTTCCCGGCGATCAGGAACTTGCCGTCGGTGCTGATGATCAGGTCGACCTGCCCGTTGAACAGCGCCTCCGACGTGTAGATGTCGTAGACCTTCGCCGACCCCTTGATCAGCATCGGCGAGGTGAATGCGGCGGCGAAGCCGTTCATGTTGGGGTTCGCCTTGATCGCCAGGTACTGCCGGAACACCTGGTCCTTGATGCCGGCCAGCCAGCTCGCGGCGTCGACGGTGACCTGGACGCTGAAGGCGGGATCGCGCAGCTGCTCCGGCTTGTCGATGGAGGGAAGGGTCTTGAAGAACTCCACGCCGGCAGAGAAGTCGTTGATGGCCAGGCCGATCTGCGGGACGATCACGATGCCGCCCGGGATCTCGACGTTGATGAAGACGCCGAGAGGCCCGAGCTCGCTCAGACCCAGCCGGATGTTGAGTCCCAGGCCCGCGACGGTGAATCCGCCCTGGATGCCGACGAACAGGATGCGATCCACCACCTGGTCGTCCGGGACGGTCTGATTGTCCCGCACCCAGTCGAACACCCCGGGCCGGACCTGGTAGATCTGGAGGATGCCGCCGATGAGGCCGGCGTTCAGCTCCCCTCCGAACAGCTCACCGGAGATCGACACGCCGAACGACTGGATCGAGATGATCGGGAACTTCCCCTGCGCCAGGAGGGACGGCTTGATGCGCACCCCCTCGATCGAGCCGCTGAATTCCAGGCCGCCGACGGACGGGAGGCCGCTCACGCTGGCGGAAAGGATGATGGTGAAGTCGGAGAAGTCGACCTGATTGTTGTGGGTCGCGAACTCGACCCCGAGCGTGGTGATCTTGACCGGCAGCCAGTCGGGCCACCCGAGGGACGACCCCGAGGTCCCGCCGATGCTCAGGATCACGCCGAACGGCTTCGAGGGGTCCAGCTGGCCGGTCGTCGGCGACACGAAGCCGCCCACGAAGTCGCCCCGGGCCGTGAACCCGAAGTTGCGCGCCTCGCCGGAGATCTCCAGGCCGCCGATCTTGACGACGGCACCGACGGAGCCCAGGTTCAGCACGCGCTCGTCGTTCTGCGCCCCGGTGTCGAGCTGGAAGTCCTGCGCAGTCAGGACCAGGAAGCTCCCCAGCGTCGCCTTCAGCGTGTCGATCTTGAACTTGATCCGGTCGACCGCCCCGTTCTTGAAAACGAGATCAGCGCGCAGTGCCTCGTCGTTCGGTGTGCCGTCGGGATTGACGTCGTCGCCGCTCTGGCGGTCCGTGATCTCGGCGCTGACCGGCCCGTTCTTGAACAGGGTGGCCCCGCCGGAGGCGAAGAAGATCGAGCCGTTGAACACGAAGGCGGACCCGAAGGTCACGTCGAAGTTCGTGACCCCGATGCGCAGGTCCTTGAACTCGAGGATCCCGCTGATGCCGATCGTGTTGCCTGCCGACGGCGTGAAGCGCAGCACCGCCTGTCCCAGGGTGAATCCGTTCCCCCGCACGACGAGACCGGGGATGAACTGGCCGGCGTGATTCGGGTCGGGGATCTGATCGATTTGCCCGGTCAGGCCGAACGTCGGGAAGGTCAGACTGGCGCTCCTGATGCGGACCAGCTCCTGCGACGGCCCCGCGGCCGGGTCGTACTGCACCAGGATTCCGCTCGCCTCGGCCTTCACGACATTCGGCACCTGCGCCACCATGTTGGCGATCGACAGGCTGAACTTGCCGGTGGCCGAGAACGAGAAGTTCCCGGGGAGGCCGACGGCGATGTCGAATGTCGCCAGGATCCCGGCGAGGGCCGCGCTCGGGCCGGAGCCATCGGAGCCGAATGTCAAGGTCGCCGTGTCCATCCCGATCGCGACGGTGACGACGATCTTGCCGTCGGCGAATCCGACGTCCTGGATTCCGATGCTCGGGTTCTCGATCTGCAGCGGGCCGAGCTTGAAGATGGTGGACGTCGTGGCGGTCGAGGCCTTGGTGTGATCGAAGGTGATCGACTCGATCTTCTCGAGGTTGCCGACCGCCTGCAGTCCGACCCCCGACTTGAAGCTGAGGGCCTGGAAGATGATCCGCAGCTCGCCGTCCTTGAACATCGGCGCCGGCATCTTCGGTCCGGTCGGCTTGGCGGGATCGGCGGGGACCGTCGGCGTGGAATCCTTGAAATCGAAGAAGTAGCGGTAGGTGTTGCCGGAGAGATGGAACGGGGCGCCCGGTCGCAGCACCACGTTGTTGAGGGCGCTGCTGGTCTGATCGAGCTGGATCTCGTCGCCGGTGATGGTGTTCGGATCGATCGGATCGCTGCTCCGGCTGATGAACGTCACGTCGATGAACCGGCGGCTGTTCATCATGCCGGGATCCATCACCACGCCGGCGCCCGGGTTGGTCAGGCGTGCGGTCGGCGGCGCGCGCAGCTCGGAGTCGGAGCCGGGCACCGTTCCGGCGCCGGGGATGGTGGAGGACGCCGGGATGAATGCGACGAAAGTCTCCTTCTCGCCCACGCCCAGGTTGTTGTGCGTGTCCTTGTAGGACCCGGCGAGGAACTCGATGGTGTATTCGGAGTCGATCGAGAAGGATCCCGTGAACTCGTAGCGGTAGGTCGTGCCGGACAGCCGGCGCGGCACCTTGAACCCGATCTGGCTCGTGATGTCGGACCCGTTCCTCAGGACCCTGAACTCGGGGTTGGTCTCGGAGCCACCAGGCGCCAGCCCGTCCAGGATGGACGCGTCGTCGATTCCGCGATGGTTCGGATCGTCCGAGGCCACGGCGTTCACGTCGTTGAAGGTGACGTCGATGTAGCCGCGACTGTTCAGCACGGCGCGATCGATTACCCCGTTGCTGGTCGGCGACGCCAGGTCGGCGGTCGGCGGCCGGCCCTTCACGTTCGTCGGGCCGAGCGACAATCCGTTACCGAAGATCTTGATATCGCCGATGCGCAGGTCCTGGAGCCTGAACCCGTCGGCGCCGCCGACCTTGAACTCGGCCTGCCCGGTGATCGCGAACGCGGTGTCGTGGTCCGTGGCCCCCGGCGCGATCTTCAGGCTGGCGTTTTCGATCGTCACGTCGACCTGGCCGTCCGGCGTCTGGCGGACGCCGACCAGCCCGCTCAGGGTGAACACGCCGGGATAACCGATCGTTCCGCCCCCCTTGAACATGGGGAGGTCGGCTCCGTTGGGGAACGTGAGGGCCTGCGAGATCCCGGGGATGCTCCGCGTGATCGCGGCGCCGGTCCGGTTGAGCGCCACGCCGAACTTGGGGGTGATCGTCGGGTCGTTGGCGAGGTCGAGCCCCGGCAGCCCGAGGAACGACACGGTCCCCTCGCCACTGAAGGCGTAGCCCCCGCCTGTGGTGCCCGTCTGGACCACGAGACCGAGCTGGATGTCCTTCACGAGCACTCCGACCGCGGCCGGATTGACGCTGCCGTCGGCCTGCCAGGCCGGCCCCTTGCCCACGAATGCCTGGACGTCCGTGGCGCCGATGAGGAGCTCGTCGGGCGTCCCGACCTTGCGCGTGACGGTGAAGTTCCCCCTGAGCTGGACGATATCCGCCAGCGAGATGAAGAGGTCCTGCCCGGTGAACTGGACGAAGTCGTTGATCTCGTTCTTCGCGGCGTCGAACTGCATCCGCACGCTCTCGCCGTCCACGATGAAGGTGCGGTCGAACCCGGTGCTGAACTGGTTGAGCCGCACCGTCAAGGTCGCGCCGAGGGTCACGCCGCCCACGCCGACGAGGTCCACGCGGCCGGTCACGACACCGGCGATCTGCTTGGGCGACCCGCTGCTCTGGATCAGGACCGCCTTGCCGTTCGTCAGCTCGATCCCGACCTTGTGCGACGTCGTGTTGTCGCCGACGAAGATGCGCACGTTGTTGCCGACGATGACGCTGATCGCGGCACCGCCCTCGGAGGCCTGCTCGAAGGCGAAGTCCCCCTCGATCTCGATGCCTGGGAACTTGATGCTCAGGTTCGACAGGACGATGCGGAGGAACGGCCCCGGCTCGAGCAGGACCGCCCCGAACGGCCCGGAGATGTCGATCGAGTCGGCGGTGTTGTTGATCTCGACCTTCAGGGTCAGCTCGACGCCGGGGTCCGCCGGGAAGGCGCCGAAGCTGCCGACGACGGTGAATCCGAACGATCCGGCCACGCCCGCCGGCGTGATCACGAGCGTGCCGCCGGCGTTGCTGATGGTGACCGGCGAGCCGCCCGACCCGGTACCCGAGAAGTTCGAGATGCCGATCCCGCTCGCCTGGATCACGACGATCGTGTCGCCGTTCGTGCGGGTGGACTGCTCGAAGGCGATCCTGCCGGTCAGGGTGACCCCGGCGATCGTCAGGTTCACCGGATCCCCCTGGACGCGCAGGAACGGACCCGCCTTGAGATCGAGAGAGAACGACCGCGTGCCGATCGTGAACGTGTCGGCCACCACCGCGCTCGTGTTGTTGATCGCCAGGACGAACGTCCCGCCAATCGACACGCCCGGGACGTGGAACAGCGGCGTCCCCGGGGGATTCGTGATCGACATCTGCCCGGCCAGCCCCTGGGCGCTGAGGATCAGCGCCCCCTCGCCGTTCTCGACGTCCACGATGCCGGGCGACCCGCCACCGAGATGGATCTGGATCCCCGACACGGCGATCTTCACGACGGGCGTGCCGGCCGCGGTCGAACCCTTCGTGAAGGAGAAGTTCCCGCGGACGGCGATCCCCAGGAGGTCGGCGTGCAGGCCCAGGACCGTCACGCCGATGAACGGCTGGGCGATCGTGCCGCTGCCCATCGTCAGCCTCGCGGTGACGCCGTCGACGTCGATGATCCGGTTCGGGTGGCCCGGCGTGCCGTCGTAGGACACTCCCGTGGTGTTGAGCTGGACCACAACACTGTCGGCGCCGACGTTCAGGAAGCCGCCGCCCGCCAGCACCAGCGAGCCGCCCGCCTCGAACGCTTTCGTGCCGTCGGTGTTGAGGAGCAGCGCCAGGGTCCCGCCGCTCACGCCCACCTGGAAGCTGCCGAAGGTCAGGGTGGCCGTAACACCGCTGGCCGCCGCCTCGACGTTTCCAGTGGCGTCCTTTCGGAAGCCGAAATCACCCTGGACGTGGACGAAGCCGGCGAAATCGGCCTGCAGTCCATGGACCGACACGCTGGTGAACGGCTGGAGCGGCGTCCCCAGGCCGACATCGACGGTGCCGGTCACGCCGTCGATGTCGAGCGCCAGCGGTGTGCTGCTGAAGTCGATGCCGGTGTCGTTCAGCTTCACGGTCGCCGACGCCAGGACGACGTTCGCGAAATCGGCAGCCGTCAGGAAGGCGGCACCGCTCGCCACCAGCGCCTTGCGGGTCCCCGCGTCGGTCTGATTGATGACCAGCGCCACGCTTCCGCCGGTGACGCCGGCCTGGAGGAACGGGTCGAAGTTCAGGCTGGCCGCGACACCGTGCGCCGTGGCCTCGATCTGATCGTGCGTCGCGTCCAGCGCCGTGCGCTTGAACCCGAAGTCGCCGGCCACGTGTACGAACCCGCCGAAGTCGGCCACGAGCCCCTTCACCGAAACGCTGATGAACGGCTGCGCCGCGGTGCCGGACGCCACCTCGAGGCGCGCGGCCACGCCGCCGATCGCGAGATCGAGCGCCCCCGCGCCGCTGTAATCGACGCCGGTGTCGTTCAGCTTCACGGACGCGGTCTGCACGACAACGCTGGCGAAGTCGGAGGCGGTCAGGAACGCTCCGCCGCCGGCGCTTAGAGCCTTGGTCGTCCCGGCGTCGGTCTGATTGATGACCAGCGCCAGCGATCCTCCGGTCACCCCCGCCGCGAACACGGTCCCGACCGTCAGACTCGCGTCCACGCTGCCGGCCGTCGCCTGGATCTGACTGTGGGTGGCGTCGAGCGGGACCTTGCGGAACCCGAAGTTTCCGCTGATCGACAGACCGCCGACCTGGAGATGCAGGCCGGTGACGCTCACGCTCTGGATTCCCGGAGCGACGGCGAGGATCGCGGTGATTCCGTCGATATTCAGACTGAGCGGATGCGCGGCGTAGTCAGTGACCGTGTCGCTGAACTGCACGCGCACCGTCGGCGCGGGGCTGCCGAGCGTGAAGCCCGGCAGCGACAGCAGCACGTCACCGCTCGCCTGCAGCGCCTTGGTCCCGTCCGCGTTGAGGACGAGTGCGAGCGTCCCGTGCTCGACCCCCACCTGGATGGGTCCGGCCGTGAGCTTCGCGCTCGCGTTATTGGCGGTCGCCTGGACGATGCCGCCGCTCTTGCGGAAACCGTAGTCGCCGCCGAAGGTGATGAAGCCGGCGATATCGACCGACAGCCCGGTGATGGACACGCTCTGCAGCGGCGCCGCCACCGTTCCCGTACCCATCGTCAGGCTGGCGCTGACGCTGTCGATCTGGATGGTCTTCTCGTGGGTGCCGCTGAAGTCGGTGCCGGTCGTGTTCAGCTTGACGCGCACGACCGGGGCGGGAACGCCCGAGCTGAGCGTGAATCCGGGGACGTTGAAGACGATGCCGCCGGACGCCTCCAGCGCCATCGTGTCGTCGGAGTTCAGCAGCAGGGCCAGCGTTCCGTCCGTGATGCCGACCTCGACCGGGCCGGCGATGAGCTTGGCCATCGCGTGGTTGGCCGCCGCCTCGATGTTGCCCAGGGCGTCCTTCCGGAAGCCGAAGTCCCCGCTGAACGTCACGAAGTCCGCGATGCTCACCGACAGGCCGACCACCGAGACGCTCTGCAGCGGTCCTGCCTGCAGGGTGAGCGTCGCCACGATCCCGTCGATGTCGATCGTCCGGTTGCCGTCGCCCCCCAGTACTCCATCGCGGAAGTCCTTGGACGTCGTGTTGAGCTTCACGGTCGCCGTGCCGGCGTTGACGGTGAATCCCGGAACGTTGACCAGCAGGCTGCCGGTCGCCTCGAGCGCCTTGCCGCCGTCGGCCGTCAGCAGCAGGGCGAGCGAGCCGTCGGTCACGCCGACCTCGAAAGAGCCCGCCGACAGCCGCGCGAAGGCGTTCTCCGCCGCGACCTCGATGTCGCCCGAGGCGTCCTTGCGGAAGGCGAAATTGCCGCCGAATGTCACGAAGTCCGCGATGCTCACGGACAGCCCCGTGACCGACACGCTCTGCAGAGGCGACGTCGAGCTTCCGGGTCCCATCGTCAGCGAGGCGCTGATGCCGTCGATGTCAATGGTCCGGTTCGCCGCGCTGAAGTCCGTGGTGGTGGAATTCACCTTCACGGTCGCCAGACCCGCCAGCGCCGTAAAGCCCGGAACCAGGAAGAAGAGATTGCCGCTCGCCTGTAGGGCGCTCTTGCCGGAGGCCTGCAGCAGGAGGGCCAGCGTGCCGTTCGTGACGCCGATCTCGGCGCCGCCCGCTTTCAGCTTCGCCGTGATGTGCGTGCCCGCCGCCTCGATATCGCCGCTCGGATCCTGGCTGAAGCCGAGGTCTCCGCCGAAGGTGACGAAGCCGGCGATGTCCACCAGGAGATCCTTGATGGACACGCTGCGGAGCGGGGTCGTCGCCGTGCCGGCACCCATGGTGAGCGAGGCGCTGACGCCGTCGATCGTGATGGCGAGATGTCCCGTGCCGCCGTCCGCTACCGATCGGTAGTCGGTGCCGGTGGTGTTCAGTTTCACGGTGACACTCGGCGGCACCGTCCCCGAGGCATTGAGCGTGAAGCCCGGCACGTCGAACAGGACCTGACCGTGCGCCTCCAGGGCCATCGTCCCATCGGCGTGGAGCAGCAGCGCCAGCGTGCCGGACTCGACGCCCACGTGGAACGAGCCGGCCGAGAGCGTGGCGCTGACCCCGTTGGCCGCCACCTGCACGTCGCCGCCGCTCTTCGCGAACCCGAAGTCCCCGCCGATGGTCACGAATCCCGCGAGGTCCACCAGCAGGTCCGTGATCGACACGCTTTCCAGCGGGTCCGTCGTCGTCCCGGAGCCCAACGTGAGGACCGCCGTCACTCCATCGACGTCGATGGAGTGGTGGTAGGCCGCGGCGCTGAAATCGATTCCGGTGTTGTTGAACTTGACTCGCGCGACGGGTGGATTCGTTCCCGAGGGGTTGAGGGTGAGGCCGGGAACGTTGAAAACGATCTGACCGGTCGCCTCGAACGCCCTCGAACCGTCCGCCTTCAGCAGGAGGGCCAGAGTGCCGCTCTCGACTCCCACCTTGATCGATCCCGCGGAGAGCTCCGCGGTCACGTTCTGCGCGGCCCCCTCGATGTCGCCGTCCTGCGTCTTGCGGAATCCGAAATCGCCGCCCAGGGTGACGAATCCGGCGACGTCCACGAGGAGGTTCCTGATCGACACGCTCTCGAGCGGAGCGCCGGCCGTCCCCGACTGCATCGTCAGCGCCGCCCGGACGCCGCCGATGTCGATGAACCGGTTCCCCGTGCCCCCGTCCGCGAGCGAGCGGAAATCGGTCCCGGTCGAGTTGAACTTCACGGTCGCCACGGGCGGGGACAGGCCAGACGAATTGAGAGTGAACCCGGACAGGTTGAAGACGATCGCTCCGGTGGCCTCGAACGCCTTCGTCCCGTCGGCGTTGAGCAGCAGCGCCATCTGCCCGTTCTCGACTCCGACTGTGAAGGAGCCCGCCGTGAGGAGCACGCTGGCGTGATTCGCGGCCGCCTCGACGTTCCCGGCCGCGTCCTTGTCGAAGCCAAAGTCGCCGCTTAGCGTCACGAAGCCCGCGACGTCGATGTGCAGGCCTGTCCCGGCGAACGCGGCCTCACCGGCCGCGATCGTCGGGATGGGGCTCACCGTCACGCCCGAGACCGTGAGGCTGCCGTCCGTGAACCCGGTCGTCGTCGTGTTCTGCCTGACCTCGACCGTGCCGCCGGCCGTCAGGTCAGGCGCCGTCACCGTGAAGGTGCCGCGCGCGTACAGCAGCCGGCCCGCGTCGCTCAGCACCAGGGCGATCTGCGCACCGGTCGCCGCCACCGACACCGGGCCGGCCGCCAGCGTCGCGCTCGCTCCCGTCACCGCCATCCGGATGTCGCTGACATTGTTCGCGAATCCGAAGTCTCCGCGCAGAGTCACAAAGCCCGCCACGTCGATGTGCAGGTCCGTCCCCTTGAACGCCGTTTCCCCGGTGAGAATCGTCGGGATCCCATCCACCGTGACGTCCGCTGCCGTGATGCTCCCCGCGGTGAAGTCGGCCGACGTCGTGTTCTGTCTCACCACGACCGAGCCGCCCCCCGTCAGGCCCGGCGCCGTCACCGCGAACGTGCCACGGACATAAAGAACCCGGCCCGCGTCGCTCAGCACCAGCCCCAGGTCGGCGTCGGTCGCCGCCACCGAGACGCTGCCCGCCTGCATGGTCGCGCTCGCGTGATTCGCCGCGATGCGGACCACGTCCCCCGTCCGATCGAAATTGAGATTCCCGCTCAGCGTCACGAAATCGGCGATATCGATGCTGAGCTGGCTTCCTGAGATCTTCGACTCGCCGGCCAGGATCGTCGGAATCTGACCCACCACGACTCCGGAGGCCGCGATCGAGCCGGCCGTGAAATCGTGGGTCGTGGTGTTCTCTTTGATCTCGATCTGTCCGCTTGCCGACACGCCGCCGGCCGAGACTCCGATCGTTCCGCGCCCGTACAGCACGATCCCCGGTGTCACCGCCGTCGGCGCCGGGTCCGGATCCTCGTCCGTCAGCACCACGCCGACGGCGCCGCCGGTCACCGACACGCCGAAGCCGCCCGTGGCCAGATTCACTCCCAGGTTCGTCGCCACCAGGTGGATGGACTCCCCCACCTTCTCGAACTTCACCACCGGCGTCGCCACCGTCGCCGACGTGATGGCGCCGGTTGAGGACGACGTCCCAGGCGCCGGCGCTCCCAGCCGGAACCCGAACACTGTCGCCCCG
>Ga0137397_10000091_pt1 | contig 57774 bp, 63 predicted proteins | sample czorhiz116metaG_FD_106658 | JGI IMG/M metagenome (GOLD analysis project Ga0137397, IMG submission 106658) | Vadose zone soil microbial communities from Angelo Coast Range Reserve, California, USA - czorhiz1.16 metaG | ecosystem: Environmental > Terrestrial > Soil > Vadose zone | place: USA... | reverse complement strand
GAAAGAACCGTGCCGGGAGCGAGAAAACTCAGGAAGTCGTCAGCAACGCCTGACCGGAGCCCCTGCCGCGCCTCCCGAAGACCGGCGTCCGGTCGGACCTGAACAGGAGTCCATCCTTCCCGTTCTCATCCGGACACCCATCCACACGCTTGTCGGGCATTTTCCTACTGCGTGCCGCCGCGCCGCTTCTTCACCGGCTCCCGGACGGCGCCATGGTCCCGCAGGGCGTCGTCGAGCTGCGGCTCGACCACCTTGCGGTAGCAGTCCGGGCAGATGCCGTGGCTGAACTGCACGTCGGTGTGCGTTGACACGTACTGCTCGACCTGCTGCCAGTAGTTCTGGTCATCGCGAATCTTCTTGCAGTACGAGCAGATCGGGAGCAGTCCGCGCAGCTGGCGGACGCGGGTCAGGGCTTCTTCGAGCTCGGTGACCCGGGCCGCGAGCATGGTCTGCAGCTCGACGATGCGCGTGCCGACCTGGACACGGGCCTTGAGCTCCTCGTGGTCGAAGGGCTTGGTGACGTAATCGTCGGCGCCGGCCTGCAGCCCGGCGATCACGTCCTCCTTGCGGCCGCGCGCCGTCAGAAGGATGAGGTGCAGGGGGCCCTGATCGGGGAGCCCGCGGGCGCGCCGGCAGATCTCCACCCCGTCGATCTCGGGCATCATCCAGTCGAGGATGGCCAGCCTCGGGGCGCCGGGGGCGTTGAGTCCCGCCCAGGCCTCCGTGCCATTGCTGGTGGTCGTGACCTCGTAGCCCCACTTCAGGAGCGTGGCCTCGAGGACGCGCCGTGAAACAGGGTCGTCTTCCGCGATCAGGATCTTCATGCCGCATGCTCCTCTGCGAGCCTGGCGAGCGCCTTCTTCAGGCGGCCCATCTCTTTCTCCAGCGGCGTCCAGGCCCGGCGCGCCCCTGTCAGGTCCCCGTCGTGTCCCAGTCTCTCCATCCGCATCGTCGCCTCGAAGACGGCCCGCGCTCCGAAGTTCGCGACCGCCCCCTTCAAGGTGTGAGCCGCGCGCTCGACGGACGTGGCGTCCCGCGCCTCGAGCGCCTTCTTGAGGTCCCGCATGAGGCGCGGGGCGCTCTCGAAGAACAGATCCACGACCTCCGCAAGGAGCCCGGTGTCACCGTCCAGCCGGGCCATCAGCGCCTCCTCATCGATCACCCCGCCGCGCCGGCTGGACGCCGGTGCCTGGGCCGGCGCCGGGGCGCCTCCGGGAGAGACTTCTTCCAGAGGTTTCTGGCTCAGGACGCCGTCCAACACTTCGAACAGATCCTTGGCCTGGATCGGCTTCGCAAGGTAGCCGTCCATGCCGGCCGCGAGACAGCGCTCCCGGTCCCCTTTCATGGCGTGGGCGGTCATGGCCACGATCTTCAGGTGCTTGCCGGTCGTCCGCTCGCGCTCCCTGATCGCGGCGGTCGCCTCCAGGCCGCCCATCTCGGGCATCTGCAGGTCCATGAGCGCCACCTCGAAGGCGCGCGCCCGGGAGAGATCGAGGGCCTCGCGTCCGGTGTGGGCGATCGTCACCTTGTGGCCGCGGCGCTCCAGCATGCGCGCCGCCACCGCGCGGTTGACGGGGTTGTCCTCGACCAGAAGGATGCGCAGGCGCCGCTTCTCCTCGCGCAGCGTGTGACGGGTGATCAGACGGCTGCGTCGCGCCCCCGCCGCCGGGGGGTGGAGCACGGTCATGATCAGATCGAGGAGCTCGGAGCGCCGCGTGGGCTTCGTGAGGTAGGCGGAGATCCCGACCTCCCGGCAGCGCGCCGCTTCGCCCCGCTGCCCCCCCGAGGTCAGCATGATCAGATCCAGCCCCTTCAGGTCCCGGTCGCGGTGGATGCGCTCCGCGACCGTGAAGCCGTCCATGCCGGGCATGTTGGCGTCCAGGACCACGAGGCGGAAGGGCCGGCCGCGGCGGGCGGCGCCCCGCAGCGTCGCCAGGGCCTTCTCTCCGCCGTCCACCGTCACGGGTTTCATGCGCCAGGCCTCGAACATCTCCTCGAGAATGCGGCGGTTGGTGGCGTTGTCGTCCACCACGAGCACCGGCAGGTCCTGCAATTCCACGGGAAGCTGCGACGCGGCCGCGGGCGCCCGGCCGAGCTGCAGGCCGAAGCGGCCGCTGAAGCGGAACGTGCTGCCGCGACTGACCTCGCTGTCCAGCTCGATCCGCCCGCCCATCAGCTCCACGAGCTGCGAGGAGATGGTCAGACCCAGGCCGGTGCCCCCATATTTGCGTGTGGTCGAGCCGTCCGCCTGGGTGAAGGCCTCGAAGACCGTCTCGTGCTTCTCCTTCGGTATGCCGATGCCCGTGTCGCTGACGGCGAACCGGAGCTGGACGTGGTCCGGCGCGGGGGGGTCGGATTCCACCCGCACCACGACCTCGCCCCGCTCGGTGAACTTGATGGCGTTGCCGACCAGGTTGATGAGCACCTGGCGCAGGCGCCCCGGGTCTCCGACGACCGTGTCGGGGACCTCCGGGAGAACGTGGCAGGCCAGCTCCAGGCCCTTGGCGTGGGCGCGCACCGCGAGGATCCGCATCGTGTCGTCCAGGCAGTCGCGCAGACCGAACTCGATCGGCTCGATCTCGAAGCGCCCCGCCTCGATCTTCGAGAAGTCGAGGATGTCGTTGATCAGGGTCAAGAGGGCGTCCGCGGAGCTCTTGACCATGTCCAGGTACTCGCGCTGCTCGGGCCGGATGCGGCCGTCGAGGAGGAGCTCGGTCATGCCGATGATGCCGTTCATCGGCGTGCGGATCTCGTGGCTCATGTTGGCCAGGAACTCGCTCTTGGCCCGGCTCGCCTGCTCGGCCGCTTCCTTCGCCTTCTGCAGATCCAGCTCGGCCTGTTTGCGCGCCGTGATGTCGGTGAAGCTGCCGTCGGCGTAAGTGTCCGCCCCTTTCCTGTACGTGCCGAGGGTCCTGTCGTACAGCCAGATCCAGGCGCCGTCCTTGCGCCGGATGCGGTACTCGACCTCGAACTTCCGGTTGGCCTCGAACAGCCCGCGGTACGCCTCCTTCACCATGACGACGTCATCGGGGTGGATGCGGGCGAACCACAGGCCGGCGTCGGCGTAGATCTCCTCCGGCGTGAACCCGTACACCGTTTCCACGTTGGGGCTGATGAACACCGTGTGGCCACTCGAGTCGGAGGTCCAGGTGACGTCCGGAATGTTGGCGACCAGCGAGCGGTATTTCTCCTCGCTGCGGCGCAGCGACACCTCGGCCCGCCGGCGCTGGATGATCGGTCCCAGCTGCGTGCCGATCTGGGTCATCACCAGGAGGAGCTTGTCGTCCCGGTCGATCTCCCGGGTCGTGAAGAACTCCAGGACCGCCTCGACCTCCCCGCCGACGATGACCGGGATCGCGAACCCGGCCCGTATCGAGGCCTCCCGCGCCGCCTGCGCCCGGGGAAAGTCCGACTCCAGGGGGAAGTCCCTGACCCAGGCCGGCACCCCGGTCGCCATGACCGCGCCCGGCAGCCCCTCGCCGCGTCTCAGGATCGTCCTCTCGGTCGTCTCACGAAACACGGAGAACCGCGCCGGGTCCTCCAGGTGCCAGATCGGCATCGGAACCAGCTGGTCCGGCCCCTCCTGCGAGCGCATGTACACGTGCCCGACGGGCCATCCGATCAGGCCGCCGACGGCATTCAGGCAGCCCTGCAGCTGCTCCTCGATGGTGGTCGTCTCGTTCGCCAGCTCCGCCACCGTGCGCAGGAGCTGGATGTAGGCGAGCTGCTGCTGCAGCTCGCGCGTCCGCTCCTGGACCCTCTGCTCCAGCGCTTCGCGCGCCCCCTCGAGCGCGCGATCGCGCTCCTGGATCTGGCTGAGCATGTCGTTGAAGCCGTCGATCAAGAGCCCCACTTCGTCGCGACTGTGGCGGGGCGCGCGCACGGCGTAGTTCTTCTCCATCGCGACCAGACGCGTCGCTCCGACGAGGTCCAGGATCGGCTCCGAGATGACCCCCTGCAGCCTGGACGCCAGAAGGAGCGCCAGGATCCCGGAGGCCGCCATCACCACCAGGACGATGACGAGGTAGCGCTGGATGCGCAGCACCATGAGGCTGAGGTCGGACACCAGATAGACGGTGCCGATGCGCTCGTTGTCCATGAGAACGGGTCCGAACAGAAGCAGCCGCCGGGACTCGAAGCGGTACCCGCCGGCTTCGGGTGACCTCGGGATGGCCTCGGCGCCCGCCCCGGGGCGCAGGTAACGCGCGAACAGGACGTCGTCCGGCCCGAAGATCGCGGCGGCGACGATCTGCTGCTTCGCCCCGAGGGTGGCCAGGGTCTCCTCCGCCGCCTTGGAATCCTTGAACGACAGGGCGGCGGTGCTGTTGTCGGCGATGATTCCCGCGAGGGTGGACAGCTCCTGCGCCATCGTCTGCCGCATGGTGACCAGCTCGTACGTCATGAATCCGAGGCAGGCCAGAAGCAGCGCCGCGCAGCTGGTCAGCATCATCAGGAGCGTCAGCTTGCGTTTGATCGAAAGGTCCTTGAACGCGATCACGGCGCCCCCAGCAGGTGCTTCCTGTCCCGGACGAGTCTCCCCAGCTTCAGGATCTTGGAGCTGATCTGGAGATGGGCCCGCGCGGCGGCATCCACGTTGATCTCGAAGCGGACCATGTTCTCGTCCAGCGCGAGCCGCATCACGCCGCCGCTCTGGGCGAAATGGTCGAAGTCGGAGACGGTCAGGACGCTGGCGCCGTGCAATCGCTTCAGCACGTCGTCCACATTGGGGGCCTCGGAGCGCCCGAGGTAAAGCACGTGACACGCGACCAGGTCTTTCGCGTCCTTCACGCCGACGACCTCGACCGGGTGGCCGCTCACGGTCTTGCCGGCCACGGTGTGGACCAGCGAATCCTCGAATTGATCGTCTCCGAGGACCACGAAGACGAAGGGGGCGGCCGGGTCGACGAAGGCCTCGGGAGGCCAGTCGACGAACTTGGCGACGGTGTAGACGAAGCTCGCCTTGACTTCGTGCTCGAAATTCGCGGGCGGGGTGTTCTGGGCCCGCGGGGCTCCGATGAGGGCGGCGCACAGGACGAGACAGGCGGCGGCTCGGCCGGGCGCGCGGATGGGTCCGGGACGGCGGCGTGCCGCCTGAGGCCTCATGATCTCTCCAGGGAGACAGACGCCGACCGCCAACGACAGCGCGCGCCGTCCCCGTGCCGGGCTCGAAGCTCCCGGCTGGCGGCTCGAAATATATGTTCGCGCTCCGGGACCCGCAACGCACGGGGGGAGCGGAAACGTCGGATCTCCGAGGGGTTGCGGTCGCGACACCCCCGGCGTCCGCCGGTGGGAGGCGATCCGATCGCAGTCCTGGGCTATACTGCCCGTCAAAATTCTGGCCGCTGCCCCCTGAACAGGATCAGGAAGCGAGGGACGCGGCGCGGGGGGGGTATGGCCAAGCCCGAGTTCGTCACCCGGAACAGTCCGCGCCTCACGCTCCAGGGGGCCCGCCTCATCCTGGCGGCGGCGGCGCGCCGGGCCGCGGCCATCGGTGTGCCCATGGACATCGCGGTGGTCGACGACGCGGGCCACCTGCTGGCGTTCAACCGGATGGACGGCGCCAAGCTCAGCAGCATCGACATCGCGGTCTCGAAAGCCTGGACCGCGGCCTGCGCGCGCCGGGCCACCCACGAGTACGCCGAGATGGCGGCTCCGGGCCGGCCGGCGTTCGGCATCAACATCGGCAACCAGGGCCGGTTCATGATCGTGGGCGGCGGGCTGCCGATCTTCGTGGACGGCCGCATCGTCGGCGGCATCGGCTGCAGCAGCGGCACGACCCAGCAGGACCGGGACGCCGCGACCGCCGGAATAGGTGCGCTGTCGGCCCGCACGCGACCCGCGCGGCGCAGACCCGGGGCGCGCCGCACCCGATGATCCGGCGCTCCGATCCTCAACCCGGCCGCTTGACCGTCCGAGCGTCGATCGCTAGACTGTAGACTCTTCTCAACGCACGAACGAACGTGGCCGCGGGAGCCGGCATCCCGGACCTCCCCGGGGCGTTTCTTCCGCCGGCCGGAATGGAGACACCGCATGTCCACGATGCCCCAGCCAGGGACGCAGACGACCGGAGCGGCGGTACCCGCACCGGAAGCCGGGTCGATCCCGAGGATCGGCGACGTCGCCCCCGATTTCACCGCGATCACCACGCAGGGCGAGCTCACCTTGTCGAAGTGGCAGGACGGACAGTGGGTGGTGCTGTTCAGCCATCCCGCCGACTTCACCCCCGTCTGCTCCACGGAGCTGACGGAGCTGGCGCGGCGCAACGCCGAGTTCGAGAAGCGCAAGACGCGGCTCATCGGCCTGTCGATCGACTCGATCCACAGCCACCTCGCGTGGCGGCAGAACCTCAAGCAGATCTTCGACGTCCTGATCCCCTACCCGATGATCGCCGACAACAACGCGGCGGTGGCCGTGAAGTACGGAATGATCCATCCGGGAGCGTCCGCCACGGCGACGGTGCGCGCCGTGTTTTTCATCGACCCGAAGCGCGTGGTGCGGGCTCTCGTCTACTATCCGCTCAACGTCGGAAGGAACGTGGACGAGATGGTGCGCATCCTGGACGCGCTGCAGACCGTGGACCAGAACTCCGTGGCCTGCCCGGTCAACTGGAAACCGGGGGACGAGGTGATCGTTCCGCCTCCCAAGACCGAGAAGGAGGTCGAGCAGCGCCTGGCCTCGAACTTCAAGAAGCTCGACTTCTATCTGATGAAGAGACCGCTGTAGGACGGGACGCGGCCCGATCCCGACGGGGGCGCGGAGCCGATGCCGCGCCCCCGTCGCGCGGGGCGTCGTTTCACGCGGAGCCGGTCCCCGTCGACGAGGCCTCCTGCCACATCTCCCGGAACATCTCGATCGATCCCACGGCGTATCCCGCGTAGTGGTTGTTGAAGTAGCCGTAGACCGTCGTCCCGCGACCGAGGAGGCCGCGGAGCGCCGGGATCCAGCGTCGCAGGTCGCGCCGGCGGTCCACGACCAACCTGTCCCGGCGCGTCGTCCTCGCCTCGATCTCCTTGCGGTCTCCGAGCCAGCGGACGTAGGTGAAATCGGCCGTCAGGACGTTCCCCTTCTTCTTCAGGACCTGATCGACTCCGAAGAACCACGGATGGTCGATGAGGGCCAGCGCCGCGCCGTTGAGTCGCAGGACGTCGAGGAACCGGGCGGTCACGAACGTCTTGTTCCGCACCTCGACGGCGTACCGCCGGCCGCGCGGCAGCGAAGGGAGGAAGCGCTCCAGCCGATCGATGAAGGGGTTCGGATCGGGGAACTCCTCCTTGCGGAAATAGCGGAATTGCAGGAGCAGCGGGCCGAGCTTGTCGCCCAGCCGATCCATCACGCGCACGAAGGCGAGGGTTTCCCCGGCGCATCCGTCGAGGAGCTTCTCGTGCGTGATGATCTGCGGGAACTTGGCGGCGAACACGAACCCCGCCGGCGTGCGCTCGCGCCAGGCGTCGACCATCCTCTCGCCGGGGATGCCGTAGAACGTGGCGTCCACCTCGACGGTGTCGTAGCGCGAGGCGTAGTGGGCCAGGTAATCGGAAGGAGGCGTGCCGGGCGGGTAGAACACGCCTTCCCACGACGGGGCGCTCCAGGAGGAGGCGCCGATGCGCAGCCGGCTGTCACCGGGTCCCAAGGCGGCGCGCTCAGACTTCCCGGAGGGCCTTCACGATCTCGCGGCAGAAGGCCGGGAGATCGTCCGGTTTCCTGGAGGTGATCAGGTTCCCGTCCCGCACCACCTCCTGATCGACCACCTCGGCGCCGGCGTGCCGCAGATCGTCGCGGATCGCCGCGTAGCAGGTCAGACGCCGTCCCCTGACGATGCCGGCGGAGGCCAGGACCCATCCGGCGTGGCAGATCGCCGCGACCATCCTCGTCTTCTCGTTCAGCCGGCGCACGAGCGCCAGGACCGCCTCGTCCTGGCGCAGGCGGTCGGGAGCCCAGCCACCCGGCACGACGACGCCGATGAAGTCGTCGCCTTTCGCGTCCGCCGCCGCGACTTCGGCGCGGATCGGATAGCCGTGCTTGGAGACATACTCCTTCGCCTGGGGCCCGACCACGACCGCCCGATAGCCCTCCTCGCGCAGGCGGTACAGCGGCACCCACACTTCCATGTCCTGATAGTCGTTCTCCACGAGAACCGCCACGCTTCCCTTGGCCACGCGCACCTCCCTCGATCGCCGCGCGGGCGCGCGGCCGCTCAAGACCGGGACGGGACGCTCCGTCCCTCGAACTGCTCGATCGCCGCCTTCAGATCGGGGTCGAGGGGGCGGCTCCGGCGGACCGCGTAGTCGTACATCACCTGCACGGTGCGTCCCTCCGCCACGTTCCGCCCCGACCGCTCGTCGCGCAGGAGGTACTCGAATGCGAACGAGGACCGTCCGAACCACGCGACGCGCACGTGGCAGCAGAGGTCGTCCTCGTTCGTGGTGGGACTGCGGAAGTCGCACTCGGCCCGCGCCAGGATATAGTCCAGGTTGCGGCGCGATCGAATCCCCGGAACGGCGCGCCAGTAGGCGATGCGGGCGTTCTCGAAATAGGTGAAGTACACCGCGTTGTTCACGTGACCCATGCTGTCCATGTCCCGGAAGCGCACGTCGACCGGGACCGCCAGCGCGTACCCCTCGGCCTTCGCCGCCCGGCTCACCACATCGCGGCCCCGCCGTCGATGTTGATCGCCTGCCCCGTGATCCCGGCGCCGGTGTCGGAGGCCAGGAACAGGGCCAGGCGCGCCACCTCCTGCGGCGTGATGAAGCGGCCGAGAGGAACCCGCTGCTCCGCGCGCGCGCGGAACTCCGCCGGCGCGATGCCGTCCCGCAAGGCCCCTTCCTCGATCCCGGCCCGCGACATCTCCGTGTCGACCCAGCCGGGGCAGAGCGCGTTGACCGTGATCTTCCGCGGGGCGACCTCGAGGGCGAGGGCCCTCGTGTAGCCGACGACGCCGTGCTTGCTGGCGCAGTAGGCGGTGTACCCGGGCACCCCGAACTTGCCGAGGACCGACGACAGGTTGAGGACGCGGCCGCTGCCCCCCGAGGGCATGTGGCGCAACGCCTCGCGCGTGCAGTAATGAAGACCGGTGAGGTTGGTGGAGAGGATCTCCAGCCACTTCGCGTCGACCTTCTCGTCCTGTCCCGGCGCGTCGCCCGCTGCGATAGGCGTCATCCCGGAGGCGCCGGCGTTGTTGACCAGGATGTCGATCCGGTCCCACACCTCCACGACGTTGCCGATCATGACCTCCACCTCGTCCCTGTCCGTGACGTCGCAGCGGAACGGCACGATGCGGTGGTCCCCCGAGTTCAGCTCCATCGTGAACGACTGGAGGGCCTTGGTGTTGCGCGAGGCGACGGCGACCCTCGCCCCCTCCTTGTAGAACAGCTCGGCGATGCTCCGCCCGATGCCGCGGCCGCCTCCGGTCACCACCGCCACCCGTCCTTCCAGAAGCATCAGCCCCTCCTCTGTTGATGTTCGAATGAGCCGGGCGCGATGCCGGTGCGCAGGCATTCCTGGAGGGCCTCGCGCGTGCTCCGGAAGGCCAGATCGTCCCAGGGAATGCCCCCGGGATCGAAGGCGCGCACCTCCAGCGCCTCCACCCCGCCGCGGATCTCGCCCCCCACGATGTCGGCGTCGTAGACCACGACGATCACCGGCCTTCCGGTGTACGAGTAGACGTTGACGAGACGCGTCAGGCGGATCACCGCACCGATCTCCTCCCTCGCCTCGCGCAGCGCCGCCTCCTCCAGCGACTCGCCTCGATCGACGTAGCCGCCGGGGAACACCCACCTGCCGTAGGACGGCTCGATGGCGCGGCGCAGCATCACGATCTTCCCGTCCGCCCGGCAGATCGTCCCTACGGCGACCTTGGGATCCAGGTAGAAGACGAACCGGCACGCGGCGCACACCAGCCGGGGCGGGTCGTGGCTGAAGACAACCCGCCTCTCGAGCCGGCCGCCGCAACGCGGGCAGTGCGTGTAGGGTCCCGCTCCGTCATCGTGGACGAAATCGTCGGTCATGCCGTCCGCGCCCCCTTGAACAGGAGGCTCTGCCTCTCGAACTTCAACCGGTCCCCTTCCTTCCACACCCTCAGACCGCACAGGTCCCGTTCGACACACGCCTCGAGCATGAGACGCGCCCGCTCCCGGCGATCGGGTGGCGGGTATGCCCGGTCGACCCACTCGTCGAAATCGATGACCAGCGTGATCGGGAGCTCCTCGAAGTCCACGAGACCTGCCGCCGCCGCCATCGATCTGAGATCGCCGCGCGTGAGCGTGCGCGCGTGCGACACGTCGCGCAGACTCTCGATGGTCTCGTGGTAGGTGCGCTTCGACTCGTCGTCGGGCGCGCGCATGTCCTCCACCACGAGGTGACCGCCCGCACGCAGGACCCGGGCCATCTCACGGATGGCACCCGACGGGTCGCTGACGTGATGCAGCGAGTTGCGGCAGACCACCACCTCGAAGGTCGACTCCCGGAACGGCAGCCGGCCGGTATCTCCCTGCACGAAGCGCCCTCCCCTCGACGCGGCCTCCCGGAGCATCGCCAGCGTCAGGTCGATGCCCACCGCCAGAAGGCCCGCCCGCTGGAGCGCCGCCATGACGATGCCGGGTCCGCACGCCACGTCGAGCGCGCGCTCCCCCGCTCGCGCTCCGGTGAACTCGATCAGCCGCCGCAGGCGCCGGGGATCGGTCTGCAGGGGGCTCCGGGCGAAGTCGCGGGCCTGCCGCGCGAATGCCTCCTGGACGATCGACTCGCGGCTTCTCGCCGGGACCTCGTCCTCCATGCCGACCTCTCGCCGAAGGACCCTCATTCTACCTCGACTCCCCCTCCGACCCCGCGCCCGGTGGCATCGGGCAGCGTGCTATAATTCGCGCCTCATGCGGGGCCGCACCTCCGGCGAATCGCGGCGGGGCGGCCCTTTTCCGGAGAGACCCCCGGTGCGACCACGCCAGGACCGGCAGACGGCCATGCTCCTCCTTCTTCTGGCGCTGTTCCACCCTGTCTTCGGCGCGCCACCCCCGCCCGGCAAGAAGGACACCGGCGCGGGCACGAAGCCGCCGATCGAGCTGCACGTGGGCATCCGCGACCTCGTCTACATCGGCCAGCCCCTCGACGAGCTGATCAAGAAATTCCCCGGCGCCAAGGTGCACCCCTTCTCGGGCCAGGACGACGCGACGAACGTACGGATCGCCGAGGCGGGGATCTCGTGCATCGCCGTGGGGAACCCCGGAGAGCTGAAGCTGGCCTCGATCGGCTTCAATCTGGACGGAGTGTACGATGGCATGGCCGAGACGCCCTACCGGACCGGCAAGGGGATCGGCAAGGGATCCACGGTCAACGATCTTCTGGAGGCCTACGGACAGCCGTTCGAAGTGCTCGGGCAGGAGGCGCGAGGCGCCCTGCGCAAGCGTCCCCCGGTCGAATCCTCTGCGGCGCCCAAGATGTACCAGTACAAGAACGAGGACGGAGGCATCCAGACCTTCTTCCTGGTGCAGGACCACCTGGTGCGGCGCGTCGTCGTGAACGATCTGAAGCCGCTCGACCAGCACGTGGTCAAGGGGCGTCCGAAGAAGTGACCCCCCCGGCGGTCTCCCCGCCCGCCGCGCGCTGCCGCACCGTCTTCCTCGCCCAGAGCGCCGCACCGACCGTGGCCATGATCGCCGCGGACGCGATGTACGGGTAGGTGCGGCCGGGACCGTACAGCGCCCCGGCGGCCATCGGTCCGAGGATCCTGCCGGCCGAGTCGAACGAATCCATGATCCCGATCGCGGCCCCCTGACCGCGTTTCGTTCTCTTGCTGATCAGGGAGGCGTTGGTCGGCCGCATGATCTGGTTCCCCACGCCGCCGACGACCAGCGCCGCGGTGAGCGCAACGCGGCCGTTCGCGGCGATCACCAAGAGGAATCCGAGCGCGTTGATCAGGAGCCCGCTCACCAGGACGTTCTCCTCCCCGAAGGCGGCGATCCAGCGACCGAGGAGGAACCCCTGCACCAGGAAGACGGCGATCCCCATGAACAGGAACATGAGGCCCATGTCGCCCGCGCCGAAGCCGAAGCGATCCTGGATGAACCAGGGAAAGATCGATTCGAGGGAGGCCATGGAGAAGGTGACGAAGAAGGCCACGAGGTAGAACGTCAGGAGCGGGCTCGCCACGGCCCTCCACGGTCGGGGGATGACCGGCGGCTCGGGCGACGGCACCTCCGACGAGACCGGCGCCTCCGTCGGATGAATCGCGGCCACGTCCTCTCCCTCGGCCGGACGCGGCCTCGTCCCCAGACTCTCGCGCAGAAGCAGCGCGGCGAGGACGCAGGTCACGAGGTTCAGTCCCGACGCCGCCAGAAACGGGACCCCGTGTCCGAAGCGAGACAGCGACCCGCCGATTCCGGGACCGAATATGAAGCCCAGCCCCATGGCCGCTCCCATCAGACCCATACCGCGCCCGCGGCTCTTTTCGTCCGTGACGTCGGCGACGTAGGCCATGGCCGTCGGCAGCGCCGCGGACGACATGAGTCCCGAGAGAGCGCGCGCGACGTACAGCAGCGTCAGCCGGGACGAGATCCCGAACAGCGCCAGACCGACGGCGTTCCCGAGCAGGCCGGCGACCAGGATCGGCTTGCGCCCCAGGCGATCCGAGAGGTGTCCCCACACGGGCGCGAACAGGAACTGCATCAGGGAGTACAGGGTGAAGAGAAAGGTCGCCTGGGGCACGGTGGCGTGGCTGGCCTCGGCCTGGTAGACGATGTTGGGGATGATGATCCCCACGCCCAGCATCAGCAGGAAGAGCGTCAGGAAAAGGATCGCGAGCGCCCGCCTGTCCAGCACCACTCCTCCGGTTCCCACGCAGGGGGTCCCGATTCTAGGAACCGATTCCCGCGAAGTCAATCACTTCCCGGACGACCGCATCTTCGCCTCCACGCAGGCGGGCCGGGGCGCGCGGCAGGGGCGTGGCTCATGTTCGCTCGCGCGGCGCACGCGGTGCCCCGGTCGCGCGCATGGCGCGGCTCAAAATCGCCACGCCCCTGCCGCGCGCTCCGGCCCGCCTCGCAGGGCTGACGATGACCTCACCGTCCCGTAAAGGACTACTCGCACGACCGCGGGTGCACGAAGTGAGCACCGCGAAGCACTGGGATCCGGATGGGGAGCGGCGGGCCTGCCGCCGGGTCGCGCCGATTTTGAGCCGCGCCATGCGCGTGAGCAAGGCTTGAGTACCCCGCGCGAGTGACATGAGGCGCGACCCGGCGGCAGGCCCGCCGCGCCGACTCGGGATAGCTCGGTCAGCCCCGGTGCTCGCGTTGACGCACCTGCGAGCGGGCGATAGACTGCCTCTCACATGGATCAGGAACGGATCGACGACGTCCTCGTCGTGGGCGGCGGGATCATCGGTCTCTCGATCGCGCGCGAGGCGGCGCTCCTGGGCCTGCGCGTGCGCCTCCTGGATCGGGGAAAGATCGGCGGAGAGGCCAGCGGCGCGGCGGCCGGGCTTCTCAGCCCGCAGGCCGAGGCGGACCGCGCGGGTCCTCTCTTCACCCTTGGCCTCGCGAGCCGCGATCTCTTCCCCGAGTTCGCGGCCGGTGTCGAGGAGGAGAGCGGTCTGGACCCCGCTCTGTGGCGCCGCGGCACTCTCGTCGCCGCGCGCTCCGGCCGGGAGACGGAGGAGCTGGACCGACGCTTCGCCTTCCAGCGGGCGCTCGGTCTGCCCGCGGAGCGGATCGGCGGCGAGGCGCTGCGCCGCATGGAGCCGGCGCTCCATCCCGACTGGTGCGAGGCGCTGTACCTGCCGCGCGACCTGTCGGTGGACAACGTCGTCCTGGTCGAGGGTCTCAGGCTTTCGGCTTCGCGTCTCGGGGTCCGCCTGCAGGAGGATGCGCGCGCCGACAGGCTCCTGGTGGAAGAGGGCCGCGTGGTCGGGGTGGGCATCGGCGGCGGGCGTGCGCGCGCCGGCGCCGTCGTGATCGCCGCCGGCGCATGGTCGGCGGAGATCGCCGGGATCGATCCCCCGCTGCCGTTGCGCCCGGTCCGTGGCCAGATCGTCTGTCTCGGTCCCGCCGCCGCTCCCGTCTTCCCGATCTTCGGCCCCGACTGCTATCTCGTGCCGCGACGCGACGGGCGCGTTCTGGCGGGCAGCACGATGGAGGATGCGGGCTTCGACAAGTCCGTGACGGGAGCGGCTCTCAGGGACCTCAGCGCCGGCGCCCTGGCCCTCGTCCCCGGGCTCGCGACGGCGCCGTTCCATTCTGCCTGGGCCGGTCTGAGGCCCGCTCTTCCCGACGGCCTTCCCGCCATCGGCCGGGCCGCCCCGGGTCTCCTGCACGCCTGCGGACACCTGCGCAATGGAATCCTGCTCGCGCCGGTCACCGCGCGTCTCGTCGCGCGACTGCTCGCGGACCAGGATCCCGGCATGGATCTGTCTCCCTTCGATCCAGGTCGGTTCCAGGACTGGAACGGGGGGGTGGTCGACGCGGAGGTGCCGGGGCCGGTCAGCGGCCCTGCTGGGCCTTCACCGTCTCGCGCGTGCGCCTCTCGTGCTCGACGAGGAAGTCCTTCTTGAGCCTTTCGACCAGGTCGTCGCGTCGATCGTAGAGTCTCTTCAGCCGGCGCGGCTTGGCCCGCGACACGGCGTACGCGACGATGAGCGGGACGGCGATCGTGCTGTCGGCGTACACCACCACCGAGTCGGTGAGCTTGTCCGGGTCGACCTTTCCCCAGGAGACCGCCTCCGCGGGGGTCGCCCCCGACAGGCCGCCGGTGTCCGGCCGGGCGTCGGTGACCTGGATGTAGTAGTCGTGGCCGCGGTCCGCGAGACCGAGGATTTCCTGGATCTGCGGCTCGGTCTGCAGGACGAAATTCTTGGGGGAGCCGCCGCCCAGCATGAGCACGCCGCTCTTGCCCTCCCGCTGCTTGGCCGCGTAGACGATGCCGGCGGTCTCGTTGACGTCCCGCGACACGTCGATGCGCGGACCGACGCCCCGCATGGCCAGCTCGGCGACGTTCATGCCGATCGAGGAGTCGCCGGGCGACGACACGTAGCACGGGACTCCGGCGCGGTACGCCACCGTGAGGACGCAGGTGTCCACGACACCGATCTCCTTCTCACGGGCCGCCAGGTACTTCCCGAGCAGGTAGTGCAGCTCGGCGGTCCCCATCTCCTTGTCGAAGGCCTTCTCCGCCATGACGGCGCGCAGGTAGTTGTCGGTGTCGAGCAGGACGTTGTAGTCGAACAGGACGTCGTAGATGCGGATGACGCCCTCGCGCCGCAGGAGCGTGTCATCCACCTCGTGCGAGCCCCGGTGCAGCGACATGCCGAGCCCGTAGTGCGTGTCGTGGTAGAGGTTCGCGCCCGTCGACGCGATCCAGTCGACGAATCCCGACTGGATGAGCGGGATGATGCACGACCGTCCGACGCCGGCCGGCGTCAGGGCGCCGGAGAGGCTCAGCCCGACGGTGACGTCCTCCTGGAGCATCTTCTCCGTCAACAGACGGCAGGCCTTCTGCAGACGTCCGCCGTTGTAGGCGAGGAAGGTGTCGTCGATCAGCCGATCGACGGTCATGCCGCCGCGGATGGGATCGGGATAAATCCTCTGGCCCGAAAGAAGATTTTTCTTGTGAGCCATCTCCGCCCTTGCTGTTCGGTGATCGCGAGCGAACTTCGTGGAACTGCAACCGATGATAGCACGCGCGATCCGCGCCGCGCAATATCGCGGGCCGTTTCCAGCGCGTTCCATCTCGCGGAGCGCGCGCGCCGGCGCGCGCCGTCAGGTCGGCCGGATCGGGAAGGAGGCGGGCGGGACCCGGAACGATCTCAGGCGGAGAACGACGTGCCGCAACCACACGTCGATTTGGCGTTCGGGTTGGTGAAGCTGAACCCGGTGCCGTTCAAGCCGTCCGAGAAATCGAGCGTCGTCCCGTTCAGGACGAGATAGCTCTTGGTGTCGACGAAGATGCGCACGCCGTTCTCCTCGTAGACCTTGTCGCCCTCGACGGGCTCCTTCTCGAAGGCCAGCTTGTACGACATGCCGGAGCAGCCGCCTCCGACGACCGCGACCCTGAGGCCGTGGCCCTCCAGACTTTCCTTGTGCAGAATGGTCTTGATCTGTTCGGCCGCCTTGTCCGTGACGTGAATCATCGTTCCTCCTGGTAGTCGTTCATCGCGCTGATATCCCGGCCCCGCCGCGCGCCGCCGCGTACAACGGGGAGATGGCCCGCAGCCTCTTGACCGCCGCGTCGACGCGATCGACGACCTCGTCGACCTCGTCCCGTGTGTTGAAGCGGCCCAGACCGAAGCGGATCGATGTGACCGCCTCCGCGTCGCTGAGCCCCATGGCGCGCAGGACGTGCGACGGCTCCTTCTTCGCCGAGGTGCAGGCGGATCCGGACGACACGGCGACATCGTCGAGCGCCATCAGGAGCGCCTCCCCCTCCACGTACGCGAAGCTGAGATTGAGGTTGTGCGGCAGTCTCTCGACGGGGTGGCCGTTGAGCCGCACGTCGTCGATCCGTTCCGTGATGCGGCCGTGCAGGCGGTCGCGCAGGGCGCGCAGACGCACCGACTCCCCGGGCATCTCGGACGCGGCGATCTCGAGTGCTTGACCCATGCCGACGATGCCCGGCACGTTCAGCGTGCCGGAGCGCAGGCCGCGCTCGTGACCCCCTCCGTGCAGGATCGGGTCGAGCACCACACGCGGGTCCCGGCGCCTCACGTACAGAGCCCCGGTCCCCTTCGGCCCGTAGACCTTGTGGGCCGACATCGACAGGAGGTCGACCCCCAGAGCCCGCACGTCCACCGGGACCTTGCCGATCGCCTGCGCCGCGTCGCTGTGGAACAGCACGCCCCTGTCCTTGCAGATGCGGCCGATCTCGGCCGCCGGATGCAGCGTGCCGACCTCGTTGTTCGCGAGCATGAGCGAGACGAGAACGGTGCGGTCGGTGATCGCCCGGCGCACGTCGCCGGGATCGACGCGCCCCTGGGGGTCCACCGGCAGGACGGTCACGCGCGCGCCGCGCGCCCGCAGCGCCTCGACCGGGTCGAGGACTGCGGCGTGCTCGGTGGCCCCGGTCACCAGGTGGTCCCCCTTCGACCGGCAGGCCTCGAACGCGCCGAGGATCGCCAGGTTGTTCGATTCCGTGGCGCCGGAGGTGAAGACGATCTCCTTGGGATCGGCGCCGATCAGCCGGGCCACCTGGATGCGCGCCCGCGTGACCGCCTCCTCCGCCCGCCAGCCGAAGACGTGCGTGCGCGACGCGGCGTTGCCGTAGTCGCTGTCGAAGTACGGCAGCATCGCCTCGACCACGCGCGGATCGACCCGCGTGGTCGCGTGGTTGTCCATGTAGACCGGGACCCCCTTCACTCCGGCACCTCCTGCAGCAGCGCCAGGTCCCTGAGCGTCGTGCGCTCCAGGATCTCCGCGATCTTTTTCTGCACCGCCCGCCCCGGACGGCAGCCGTCGCACGACCCGGACCTGCGGCATTCATCAGGCGTAGCATGCCGGCAGTCGGAGGTCTTCACGGGTCCCTCGAGGGCCTCGATGATCTGCATCAGATTGATTTCGGAGGCCGGCCGGGCGATCTGGTAGCCCCCCTTGATGCCGTGGTGCGAGGCGACCAGACCCTTGCGGGCCAGACGCTGGAGGAGCTTGGCCATCAGGGCCGGAGGTATGTTGTGCCGCGCCGCGATTTCGCGCGCGCTCCGGTACTCCCCGCTCGGCACCGACATCAGGAGTTGGATCGCCAGGAAGCCGTAGTCGGTCCTCTTGGACAGGCGGATCATCCCGGGCCTCCGGTTTTTCTGCTCTAAATGCGACCGTAACGGTCCTATATTACGGTCGGGGCGCGGGAGAGTCAAGTCCGGGATCGGCGGAGCGCGCCGTGGGGCTCGAGACGGCCGATTCGGTGTGACGCCTGGCGTGATACGAGCTGCGCACGAGCGGTCCCGCCTCCACGTGCCGGAACCCCAGGGACATCGCCTGCGCGCGCAGGGCCGCGAATTCATCGGGATGGTAGTAACGGACCACGGGCAGGTGCTGCAGCGTGGGCCGGAGATACTGGCCGATCGTCAGGATCTCCACGCCCGATTCCGCCAGGCGCGCGAAGGTGTCCAGGAGCTCATCGCGGCTCTCGCCGAGTCCCGCCATCAGCCCCGTCTTCACCAGCGGGCGCGCGGCCTCTCCGCGCCAGGCGACTGCGCCGCGCAGAAGGTCGAGGGAGCGCTCGAATTTCGAGCCGCTCCTGACCACGGGGTAGAGCCGCGGCACGGTCTCGATGTTGTGGCTGAACGTGACCGGACCCTCCTGCAGGATCGCGTCGAGCGGAGACGCCACGTCCCGGAAGTCGGAGGTGAGGATCTCCACCTCGCAGTCCGGGTTGCGGTATCGCACCGCGCGGATCACGGCGGCCAGGTGGGCGGCGCCGCCGTCCGGCAGATCGTCGCGGTCGACCATGGTGATCACCGCATGCCGGAGCGACAGGTGCGCCACCGCCTCGGCCACGTGCTCCGGCTCGGCCGGGTCGACGAGCCGCGGGCGGCCGGTGGCCACGGCGCAGAAGCCGCAGCGTCGCGTGCAGACGTCTCCCAGGACCATGAACGTGGCCGTGCGATCCCCCCAGCACTCGTAGATGTTGGGGCAGCGGGCCTCCTGGCAGACGGTGTGCAGCTGCAGCCCTTCCACCATGCCGCGCACCATGCGATAGCCGGGCCCGGTATCGAGACGCACCTTGAGCCAGGGCGGCTTCGGTCCCGACTGCCGGGCGGCCGCGCCGTCGGACATCACGAGGCCTCCTGTATCGACCGCCGTCCTTCGCCCGCGGCCGGACGGCGGCCCGCCACCCGTTCCCGGTCACGCGGCACCATCTCTCTCCCGAAGACGACCGCGAATTCGCCGACCAGCGCCGCCGCCACCTCCTCGAGGGACACGGTCCGATGGATGACGCGCTCCATGGAGGTGATGGCACCGGCGCTCAGGCCGCACGGGACGATCCAGGAGTACGGCTCGAGGTCGGTGCTGACGTTGAGCGCGAAACCATGCGTCGTGACCCAGCGCGACAGGTGCACCCCGATGCTGGCGATCTTCCTGTCACCGGCCCACACCCCAGTCAGACCGGCGATCCGCGACGCGCGCAGGCCGTAGCGGGCGAGTGTCCGGATCAGGACCTCCTCCAGGTCCCGGAGGTAGCGCGCCACGTCACGCCGGTCCGGGCTCAGGTCCAGAATCGGATACCCGACCAGCTGGCCGGGCCCGTGATAGGTGACCTGACCGCCCCGATTCGTGTGGGCGATCGACACACCCCGCTCCCGGAGCGCCGCCTCGCCAGACAGGACGTCCTCGCCGCGGGCATTCCGGCCCAGCGTGATCACCGGCGGGTGCTCGAGGAGGAGGAGGTGCTCCTCCCCGCCCCCCTTCACGAGGCGGGCGTGCTCGTCCTGGATCGCCGACGCTTCGGCGTAATCGACGCGCCCGAGGAACTCGTGGTGGCAGCGACGCATCAGACGATCTCGGTAAACTTCCCATCCTGCAGGATGGTCTTGATGTGCGCCACGAACTGGTCGGCCACGGCTCCGTCGATGAGCCTATGGTCGAACGACAGCGCGAGGTAGACCATGGGCCGGATGGCGATGGCGTCGTCCACCACGACGACCCTCTTCTGGATGGCGCCGACCCCCAGGATCGCCACCTGCGGCTGGTTGATGATGGGCGTGCCGAACAGGCTGCCGAAGCTTCCCGGATTGGTGATGGTGAACGTCCCGCCCTGCACCTCGTCCGGCGTCAGTCGCTTGCCCCGGGCCCGTTCGGCCAGGTCGGTCACCGTCTTGGCGATCCCGGACAGGCTGAGATCGTCGGCGTGCTTCACGACCGGCACGATCAATCCCCAGTCGAGGGCCACGGCGATGCCGATGTTGATGTCCTTCTTGTAGGCGATGGCGTCGCCGTCGATCGAGGCGTTCAGATCGGGGAAGGCCTTGAGCGCCTCGACCGCGGCCTTCACCATGAACGGCGTCGGTGTCAGCTTCACCCCGTGACGCCCCTGGAACGCCTGCTGGTGCTCGGCGCGCAGCTTCATGACGCGGCTCATGTCGACCTCGAACACGGTGGTCACGTGCGCCGAGGTGCGGCGGCTCATCACCATGTGCTCGGCGATCTTCTTGCGCATCGCGCTCATGGGGACGACGGTGACCCGCTCGCCGGGAGCGAACACCGGCGCCGCAGCGCGCGACACGCCCGCGGCCGCGCCGGTCGCTCCGGCCCCCGGTCCGCCCCCTTCGATCGCCTTCAGGATGTCGTTCTTCGTCACCCGGCGGCTCGCGCCCGTCCCCGGGATCCGGGAGATGTCGATGTCGTGCTCCTGGGCGATCTTGCGCACGACGGGGGAGGAGCGCACCCGGCGCAGGTCCTCGACCGAGGCGCCCGAGGCGATGAGAGACGCGGCCTTGGGGACGTCCCGAGCGCCCGCGGGCGGCGCGACCTGCGCCGGCGGGGGCGGGGCGGGCGCGGGCCTCGCCGAGCGCTCCTGGCCGTCGCCGGGCGGCGCGGACGCGCTCTGCCGCGCGGGCGCCGGGGGGGCCGCGGCCTGCGCCGGCGGCGCCGGCTTCCCGGCGGCGGCGACAGCGCCGGCCTCGGTCTCGATCTGCGCCACGACGGTGTTGATCGGGACGGTCTGTCCTTCCTGGACCTTGATCTCGGCGAGCGTGCCGGCCGCCGGCGAGGGGATCTCGGCGTCCACCTTGTCCGTCGAGATCTCGAAGATCGGCTCGTCGCGCGCCACCTTGTCTCCCGGCTTCTTGAGCCAGCGCGTGAGGGTCCCCTCCGCGATGCTCTCCCCCATCTGAGGCATGATCACGTCGACCCGCATGGTCTGCTCCTTTAGTAGGCCGCGAGCTGACGCGCGGCCTTCAGAATCTTCTCTTTGTTCGGAAGAAAGAATTCCTCCAGGGGCGGGCTGTAAGGCACCGGCGTGTCCGGCGCGGTCACCCGGAGCACGGGACCGTCGAGGTACTCGAACACCTCTTCGTTGATGATCGCGGCGATCTCCCCCGCGATCCCGCCTGTGCGCGTGTCCTCGTGGACGACGAGGACCTTGCCGGTCTTCCTGGCCGCGTTCAGGATGGCGTCCTTGTCGAGAGGCAGGAGCGAGCGCAGGTCGACGACCTCGGTCTGGATCCCCGGCTCGCGCGCCAGGGTCTCCGCCGCCTCCAGCGCCTGGTACAGCATGGCGCCGTAGGTGAGGATCGTCAGGTCCCGCCCCTCGCGCCGCACCGCCGCCTGCCCGATCGGCACGATGTAGTCCTCCTTGGGGATCTCCTCCTTGATCCGGCGGTACAGGTACTTGTGCTCCAGGTAGATGACCGGATCCTCGTCGCGGATCGCCGCCTTGATGAGCCCCTTGGCGTCGTAGGCGGTCGCCGGCGCGACGACCTTGAGCCCCGGCGTGTGCACGAAATACATCTCGGGGTTCTGCGAGTGATACGGACCGCCGTGCACGCCGCCGCCGCTGGGACCCCGGATGACCATCGGCACACCCGCTCCCCAGCGGTAACGGTTCTTGGCCGCGAAGTTGGTGATCTGGTCGAAGGCGCAGGAGATGAAGTCGATGAACTGCATCTCGGCGATCGGACGCATGCCCATGAGCGCCGCGCCGATCGCGGCCCCGACGATCGCCGACTCGGAGATCGGCGTGTCGATCACACGCATCTCCCCGAACCTGTCGAGCATCCCCTCGGTGACCTTGAAGGCGCCGCCGTACACGCCCACGTCCTCGCCCAGGATGAACACGCGGTCGTCGCGCTCCATCTCCTCCCAGATCCCCTGCTTGATCGCCTCGACGTAGGTCGTCAGCGCCACGGTCCTCTCCTCCCGTCCTCACCGACGCCCGCGGCGTCAGGCCTGCTCATGATAGACCCCGATCAGGCATTCCTCCGGGTCGGGGTACGGCTGCGATTCGGCCCAGGCGACCGCCTCGTCCAGCTCCGCTTCGATGCGCGACTCCATCGCCTGCAGCGCACCCGCGTCGAGGAGACCGCGCCCCTTCAGGTCGTCCTCGAAAAGCCGGATGGGGTCCTTCCGCTCCCATTCCTCGAACAGGGCCTTGGGCACGTAGCCGGCATCGTCGTGCGCCGAATGGCCGGTCATGCGGAAGGTGACGAACTCCAGGAGCGTCGGCCCCTCGCCGCGGCGGGCCCGCGCGACCGCCCGGCCGACGGCCTCGTAGACCACGCGGACGTCGTTGCCGTCCTGCGACTCCCCCGGCATGCCGTAGCCGCGCGCCCGGTCGGACACGCGCTCGACCTTCATCTGGCGCGACACGTGCGTCGAGTAGGCGTACTGGTTGTTGTTGCAGATGAACACGACCGGGAGCTTCAGGACCGCCGCGAAGTTCAGCCCCTCGTGCCAGTCGCCGCGGCTCGTGGCGCCTTCGCCGAAGAAACAGAACGACACCTGGTCGGTGCCGCGCATCCTGAAGGTCAGGGCACAGCCGGCCGCCACCGGAATGCTGTCGCCGAGGTGCGACACGAAGGCGACCAGACGGTGGCGCAGGTCCCCCATGTGCATGTTGCCGTCGCGGCCGCGCGTCAGCCCGGTCCTGCGCCCCATGTACTGCGCCAGGATCCGCTCCGGCGGCACCCCCTGCATCAGGAACACCGCCATGTCCCGGTGGGACGGCGAGACGATGTCGTCGTGATCCTCGCCCCCGCCGCGCCGCATGTGCATCGCCGCGCCGACCGAGATCGCCTCCTGTCCGCGCCCGACGTACACGCCGCCGACAATCTTTCCCTGCCGGTACAGCTTGCGCTCGATGCGCGTCTCGATCGCCCGCGTCAGCTTCATGGAATAGAGCATCTTCAGGAGGGACGCGTCGTCGGGGACGCCGGTCGCCCCGGTCGCCGGCCGGGCGGGCGCCGCAACGGCCCCGGGGCCGCGCGCCGACGATTTCCTGTCCCTGGCCAGCATCGGTCTCTACTCCGTCCCGTGATAGACGCCCCGCAGCGTTTCTTCGGGCGGCGGGTAGGGGCGTTCGAGCGCCGAGCGCGCGGCCTCGTCGAGCGCAGGGCCGATCTCCTCCCGGGCCGCCCTGAGCTCCTTCTTCGTCGCCTCCCCCTCGTGCAGCAGGAACCCCTCGAGGCGATCGAGCGGATCCCTCTTCTCCCACGCCTGGAGGAGAGCCTTGGGCACGTATCGCATGTCGTCGTGCTCGGCGTGGCCGCGGCGCCTGAAGGCGCGGCACTCCAGGAGCGTCGGCCCGCCCCCCCTGCGGCCTCTCTCGACCGCGCGGCGGGTCGCGGCATACACCGCCAGGACATCGGTCCCGTCGATGCTCTCGGAGGCGACGCCGTAGGCCGGCCCGCGCTCGGCCAGGCTCTGCACGGCGAACTGTCTGTGCGTCGGTGTCGAATACGCGTAGCCGTTGTTCTCGACCACCAGGATCAGGGGGAGGTTCAGGACGGCCGCCAGGTTCAGCCCTTCGTGAAAGTCGCCGGTCGAGGTGCCGCCGTCGCCGATGTAGGTCAGTGCGACGCGGTTCTCGCCGCGCATGCGCGCCGCCAGGGCCGCGCCCGTCATCACCGGGATGAGCGTCCCCAGGACGCTGATCGGCCCGACGATCGACTTGTCCAGGTCGTCGAAATGCAGCGTGCCGTCCTTGCCGCCCGTCGGGGCGTCCGCCCGCGCCAGAAACTGCAGGAACAGGGTCAGCGGCGCGACACCGCGGACCAGGAGCGATCCGATGTTCCGGATCATCGGCGCCAGCAGATCGTCCGGGGCCAGGGCGTACGCCGTCCCGACCGAAATCCCTTCCTGTCCCAGGCTGCTGTAAAGGCCACCGTGGATCTGCCCCTGGCGGTACAGGGCCGACAGCCTGTCCTCGACCAGCCGGTTGAGACAGAGGAAGCGATGGATCTCGCGAAGCTGCTGGCGCGACAGACCCGGGTTCTGCATCGGCCGCGGCGGATCCGGCAACAGGCCGCGAGGGGGCGGCTCGCGCTCGCCACGGGAGGCGGGCGTCTTGCGGCTCCTTCTCAGGACGGTGCTCATGGCACGGCTCCGCGCGGTCCCGGTCAGAGGTTGATGCCCCGCGCATGCAGGTTGAGCGCCGCCTCCGCCATCGCCTCGGAGAGCGTCGGGTGGGCGTGGATGGCCTGGAACAGATCCTCGACCGTGGACTCGAGCCGGAGCGCCAGCCCTCCTTCCCCGATGAGCTCGGTCGCCTTCGGGCCGACGATGTGGATGCCCAGCAGCTCGTCGTATTTTTCCGCCCCCACCAGCTTGACGAAACCCTCCGGCGTCCCCTGGATACCCGCCTTGGCGGAGGCGCTGAACGGGAATTTCCCCACCCGCACCTTGTGACCGCGGGCCCGGGCCGCCTGTTCCGTCAATCCGATGCTCGCGACCTCCGGCTCGGAGTAGGTGCAGCTCGGCACCTGGTCGTAGTTGATCGGCGCGGGGTTCTTGCCCGCGATCGCCTCCGCCGCCACGATCCCCTCGTGAGAGGCGACGTGGGCCAGGGCCGGTGTCGGCAGAAGATCGCCGATCGCGAACACCGAAGGCTCGCCGGTGCGCATCTGCCTGTCGACCTTCACGAAGCCGCGGTCCAGCTCGACCTTCGTCCCCTCGAGGCCCAGGTCCTCGGTCACGGGCCTGCGCCCGACCGCGACCAGCAGCACGTCGGCCTTGAGCGTCTCCTTGCCGTTCTTCTCGGAGTGCACCTGCACCTCGACTCCCTTGTCGAGCACCTTGACGCTCTCGACCTTCGTGGAGACGCGCACGTCGATGCCGCGCTTGCGGAACGCCTTGTGGAGCTCGGCCGAGGCATCCTCGTCCTCCAGGGGCAGGACCCTCGGGAGCATCTCCACGAGCGTCACGGTGCTGCCGAAGCGCGTGTAGATCGAGGCGAACTCCACGCCGACGGCTCCCGCGCCGAGGATCAGGAATGTCTTCGGGACGAACTCCAGGGCCAGCGCCTCCGTGCTCGTGACGACGCGCGTGCTGTCGACCTTGAGACCCGGCAGGAGCTTCGGCACCGACCCGGTCGCGAGGATCACACTCTTGGTCGCCACGACCTGCTTCGAGCCGTCCTTGGCCGCGACCTCCACCTGTCCTGTCCCCTTCAGCCGCCCATGCCCCGCGAGCACCGTGATGCCGTTCTTCTTCATGAGGTACTCGACCCCGCGCGCCTGGCGCCGCACGACGTCGGACTTGTGCTTGTGCGCCGCCTCGAGGTCGAGCTTGACATCGCCGGTCTTGACCCCGAAGCGCGCGGAGTCGCGGGCCAGCTCCAGCACCTCGGCGCTGTAGAGCAGCGCCTTGGTCGGGATACAGCCGATGTGCAGGCAGGTGCCGCCCAGAGCGGGCCACTTCTCGACCAGGGCCGTCTTCAGCCCGAGCTGCGCCGCCCGGATGGCGGCGACGTACCCGCCCGGACCACTGCCGATGACGGTGACGTCGAAACTCATCTGCGATTCGGCCACGTGTGCCTCCCCCCGCGCGCGCCTCGCGCAGCGCCCCCCGCGGCGGCGGGCGCGCGCCTCAGGAAACGGGTTCACGCCGGACGGCGGGAATTATAACCACAAGTGCCCGTGACAACGGGGAAAAGGCCCTCGGCGGGCGTACCGGCCCCGGCCGCGTTGATCGCTCCGGCGGGGGGCCGGTATAATCGCGGCATGACCTTCACCGTGGCGCGTCCCGAGACCTCATCGAGCTCCGAGGACGCAGGGCCCCGCTTCCTGTCGCCCGCCCCTGAGGTGCGCATCACGAACGCCTTCGTCCGCGCCTTCGACAACGTCGTGGCGACGGCGCGCACCTGCTACTCGGGAAGCGGCATCGTGCGCGATGAGCAGGTGCTGGGGGACGCGCAGGCCCCTCCCGAAAAGAAGGAGGAGCGCAGGCGGCGACGCGACTCCCTCGCCCGCGATCTCTACCAGGCGGGGCACCACACGACGCTGCAGCACGCCCACTTCCAGTTCGCGCTCGACAACGTCAGCCGCCAGTTCCTCTGGTCATTCCTGCACAGCCACCCCTTCTACAACTCCGAGCAGGTCAGCCAGAGATATGTCACCGTGAAGCCGGGGCACTACGCCGTGCCGCCCCTGCAGCGCCAGGCGCTCGAGGTGTACGAGGAGACGGTGGCCCGCCAGCAGCGGGCCTACGACGATCTCTGCCGCCTGCTCCTCGGCCCCGCCTCCTCCGCCTATTACGGCCGCTACCCCGCGCGACGCCACTATGGGGCGAAGTACGACAAGGAGGTGCAGAAGAAGGCGCAGGAGGTGGCGCGCTACGTCCTGCCGGTCGCCACCTTCGCCTACCTCTATCACACGGTCAGCGGCCTGACGCTCCTGCGCTACCACCGCATCTGCAGGGAGCCGGACACGCCGCTCGAGCAGCGCCTCGTGGTCGGGCGCATGGTGGAGGAGCTCCTGGCGCGGGAGCCGGCATACGCCGCCATCCTCGAAGGCCCGATCCCGGAGGAGGAGACGGCCGAATGGGAGGCGCTGCGCGCCTCTGGACCGCGGAGGGACGCCCAGCGCCTGGAGTTCCTGCGGGAGTTCGATCGCGACCTGGGAGGACGCGTTTCGGTCCTGGCCGATTACCCGGCGAAGAACGAAGAGACCCTGGCGCGGGCCGTGCGCGAGGTGCTGGGATTGACGCGGGATCGCCTGACGGACGACGACGCGATCGCCGCGGTGATGGACCCGGCCCGGAACCGATACCTGGGCGAGGCTCTGAACCTGACGAGCCTCAGCAAGCTCTCCCGCGCCATGGTCCATTGCCACTACACCTTCCGCAAGAAGATGAGCCACACCGCCGACTCGCAGAACCAGCGGCACAGGATGACGCCGGCGTCGCGGCCGATCCTGCACACGCAGCTGACGCCCGAGCCCGACTACATCACTCCGCTCCTGGTGCGGGAGGACGAGGCCTGTCTCGCGCGCTACCGCGAGGTCATGGAGTCGAGCTGGGAGGGTTTCTCCCGTCTGCGGGCGCTCGGCGTGCAGGACGAGTTCGCCGCCTACGTCCTGCCCAACGCCCTGGCCCTCCGCTTCACGGAGTCGGCCAACCTGCTCGACCTGCACCACAAGCTCGCCATGCGGCTGTGCTACAACGCGCAGGAGGAGATCTGGCGCGCGTCCGTCGACGAGGCCCAGCAGATAGGCTCGGTGAATCCCCGCATCGGGCGCTACCTGCTGCCGCCCTGCAGCCTGCGGCAGATGGCCAAGGCCCGCCCGATCTGCCCCGAGGGGAAGCGCTACTGCGGCGAGCGCGTGTGGACCTACCGCCTCGATGATTACCGCCGCGTCATCTGAATCGCCCGCCCTGGAGATCCTCCCCGGGAGCGTGAGCGGTCCGTTCGATTTCCCGTCCCTGTTCGGAAACGCCGGGACGGTCGAGATCGAGATCGGCACGGGCAAGGGACGGTTCCTGCTGGCGCAGGCCGCGGCGCGCCCGGAGGTCAACTTCCTCGGCGTCGAGTGGTCGCTCAAGTACCTGCGCGTGACCAAGGATCGGGCGGAACGCCAGGGTCTGCGGAACGTGCGCCTGTTCCGGGCCGACGCGCGCCATGTCCTGCAGGCGCTCGTCCCCGACGCCTCGATCACAAGGGTGCACGTCTACTGTCCCGACCCCTGGCCGAAGAAGAGGCATCGCAAACGCCGCTTCTTCTCGCCCGCGGCGCTCCTGCACATCGAGCGCATCCTGGTCCCCGGCGGCTACCTCGACCTGTCCACCGACGTGCGCGAGTACTTCGATGAGATCCGGGTGATGGCGGGGAACAGCGCGGTCCTGCGCGAGGCCGAGGACCCCCTGTTCCCGCCGGAAGGCGCGTCGGGCAGGACGAGCTACGAGGCGAAGTATCTCGATGCGGGGCGGCCCATCAATCGCGCCTGCTACGCTCGGTCGCCGGGTCCCGTCAGGGGATCTCCACGATGATCTCCCCCGATTCGATCCGGACGGCGTAGCAGGCGACCTTCATCTCCGGATCGATGGGCGACACCCCGGTGCGCACGTCGAAGGTCCAGCCGTGCCAGGGACACGAGATGACGGCGTTGTCCTCGAGGTATCCCTCCCCCAGCGGCCCTCCCTGGTGCGGGCAGGTGTTGTCGATCGCGTGCAGGCGGCCGTCCACGTTGAAGATCGCCACCATGTGCTCCTTGACCTGCACCACCTTGCTGGAGCCGGGCGGGAGATCCTCCGCTCGGCCGCAGCGCGCCTTGATCGCCATGGCGTTCCCCTCAGCGGACCAGGTGCTCCTCGATGTTGGTGCTGCCGTACGACGCCCCCGTCGCCGCACGGAGCCGGTGCGCCACCTGGGCGATGGCGCTCTTGACCGCCGGGCTCTTCTCGGGGTCGGTCAGTGGCTCGAGGCGGACGGTCAGACCGGTGTCGCGCGGTGACAGCTGGATGAAGAACTTCTGGGTGTGGCCCGCCTCGACCACCACCATCTCGATGAGAGCCGCGCGGGCGTCCCTCTCGCGGTAGAACCGCTCGGCCTTGATGATCCGTTCTCCGTGACGGGTCACGAACGGCTCGAACACCCGGGCCGCGTCGTCCACGCTGATGCGACCTTCCAGGACGACGTGCGGCACGGCGGGCTCAGGCGAGCTCGCTCTTGATGAAGCGCAGCACGTCCTGCGCGTGCTCGCGCACCTTCACCTTGGGGAACACCCCGCGAATCGTGCCGCTGCTGTCGATGACGAAGGTGGTGCGGTGGATCCCGAGGAACTCGCGGCCGAGGAAGCTCTTGGTGCCGAAGACTCCGTAGGCGGTGCAGACCTCGGCGCCGGGATCGCTCAGAAGGAGGAACGGCAGCCGGTGCTTGGAGGAGAACGTCTCGTGCGCAGCGAGCGGATCACGGCTGACGCCGAGAATGACCGTGTCGCTCTCCTCGAAGTGCGGGTAGGCGTCGCAGAAACCGCACGCCTCCATGGTGCAGCCGGGTGTCGCGTCCTTGGGGTAAAAATAGAGGACGAGATTCTTCTTGCCGACGAAATCCCTCAGGCCGACCCTCTTGCCCCCGGTGCCCACGAGAGTGAAGTCGGGGGCCTTCGAGCCGACCTGGGGTCTCGCGTCCATCTCCATGCGGTGCCTCCTGTCGTTCGCCCGGCCCCGGCGTCAGTCCACCCGGGTCCCGGATGTCGCGGTCCGTGTGTGGGCTGAATTCTATCACAGCGCACGCGGCGAACCGGCCGGCATTGTCCGTGGAGCGGGCGTTTTGCTAGCATGTCGATCGATGGGACCGAAGCGCCGCGGCGAGGCCATGCGTATCGAGCGCGATCCGCTCGGGTCCCTGCCCGTGCCGGCCCGGGTCTACTACGGCATTCAGACGCGGCGCGCGATGCTGAACTTTCCGATCAGTGGCCGGCGACTGCCGCCCGTGTTCATCCGCGCGTACGCCCACGTCAAGCTCGCCGCCGCCACGGTGAATCGCTCGCTCGGTCTTCTCGACGGACGGCGCGCCGCCGCCATAAGGCGCGCCGCCGCGGAGATCGTGGCCGGGCGCCACCTCGACCAGTTCGTGGTGGACGTGTACCAGGCGGGGGCCGGCACATCCCAGAACATGAACCTGAACGAGGTGATCGCCAACCGCGCCATCGAGATCCTGGGCGGGCGGCGCGGGGACTACGCCCGGGTCCATCCGAACGATCACGTCAACATGTCGCAGTCGACGAACGACACCTTCCCCTCCGCCCTGCGCCTCGCCCTCCTCTTCTCCCTCCCCGGCCTGCGGCGTTCGCTTCTCGAATGCGAGACCGCGTTGCGGATCCTGGGACGAAAGCTCGGGCGCACCGTCAAATCGGCGCGCACGCATCTTCAGGACGCCGTGCCGATCATGCTCGGTCAGGAGTTCGGCGCCTACGCCTCGATCCTGCGGCGCGCCCGGACCCGGGTCGAGGAGTCGGCGGCGCCGCTGCGCCGCCTGAATATGGGGGCGACGGCCGCGGGGACCGGGCTGAACGCGCACCCGCGCTACGCCGGACGCGTGGCGCGGCAGCTGTCCCGGCAGACAGGCCTGCGGCTCCGTCCGGCCACGGACCTGGTGGAGATCGCGATGAGCACCGCCGATTTCGCGCACGTGTCCGCCGCGCTGCGCAACCTCGCGCTCGACCTCGGGAAGATCGCGAACGACCTGCGCCTCCTGGCGTCGGGCCCGGCCACGGGGATCGCGGAGATCGAGCTGCCCGCCGTGCAACCCGGGTCGTCGATCATGCCGGGGAAGGTCAATCCGGTGATGTGCGAGATGCTCAACATGGTCTGCTTCCAGGTCCTGGGGTGCGATCAGACGGTTGCCTGGGCGTCGGGAGCGGGACAGCTCGAGCTGAACGTGATGATGCCCGTGATGGCGCACGCCCTGCTGGAGGCGATCGGTCTCCTCGAGACGTCCGTCGCCGCGTTCACCCGCCTGTGTCTGGCGGGTCTGCGCGCCGACGCCGGGCGCTGCCGCATCCACTTCGAGAGAAGCCCGTCGCTCGCCACGGCCCTCACACCGATGATCGGCTACGCGCGTGCGGCGGAGCTCGCGAAGGAGTCGGTCCGAACCGGCCGCACGATCGTCGAGCTGATCCGTCGGCGGGGGCTCCTCGACGAGGACACAATCCGGCGGGCGCTCGACCCCCGGCGCCTCACCCGCCCCGGCATCCTCGCGGCCGGAGCCCGAGGCGGTCTCAGGCTCCGGAGGGGCCGCGACGGGCGGTCCGGACGAGAGCGGCCAGGCTGATCGCGGTCCACGCCCCCTCCAGGACGATGAACCCGGCCTGGGACGCGTCGACGGCCACGACGCACAGGACCAGGCCGCCGAGCGCGTTCAGCGCGTGATAGACCAGGGAATCGGGCCGCATGCGGCCGGCCTGGTGGGCCGCGTACGCCGCCAGGATCAGCGCCGCACCCAGAAGGGACGCGAACTGCATCATCGGGCAGACCCTCGGCCGTCCATCATCCGGCAGGGGAATCCGTTTCAGGGAGTCGTCCTGGAGCCGCGCTCCACGCGCGCCTGCTCCTTGAGGTCGTCGACGTACGCGCGGATCTTTCCGGCGCGCTCCCGCGCCACCAGCTTGGCCCGGATCGTCTCCTTCAGCTCATCGTAAGGAATCGGGCCCTCGGCCCTCTTCTGAAGGACCTTGACGATGTGAAGGCCGAGACGCGACTCGATCACGTCGCTGGTCTGACCCGGCTGCAGCGCGAAGGCGGTCTTCTCGATCGCGGGCGGTCCATTGCCCCGGACGATCCAGCCGGTGTGGCCGGCGCTCCTGGCCTCGTGGTCTTCGGAGTGCTTGCGCGCCAGGTCGGCGAAGTCTCCGCCCGACTTGACTTCCTTGAGGATCGCCTCGATCTTCTCCCGTGCGGCGGCCCGGGCCCGCGCGTCGGCGTCGGGGGAGACGCGCACCAGGATCTGCGTCACCTGCACCCCCTCCTTGCGGTTCACCTCGGCGGGGTTCTGGTCGTAGTAGCGGCGCACGTCCTCTTCCGGGACTTTGATCTCACCGACCACCTGTCGATCCACGAAGCGCGTCACGAGAAGGGTGCGGCGGAGCTGGTCCTTGAAGTCGGCCTCGCCGACGCCGTTTCTCTTGAGGATGCCGGAGAAGGCATCGGCGGTGGCGAAACCTTCCTTAATCTTCTGGAACTCAGCCTCGACGTCGCCGTCGGAGACGGGGGCCTCGCTCTTCGCCGCCTTCTGGTAGAGAAGCTCGTTGTCGATCAGTCCCTCGAGGACCTGGTCGCGGAGCGCCTGCAGCTCCTTCAACCCGACAGGATTGCGGCGACCGCGGAACTGCAGCTGCACGGCGAGATCGAAATCGCGCCTGAGGATCGGGTGGCCGTTGACGCGGGCCATCACGTCGGTTCCGGAGGTCGCCGCCGCGGTCTTTCCCTTTCCCGTGCCGGCGGGCGGGGTGCTCTTCGCCGCGGGGGGGGCCGCCGCCGCTCCCGGCCCGGAGAGGACCGCGGCCCACAGGATCAGCCCCGCGGCGCCCCGGCGGACGGCTCCGGTCCGATCTCTCCGGTCGCTGGCCGTCCTCATGACTTCATCACGATCTCGTGCTCGTATTTCTTGAAGGTCTGCACGCTGATGATGGCCGCGAGCTTGTCGGCGATTTCCCTGAATGTCAGGGCGGGACCGGACTTCGGATCGTGCACGACGACCGGGCGCCCCTCGTCCCCCCCCTGCCGCACGCGCACGTCGAGGGGAATCTCGCCGAGGAACTCGGTCGTGAACTGCTCGGCGGCCCTGCGGCCTCCGCCGTGGCTGAAGATCTCGACCCGCTCGCCGCAGTGCGGGCAGTTGAAGTAGGACATGTTCTCGATGACGCCGAGAATCGGCACGTTCACCTTCTTGAACATCGCCGCGGCCTTGCGCACGTCCAGGAGCGCCACGTCCTGGGGTGTCGTGACCAGGACCGCCCCGGTCAACGGGATGATCTGCGACAACGTGAGCTGGACGTCGCCCGTGCCCGGGGGGAGGTCGATGAACAGGTAGTCGAGCCTGCCCCACAGGACGTCCCCCAGGAACTGCTTCATCGCGCCGTGGAGCATCGGGCCGCGCCAGACGACCGGCTCGTCCTCCTTCAGGAAGAAGGCCATCGACATCATCTTGATCCCGTGCACGGGGACCGGGACGAGCTTGCGGTCCCGGACTTCGGGCTGCGCCTTGACCCCCAGCATCTGCGGGTCGTTCGGTCCGTAGATGTCGGCGTCCAGAAGCCCGACAGACGCCCCCGCGCGGGCGAATGCCAGGGCCAGGTTGACGCTGACCGTGGACTTTCCGACGCCCCCCTTCCCGGAGCCGATTGCGACCACGTTCGCCACCTCCGGGATCAGATCCCCTTCGGTCTCGATGCTGCGGCGGACCTTGGCGCCCATCTTCAGATGGACCGCGCCGACACCGGGAACGTGCGCCAGCGCGTCCTTGACCTCTTTTTCGATCTGAGCCTTCAGGGGGCAGCCGGGGGTCGTGAGATTGACCGTCAAGGACACGCGCTCCCCCTCGATCCTGAGATCCTCGATCATCCCGAGCGAGACGATGTCCACATGCAGCTCGGGATCCTTCACGCCCTTGAGGGCGTCGAGGACCTTCGCCTGCTCGACAATCCCGGTGCTCAAGTCAGTTCTCCTGCTCGTCCGCCGAGGATGCGCCGCGCGGCGGCGACAACGGCGCGGTGGCGGCCGTCTCCTCGCTGCGCGCCCATGGCCGCGACAGACCCGCGAGGTCGCGGGGCACGTCCCCGACGCCCAGGACGAAGACGCGGAACGTGTCGCCCATCCTCCCGGGAAGGATCAGCTCCTTCAGCGCCTCCCTCTCCCGGACCGACCGGACCGCGTCGGCACCCGCGCGCCCGGTCTCCGGCGAGCCAGCCGCCGGCACGGGCAGAAAGTCCAGGGCCCCGAGGGCGAGGAGGAAGCGCGACTGTGTGGTCAGGCCGAGGCACCGCGCACCCCTGGCCTCCGCGGCGCGGCGGAGCGCGGTGAAATCGAGGTGCGCAGTCAGGTCCTGGTCCCCCGGCCGCTGCAGGAACTCCTCGTTGACGCGGTGGTGGTGGTACGACAGGAGAGTGCCGCGCCGGCGCTGCGGAGCGTACAGGTCCTGCGCCTCGTGGCCGTAATCCACCACCACGAGATACCCCTTCTTCATCAGACTCACCGCCCAGGTGATCCAGCAGGGGGCGGCGAGGTTGATGTCGGCTTCCTGCCCCGGCTCCAGGGTGAGAGCCGACTCCGCGAGAAAACGCTCGAGCGCCGGAGCCGACAGCGGGAGAAGCGTTTCGTGCAGCCCGCCGTCGCGCACCACGACGTGGATCTCGCGCGGCCCGTCCGCGGACCCCACCACCCGGTGCACCGGGAAGGCGTCCAGGACCTCGTTGGCGAAGAGGCAGCCGACGAGCGGGGCGCGGCCGTCGAGTCCCTGCTCGTCCACCCAGGACAACGGGATCGAGGTGCGCCCCTTCAGTCTCGAGCGCTGGCGCTCCTGGAGCGCCCGACTCGGCTCGACCAGGAGGTAACGCAAGGCGGCGGCGAAGGCCCCGTTCCTGGCCGCCTCGCGCAGGAAATCGGACGCGAAGTATCCCTCGCCAGGCCCGAACTCGACGAAGTGCCAGGGCTCGGGCCGTCCGGCGCGACGCCACATCTCCTCGGCCTGCCGCGCCAGGAGCGCCCCGAACGCGGCGTGGATCCCGCTGCTCGTGACGTAATCGCGACCGCCCCCCCCTCCGACGCCCCGTGTGTAGTACCCGAGCACCGGGTGATACAGGCACAGCTCCATGAAGCGCGCGAACGGGATCGGCCCGCGCGCCGCGATCTCGGCGGCGATCTCGGACTCCAGGCGCAGGCTCACGTCGGGGAGAAGCATCGCTCAGGTTCCCGCGGAGGCCGGGGTCCGGCGTCCGGGTGGGTCCGTCCCGCGCCCCGCCCTCGCCCGCTCCTGCACGAGTCTCTGGACCTGCATGATCCCTTCGATCAAGGCCTCCGGCCGGGGGGGGCAGCCGGGGATGTAGACGTCCACCGGGATGATCTCGTCGACCCCCTGCACGACCGGATAGGAACGGAACATGCCACCGGATGAGGCGCAGGCGCCCATCGAGATGACCCACTTCGGCTCCGGCATCTGGTCGAAGATTCGCTTCACGGCGGGCGCCATCTTTTTCGTGACCGTGCCCGCCACGATCATCAGGTCGGCCTGACGCGGGGAGAAGCGCAGGGCCTCGGCCCCGAAGCGCGCGACGTCGTAGCGCGGCGCCACCATCGCCATCAGCTCGATGGCGCAGCAGGCGAGCCCCATCGGCATCGGCCAGAGGGAGTTCTTGCGGCCCCACGCTACGTAGTCGGCCAGCCGCGTGGTCATCACCCACTGGTCGAGGGCATGCCTTTCCTCCATCTGCGCGTGATCGCCGCGCGGCGGCGCCGGCGTCTCCATCATCGTGGCGCGCCCTGTCCGGCGCCCGCCGACCCGCGCACTTCCTCCTGCGCGCGCGTCAGCCGCGCCCACTTCTTGATCGGGTCCGGTCTCGTTCCGCCCATGGCCAGGAGCTTGTCCTTGGGGAAGATCATCTGCTCGCGGCTCAGCCCGACCGTCTTGTACTCCTTGGTGAGGAAGATCGCCTGCTCCGGGCAGACCTCCTCGCAGTAGCCGCACATGATGCAGCGCAGCATGTTGATGTCGAAGATCCTGGGTCCCTTCTCGACGCCCGTCGTGATCTCCTGGGCCTCGATGTGGATCGCCTTGGGCGGGCAGACGTACTCGCACAGGAAGCAGGCCACGCACTTGACGCGGCTCTCCTCGTCCCGCACCAGCGCCGGCAGGCCGCGGTAATTCTCCGGCAGCCGCCAGGTTTCCTCCGGGTAGCGCATCGTGACCTTGGGGCGGATCATGTGTCGCAGGGTGATCCACATCCCCTTCAGGATCGACGGGATGTAGGTCTTCTCCAGGAGACCCGGACGCCCCGGGCGCTGGACGGGCCGGCCTACGACCGGCACGTCGCGACCTCCCTCTCCATCGTCTCCTGATGGCGGTCCAGGGCCTCGTGGATCGCCTGCTCCGCCAGGACGGAGCATTCCATCTTCGATTCCGGCAGCCCGCCGAGCGCCCGGACGACGTCCCGGTTGGAGAGCCGGCGCGCCTCGTCGACGCTCCGGCCCAGAAGGAGCGTGGTCACCATGCTGCCCGCCGCGATCGCCGCGGTGCAGCCGAACGCCTTGAATCGCGCGTCCGCGACCCTGCCGTCCTCGATCCTCATGCTGATCTTGAGGACATCCCCCGTCGACTGATCGCCGACCTGGGCCACGGCTGCCGTTCCGCGAACCTCGCCGACGTTGCGCGGGTTTCTGTAGTGGTCGAGCACGATGTCGCTGTACTTGAGAGAGCCGTTCATCGGATCACCCGGGCGCGCGGAACGCATCAATCCTTCATGATCCTAGGGGGTGCGTCCATCCCTGTCAAGGCAACGAGCCGCGCGCCCCCGCGGCCATCGATTCGATCGCCAGGCGCGCGGTGGCGCGGATGTCCTCGCTCTTCCCCGCCCGCGCCGCGCGCTCGAGCGCGGCCCGCGCGGTCCCGTCCCCCAGGAGCGCGAGGCCCCGGATGGCGTTGAGGGCCGGCGCCGCGTCATCCGCGGCCGCGGGCGCCCCGCTCCGTGCGGCACCCGGCGTCCAGGTCTCGAGGATCTCCACCAGGACCGTCTCGCCTGACGCGTCCCCCAGCCTCGCCAGCGAGAGGGCGGCGTTCCAGCGGACGTCCTTGCCGGCATCGCCGAGGGCCCGGCGCAGGACCGGCGCCGCCTGGGGGTCCCGCCGCTCCCCGAGGCCGAAGACCGCCATCTTCCGGACTCCTTCGTCGGAGTGCGCGGCGGCCACGCGACGCAGATCGGCGAGCGCCTTTTCGCCGCCGACCTGCATCAATCCCCAGGCGCAGTAGAGTCGCGTGTCGCCGTCGGCGTCGTCGAGCCCCTCCCCGAGCGCGGCGGCGGCGCGCGCGTCGCCGGTACGTCCGAGCGCGAGCGCCAGGTAGCGCCGCAGCTTCAGGTCGCCCGAGCGACGGGTCTCGTGGAACGCGGCGGCCATCTCCGGAATCGGGGCCGCCGCGCCCTCCGCGGATCGCAGGAGGAGCGACAGGTCGTAGCCGGATTGCCAGCGCTTGGGATCCCCGACCCAGGGCAACAGGAAGCCCCCCGTGCCTTTCAGATCGTCGAGCGTCGCGCGGGGATCGGGCCGGCGCGAGCGCAGCACCTGGAGCCCGAAGAAGACGGTGACCAGAACCGCCACCAGCGCGAGCGGGACGACGAAGAACTGCAGGACGACCCTCCAGTCCCCCTTCTGGTCCCCGGCGCCGGTGGCGCCCGCGCTGCCGCTCCCCTGACTCCCCGTATCGGCCATCCTCGTCACCTCAGGCCGTCCGAACGCGACGGTCAACCGACTCCTGCACGTGGATGTCGAAGACGCCGTGCGCCGGGTTTCTCGGGAAGCCGCGGTGCACGGCGCCGCAGCCGTAGCACAGGGTTGCGTCTCCCAGCGAGTAGTACAGGAGGAGATCGATGAGCGTGGCCGCGACGAGGCTCAGCCCCCAGGTCGGGACGCTGAGGACCGCGGCCACGACGAAGACCCACAGTCCCGCCTTCTTGTTGAAGTCCTTCTGAACGTAGAGCCGGTCCACGCCGCAGCGCGCGCAATGCGACAGCAGACCCCAGTCCGCCGCGGCGTCGCGCGCGACACCCTGCGCCGTCTGGCCGCAACCGGGACAAACCGCCGGCCGGGCGTCCTGGGCGAGCGACTGCACGACCTCGCGTCCGCACTCGCACACGTAGGCCACGGTGCGCGGCCTCGGGGAAGATTTCGACCGCATCACATCGGTCCGGCCCCGGCCACCGTGAGGTAACGGGCCAGGAACTCTCCATAGACGACGAAGATCATGGCCATATAAAGGATACCGGTCGCCGATTGCGTGGACCGCAGGCGGGCCGTCTCGCGCACCATGTACGCGAACGCCGCCGGTCCCAGAATCCCGAAAAAGACACGCTGCCAGAAGAAGAATCCGCGGTCGACCGCGGTCAGGCGCAGGAACGGCTCCAGACCCTCCGGGAACCGCGCTCCCGCCCCGACCAGTCCGACCAGGAGGAGCGCCGCCCGTACGGCGACCGCGATTCCGAAGAAACCCGCGAACGTCGAAAGGTGCGAGACATCGAGCCGGGTGCGCACCAGATACCAGTGTCCCAGAAGCATGCCGACCGTCACGGAACCGATCAGACCGGCGGCACAAAGGGCGTTGACGCCGAAAATCCATTTCGCCCCCCCCTCCCCCGCGGCCAGCCAGCCGTCCGTCGCGGTCGCGACGAGGGCCGTGGCCGCCGCCGATGCCAGGAGCCCGCTCCACGATCGGCCGCGGCGCAGGAGGAGGAGCGCCGCGAGGTAGCCGCCGACCAGAATCATCGCGAGCCCCGCGAGGACCCGGCCGACAAACGTGGCACCCGGAGAGGAAAGCCGGTAGGGCGCCGCAAGACACAGGAGGACGAAGGCCACCCCGGCGTTGAGCACGAAGAAGAACCGTCCGAGCTCGCGGAAAGGGGCCATCAGGAGCGCCGCCAGGATCCCGGCGGCGGCGCTGGTGAAGAATCCAATCGCGATCCCCGCCGCCACCCATGCCCTCCGGAGCGGGCAAGCATAGCACAGCGGGACGAACTCCCGGCCGCGCCGCGCCGGGAGCGCCCTCCAGGGCGGGACGGCGCTCTATCCGCCGATCTGCCACATCTTGCGCGGCAGGCGTTCCCGGTAGAACCTGTTCAGATCGAGGCAACCCCCCGGCCCCTTCGCTCCGACCGACGTCGCGATCGCCCGTGCGATCTCCTCGTCCGGGCGGCCGTCGCGCAGCAGGGCCGCGACGTCGGTCTCCTCGCGCGCGAACAGGCAATTGCGGATCTTGCCGTCGGCCGTCAGGCGGATCCGATCGCAGTCGGCGCAGAACGGCTCGGTGACCGGATTGATGAACCCGATATCGCCCACGCCGTCCTGCAGGCGGTAGACGCTCGCGGGAGCGGAAGGCCGATCGCGACCCGCGGGCAGGAGCGTCCGGATCGATTCGATCCGCTGCTTCACTTCGCGACCCGGGACCAGCCGATCCGACTCGAAGGGATCGCCACCCCCGAGGGGCATCATTTCGATGAACCGCACCTGGTACGGATGACGCAGAGCCAGATCCACGAAGTGCTCGATCTGGTCGTCGTTGACGCCGCGCACCAGGACCACGTTGATCTTGATCGGGATCGCCCCGAGCCTCTCGAGCTCGCCGAGCCCTCCGAGGACGTCGGCGAGCCCCTCCCGGCGGCTGACGGCCTCGAAACCCTCGGGATCGAGCGAGTCGATGTGGACGTTGAACCGGCGCACGCCGGCGTCGAGCAGGGGCCCGGCCATCGACCGCAGCAGTATCCCGTTGGTCGTGACCGCCAGGTCCTCGATCCCCTCGATACGCGCCAGCATCCGCGCCAGGACCGGGAGGTCCCGCCGCAGGAGGGGCTCTCCACCGGTGAGACGGATCTCCCGCACCCCCTGCGCCGCGAGGATGATGGCGAGGCGCTCGATCTCCTCGAAGCTCAGGATGCGTTCCTTTGGAAACCAGGGGATGTCACCCGCCGGCATACAGTACAGGCAGCGCAGGTTGCACCTGTCGGTGACCGAGAGGCGGAGGCTGCGCGCCACCCGCCCGTAGGCGTCGACGAGCACGCCCGCGAAGCCTCGTTCCGCCCGGCTTGCAGTCATGCGCCGATTATATCCCCCCCTGCGGTCCGGGGACGGGCCTGCGGTCCCGGCGGCGCCGCGGGCCGGGACGTGGCGCTTCAGGGAAGGGAGCCGTCCGGGACCGGGTCGGTCCCGGGATCCGTCTCCTCGGCGGCGTCGGGGGCCGGCTTGCGGAGCAGCAGGCGCTCGACCACGCGGCCGCGCACGAGATGCTCGCGCACGATCTCCGCCACGTCCTGCTGCCGCACGCCGCTGTACACGACTCCGTCGGGGTAGATGATCACGTTCGGTCCGTGACTGCACAGGCCGAAACAGATGCACGGTGTGTCCTTCACGGAAGCCGGCAGGGACTGGCGCACGAACTGCCTGCGGAACTCCTGGCGGATTCTCTCGGAGCCCCGCTCCCCCCCGCAGCGCGGCCCCGTGCAGATCAGGATGTGCTGCTTGAAGGGGAGGTTCACGCGCGGCTACTCGATTTCCAGGGTCGCCTGCAGCTGCAGACAGGCGTTCGAGGGGAGCTCCGCGACGCCGACACCGAGCCGGGCGTGACGTCCCCGATCGCCGTACACCTTGACGAACACCTCGGAGGCGCCCTCGAGCACCTCGAACGCGTCGAGAAACCCCGGCGCCACGGCGACGTAACCGATCACCTCGACGACCCTCTTCACGCGGTCGAGGTCCTCCACGGCCTGCTTGGCCGTCGCCAGCACGCTCAGGGCGGCGAGACGGGCCGCCTCCTTCCCCTCGTCGACCGTGACCTCGCGCCCGATCTTGCCGGGGAATTTCAGGCGTCCGTTTTCCTTGGGGAGCTTGCCGGAGATGTAAAGGAGGTTCCCGCTCCGCACGCTTTGAACGTACGTCCCGAGAGGCTTGCCCACCTCCGGCAGGCGGAATCCGAGGGTTTCCAGGTTCTTCTCGATCTCTCCTGCCATCCGGTGCCCTCCTGCCGGCGGCCGCGGCCTTGTCCGCCGAAAGACGTCGCTTCGACGAGCCGTGTCTGCATCAATACTAGCATCGAGCGACGCGCAATCGAGAGAATTCGTTTCGCGCGCACCGCCCGCGGCGGCGCGCTCCGCTCCAGCCGAGGAGACCGTTTCGCCGCGTCCGGCCGCGCGGAGCCGGGTGCCGCGAAGGATTTTGCTTTTGACATGTCGGAGCGGCGTGCGCTAACATCCGTCGATGCGGCACCCGACACCCCAGGCAGCCACGCACGCCGTCGGTGTCATCCCGGCCCGCTACCAGTCGTCCCGTTTCCCGGGAAAACCCCTTGCCCTCATCGGCGGCCGGACGCTCGTCGAGCGCGTCTTCGAAAGGGCGCGCGCGGCCAGCCGCATCGCCCGCCTTCTCGTGGCGACGGACGACGACCGGATCGCCTCGGCGGTGCGCGCGTTCGGTGGCGACGTGGTGATGACCTCCGCGGCCCACGCGTCCGGCACGGATCGCCTGGCGGAGGTCGCCCGGTCCCTTCCCGCCGACGTGTTCGTGAACATCCAGGGGGACGAGCCGCTGCTCGATCCGCTCGATATCGACCGGCTGGTCGAGTGTCTCGACGACGATCCGTCCTCGAACATGGCGACCCTCGCCGACCCGCTTCTCGACCCGGAGGAGGCGCGCGATCCGAACATCGTCAAGGTCGTGTGCGACGCTTCGGGCCGTGCGCTCTACTTTTCGCGCAGCCCGATTCCCCATGTCCTGGCGGGGACGGAGCGGCCGTGGCTTCGCCACGTCGGACTGTACGCGTACCGCCGCGGGTTCCTCCTGGAGTTCGCGTCGTGGAGCCCCGGCGTCCTGGAGAGACTGGAAGGGCTGGAGCAGCTCCGGACGCTGGAGCGCGGCCATTCGATCAAGGTCCTGCGCGCGCGCGGACGTTATCACGGGGTCGACACCCCCGACGACGTCTCCGCGGTGGAACGGGCGCTTCGGACGTCCTCATGAGGAGTTGAACGTGCCGACCAAGTACATCTTCATCACGGGGGGTGTGGTCTCCTCCCTGGGCAAGGGTCTGGCGGCGGCTTCGATCGGCCGTCTCATGGAGGCCCGCGGCTTCGGCGTGACGTTGCAGAAGCTCGATCCCTATCTCAACGTCGATCCCGGGACCATGAGCCCCTACCAGCACGGGGAAGTGTACGTGACCGAGGACGGAGTGGAGACCGACCTCGACCTGGGGCATTACGAGCGCTACACCTCCAGCGTGTCCACCCGCGATCACAACTTCACGAGCGGCCGGATTTACGAGCAGGTGATCGCCAAGGAGAGACGCGGCGACTACCTGGGTGGCACGGTGCAGGTCATCCCGCACGTGACGGACGAGATCAAGCAGAGCATCCGCAAGATATCGAAGGGCGTCGACATCCAGATCGTGGAGATCGGGGGGACGGTGGGCGACATCGAGTCGCTGCCGTTCCTCGAGGCGATCCGCCAGTTCCGGCTGGAGGCCGGACGCACCGACGCGGTCTTCGTCCATCTCACTCTGGTGCCCTACATCGGCGCGTCCGGGGAGCTGAAGACCAAGCCGACGCAGCATTCCGTGCGCGACCTGCGCGCGATCGGGATCCAGCCCGACGTCCTCATGTGCCGGACCGACCGTTTCATCCCCAAGGAGATCAAGAAGAAGATCGCCCTGTTCTGCAACGTCCCCGAGGAGGCGGTCATCACGGCCAAGGACGTGGAGACCATCTACGAGGTCCCCCTGGTCCTCGCGCGGGAGGGACTGGATGCCATTCTCCTGAAGCTCCTGGACCTGCCCTATCGCGACAAGAACATGGACGACTGGGTGCGCATGGTCGAGAAGATCAAGAGCCCGGCCGGCGGCGATGTGGCCATCGGCATCGTCGGCAAGTACGTCACCTACGAGGATTCCTACAAGAGCCTCAACGAGGCCCTCTGTCACGGCGGCATCGCCAACGACGTGCGGGTGAAGCTGCGCTGGATCGAGGCGGACAACATGACCGACGGGCAGCTGGAGGAGGCGATCGCCCCGTGCCACGGGATCCTCGTTCCCGGCGGCTTCGGCATCCGCGGCGTCGCCGGCATGCTCGAGGCGATAAGGCACGCGCGGGAGCGCAAGATCCCCTTCTTCGGCATCTGCCTGGGTCTGCAGTGCGCGGTGATCGAGTTCGCGCGCAACGTCTGCGGCCTGAAGGACGCCGACTCCGCCGAGTTCAACCCGGGCACCCCGTATCCGGTGATTTACAAGCTGCGCGAGCTGGAGGGAGTTGAGCGCATGGGAGGGAACATGCGCCTCGGAAAATGGCCGTGTGTCCTGGAACCGGGATCGCAGGCGCATCGCGCCTACGGCAGGGCGGAGATCAGCGAGCGGCACCGCCACCGCTACGAAGTGAACAGGGAGTACCTCGACGCCATGCTGAAGAAGGGAATGCGGGTCAGCGGCGAGACCCCCGATCGCCGTTTCGTGGAGATCGTGGAGATCCAGGACCATCCGTATTTCCTGTCCTGCCAGTTCCATCCCGAGTTCAAGTCGAAGCCGATGCTCCCCCATCCGCTCTTCAGGAGCTTTATCGGTGCCTGCAGGCAGTTCCGGCAGACCCAGCGCTGATCGGGGCCCCGAAGGGACCCGCCGGGTGGCGATCACCCGGGATCTCGCCGTCGGCGACGGCGCGCCCCTGGCGTTCATCGCCGGCCCCTGCGTGATCGAGGGGGAGGAGCACGCCCTGCACATGGCCCGCGCCCTCGCGAAGCTCGCGCGCGACTGCGGCGTCCCGTACATCTTCAAGTCGTCGTTCGACAAGGCCAACCGCGGCTCGATCGAGTCGTTCCGCGGTCCGGGCCTGAAGGAGGGCCTGCGCATCCTGAAGGCGGTCAAGGCGGAGGTAGGCGTCCCGCTCCTCTCGGACATCCACGAGCCCGGCCAGGCCGACGAGGCCGCCCAGGTCCTGGACGTGCTGCAGATCCCGGCTTTCCTCTGCCGGCAGACCGACCTGCTGGTCGCCGCCGGCCGGACGGGTCGCGCGGTCAATATCAAGAAAGGGCAGTTCCTGTCGCCACCGGAAATCCGCCACGCCATCGACAAAGTGCGCTCCACGGGGAACGACAAGGTGCTGGTCACCGAGCGGGGCACGACGTTCGGGTACCAGAACCTGATCGTCGACTTCCGGTCCCTCGTCGTCATGCGACGCTTCGGATGTCCCGTGGTGATGGACGCGACTCATTCGGTGCAACATCCCGGGGGGCTGGGAGACAGGAGCGGAGGCGACTCCGAGTTCATCCCGTTTCTCGCGCGGGCGGCCGCCGCGGTCGGGATCGACGCGCTGTTCTGCGAGGTGCATGACCATCCGGAGAGGGCGAAGAGCGACGGGCCGAATTCCCTGCCGCTCCCCGCGGTCGAGCCGCTCCTCCGCCAGGTGATGGCCATCGACGCCGTCGTCAGGGGGGCCCGGTGACACGGACCATCGCGCGCGCGGTGCTCGAGCTGGAGGCCCGCGCCATCCTCGATCTGGTGCCACGACTGGGCGAGGGGTTCGACCGCGCCGTCGAGACCCTGTTCGCCTGCAAGGGACGGGTCGTGGTGACCGGCATGGGCAAATCGGGTCTCATCGGCGCCAAGATCGCCGCGACGTTCAACAGCACCGGGACTCCGTCCCTGTTCCTGCACCCGGCGGAAGCGGTCCACGGGGACATCGGCATGGTCGTACCGGGGGACGCTGTGCTGGCGCTGTCACAGAGCGGCGAGACCGAAGAGATCCTGCGACTCCTTGAGCTCATCAAGCGTCTCGACGTCGGCCTGATCGCGATGACCGGCAGTCCCGCCTCGACGCTCGCGCGCCACTCGCGGATCGTCCTGGACGTGCGCATCGAGCAGGAGGCCTCCCCTCTCGGCCTCGTGCCGACAGCCAGCACGACGGCGGCCCTGGCGATGGGGGACGCCCTGGCGATGGCCCTCCTCGAAAGACGCGGCTTCACGCTGGAGGATTTCGCCCGGAACCACCCGGGCGGCGACATCGGCCGCAAGGTCGTCACCGTGGCGCAGGTCATGCATTCCGGAGACAACGCGCCGCTGGTGCGGGTCGGCACGCCCATGCGGGAGGCGATCCGCACCATGAGCGACAGGAAGCTCGGGATGGCCTGCGTGGTGCGGGAGGACGGAACGCTGGCGGGGGTGATCACCGACGGTGATCTGCGCCGACATCTCGGGCGCGGCGAAAATCTGCTGTCGATGACGGTGGACGCCGTCATGTCGCGAGGTCCGGTCACCATCGGCCGGCAGGAGCTGGCCGTGGCCGCGCTCAACGTCCTGGAAGCGCGGAAGATCACCTCGCTGGTCGTCATCGACGCGCAGGATCGGGTCGAAGGGGTCCTGCACATTCACGATCTGTGGCGCACACAGCTCTTCTAGGAGCGGGGCCGGGCCGCCTCCGGCGACGGAGAATAACGCCATGAGGTGCCGCAGGCCGTTCGCTCCGCGTGCGCGCCGCATCTGCCTGCTTCTCATGGACGTGGACGGTGTCCTGACCGACGGGCGGATCTCCTTCATCGAGGGGACCGCCGAGGCCAAGACTTACGACGTGAAGGACGGGATCGGGCTCTCCATCGCCAGGAGGATGGGGCTGCGCACCGGAGTGCTTTCGGGCCGCGGCGGCGCCGCCGTGGTCCGCCGGGCCGAGGAGCTGGGTCTGCACGAGGTGCATCTTCGCGTCCGGGACAAGCTCCAGGCCTACGATCGAATCGTGCGCCGGTTGAAGCTGAGCGACGCCCAGGTGTGCTACATCGGCGACGACCTGACCGACCTGGCGGTTTTGGGCCGGGTCGGCATGCCGGTCGCGGTGGCGGACGCGCGTCCCGAGGTGCTCCGCCGCGCCCTGTTCGTGACGCGCGACCCGGGCGGGCGCGGGGCGGTGCGCGAGGTCGTCGACGCGATCCTCAAGGCTCAGGGGAAGTGGGAGGAGGTCATCGAGTGGTACGATCCGGCGCGCTCCGGTGCGCGGCGCGCCCGGGGCGCACGGCCGGCGGAGGAACAGCGGTGAACATCCTGGTCTATCTCGTCGTCTTCTTCTTTTTCGGGGTCCTGTTCGTCCTGGGAGTCCTGAACAGCTCCGATGTGACCGTCAACCTCTGGCTCTGGCACATCGGGCCGGTCCCCATGGGCGCGGTGCTGGCGACGGCGGCCATCTTCGGAGTGGCCTTCACCTGCGCCATCGGCGTGCTCGACGGCATCAAGATCCGGATCACCAACAGGCAGCTTCGCAAGCAACTGCAGCGTCTGGAGGAGGAGAGTGACGCCCTGCGCCTGCAGATGGCCCGCCATCAGGGGCCTGTCGGCGGGCATCCCTCCGCGACGGAGGGATAGAACCCCGATGGCCGCGCCTACTCCATCTTCGCCTGATTGGAGCCTCCGCCGGCACCGCCCCCGGGATCGGTCGTCGGTGGCGGCGCGTTGAGCGGCGGGATCGGGTTGTCCATCAGGCTGGCGGCGCTGTTGACGAGGATCGCCGTTTCGTAGGTCCTCGTCACGGACCCGGTCGGGGTCTGGAAGGTGACGACCGCGGTCTTTCCGTTCAGCGTGATTGCGGGTGCCCGGCTGTCGACGGTGGGATCGCTGAGCACGAACCCGGGCGACCATTGTCCCTTGATCAGCGTCGTGAAGTAAATCCTGGTCGTCTGCTCCGCTCTCGCCCAGACCAGATACGGCTTGCCGAACTGATCGATCACCAGGGCGGGGCTCTGGTCGCTGTAAACCAGCGGGACCCCGGGGTTGACCAGGGCCGGTTCGGTCCAGCCCTTGCCGTCCCAGGTGGAGAACGCCAGCTGCTGGATGTTTCCGAAGTTCTTGGGCCAGACCACCCAGGGGTAACCCGTCGCCGGCGAGACCTGGATCACGGGCGGACCGTCGCCGTAACTGTCCCCGAGCGGATTGAGCACGAGCCGGGGCGAGAGGTGCGGCCGCACCTGCGTCCAGACGATGGCCGACTTGCCCCCGCCTCCGGTCAGGTAGAAGTAGCGCTTGTAGTTGCCGTGTGAGTCGACCTGGACGCTGACCTCGGCGACCACGGTGGAAGGCAGGACCAGGAGCGCCGCGACCGCGAACCAGAACCGGATGCCGCGCAGCACGCTCATCGGATCACCTGCCCTTTCCTTGTTCGATGAACTGGTCGAACTTTTCAACTTCCTGGAATTGCCGGTCGATCTGCGATCGCAGGAATTTCAAGCGGCCGAAGTAGACCTTCTCCTGCACCTGGTTCCTCGAGATCCGCGCCATATCCCAGAGGTGATAGGCGGTCTGGAAGAGGATGTCCACGAACCTCTCCTCTCCCCCGTGGGCCATGAGCTCCGCTTCCTCGAAATAATCGCGCGCCCGGACGTGCTCCTGCTTGAGCAGATGAATCTGCCCGAGGTACAGCAGGGCGAAAGTCGAGCAGCGGCGGAACCCCTCCTTGCTCGCGACCTGGAGCGCTTCCTTCAGCTCGCGGATGCCCCGGTCCATGCGACCGATCATCGCCTGGCAGAAGCCGATGTTGATGCGGATGAGAGTGAGGTCATAGCGGCTGGCCCTGTCCTCCAGCCGCTCACGCGCCTCGCGGAATCCGTCGAGCGCCTTCTCGTAATTGCCGTCCACGAAGTGCAGGCGCCCGATGCGGTGCAGCGCATACCCTTCGTACTCGGCGTTCGCGTCCTTGCGGGCAATCGTCAGGGCCTTCTCCGATTCCAGGAGCGCCAGATAGCGGTCCCCCTTGTCTTCGTGCGCGTCGGCCAGGCAGCCCAGAACCGCGCACTCGGTGGTCGCGGAAATCTCCTTGTGGCGTCTCAGAATGAGCCGGAGCTCGGTTTCGGCGAGGCTGATTTTCCCCATGCGCAGGAGGGTCCGGGCCAGATTGAATCGCGCCCGGGCCAGGGTCTCGGGATCGACCTCCCCCTCCACCCCGTCCTCCAGGCGCGCCAGGGCCGTCTCGTAGATGGCGTAGGCCCGGGCATGATTCCCCTGGTCCCATTCACGGTTGGCCTCTTCCCTCAGGTCGGCGTAGGTCGAGGAGGGGGCCGGATCGAACGGATCGACCCGCTCCAGGTCGAGGACGTCGGAGAAGTTCTGGATCGGGACGTTGAAGATGTTCGCCAGAAGGCACAGCTTGTCGAAGGAGGGGTAGCACTTGCCGCGTTCGTAACGTGACAGCTGGGAATTGTCGATCTCGCCGCCTCCGGTCTTCGCCTTGTCCTCCACACGGCGCAGTGACAAGCCGTATCCGATCCTGAGCCGGCGAAGATAGTTCCCGAGCCGGGTGCTGCCCCGCAGTTCCTGTTCCATCTCCATGTTCCCCCGACGCCTGCGTTGCGTCGCCCCAGATTCAATCGCGTGCATGCGGCTCATTGGCTCGTCGGCGCTCTGCAAGTTCCTGAAAGGTACGGGGGAGCGACGACTGCTGCAATAGTGCCGCTATATGAAAGTTCCGTCAAGAAACATTTGTAATCGCCTTGCGGATGATCTGCAGCATGGGATATCTTACTCCAGGAACGAGAGATAGTCGAATTTCCAGGACCCGGACGTGGCCGGCGCTCTGCTTGACAATTGTGCACCCTGTCCCTACCGTACCCGGGGTCGATCGAGGGCGATGCAGAACGACAGCCTGCCGCGCGAGGGAATCCTCTCCACCACGACCCTTCCTGGCCTGATGTACTCCATCCTGCGCCGGAAGGAGACCGGTGTCCTCACCCTCACCGGGGATACCAGCGAGAAGTCGATCTACATCCACTCGGGCCGGCCCGTGTTCGCCACGTCCAACGATCGCGACGATCGGCTGGGACAGATCTTCTTCAAGGCCGGCCTCGTCAGCCTCGAGGGGTTGATGGGCTCTCTCGAACGGGCCGCCGAGGAGGGCAAGCGCCTGGGCACCGTCCTGGTCGAGCAGGGACTGATTCAGCCTCACGACCTCGTCGAAGGCGTGCGCAACCAGGTCCGGAACATCGTCTGCAGCCTGTTTCTCTGGACACGCGGACGGTACCGTTACCGCCCCGGCGATCTGCCCACCGACGAGGTGATCACCCTCAAGCTGAGCGCGGGGAACACGATCCTTGAGGGAATCCGCCGGATCGACAGCTGGGAGCGCATCTGGGAGGCGGTCGGCGACCTGGACATGCGGTATCAGACGGCCCCGGGGCTGGAGGACATGAGCCGCGACCTGACCCTGTCCCTGGAGGAGTGGACGCTTCTGTCCCATTGCGAGCGCCCGGTCACCCTGCGGGAGCTCTGCCGCACGTCGAGCGTGAGCGACTTCGAGATCTGCCGTCTGCTCTGGGCTCTCCTGACGCTCGGCATCACCATCCGTATTTCTCCGGCGGCCTGAACACCCGCTCAGTCGACGAATGTCTCCAGCAGATCCCGCGCCGTGAGGGTGGCGGCGCCGATCCTTCCCACGACGACGCCGGCCGCCCGGTTGGAGAGGAGCGCCGCCTCTTCCATGCTCGCGCCGGCGGCCAGGGAAAGAATAAGCGTGGCCGCGACGGTGTCCCCCGCCCCCGTCACGTCGAACACCTCGCGTCCGGTCGCCGCGATTCGCAGGTTTCCTCCTTCCCTGCGCACGAGGAGCATGCCGCGCTCGCCCCGCGTGATCAGGACGTAGGGGCTGTCGAGGAGATCCAGCAGTTTGCGGCCGACGGCGTCGAACTCCGCCTCGGTACGGGCCGGGAGGCCCGCCGCCTCCATCGCCTCGCGGGTGTTGGGCGTCACGACGGTCGCGGGCCGGTAATGCGGGAACAGACGCACCTTCGGGTCCACCACGACCGGCAGGCGCCGCCGCGCCGCCTCGGGGAGGATCGCCTCAAGCAGGTCCGCCGAGACCCCGCCCTTGTCGTAGTCGGAGACCACGAGACCGTGGGCGCCCGCCAGCGCCGACAAGGCCTTCTCCTTGAGACGTCCGGCAACCGCGGGGTCGAGGGGGGAATCCACTTCGCGGTCGACCCTCACGACCTGCTGATTGTGCGCGATGACCCGCGTCTTCACGGTCGTGGGCCGACCGGCGGCAACCACCAGCGCGTCGGTCGGGATGCCCGTGTCGCGGCAGAACGTCTCCAGCAGGTCGCCCTGGCGGTCGTCGCCGCGCACTCCCGCGGGCACGGCCCGCGAGCCGAGCGCCACCAGGTTGTTCACGACATTACCGGCGCCACCGAGGCGGAAACTCTCGCGCTCGAGGCGGACGACCGGTACGGGGGCCTCGGGGGAGATGCGCGATACGTTCCCCCAGAGATACTGGTCGATCATCAGATCGCCGACCACCAGGAGCGAGATTTCGGGGAAGCGCGCCGCCAGCGCCGTGGCGCGCGCCCGGTCGATGCCGGGATCCCGGCTCTCCTCTCGGCTCAGGGACGATCCTCGGGCAGGACGGTCGCTTCTTCGACGAGCATGATCGGAATGCCGTCGACGATCGGGTAACACCGGCGGCAGGACCGGCAGACGAGTCCGGTTCCGTCCGGGGTCAAGGTGACCTCGGTCTTGCACATCGGACAGGCCAGAATCTCCAGAAGGCTCGGATCGACCGTCATGACGCTCCCGTGGGACGCCTCGATTTATAGCATCCGGTCGAAAATCTTGTCAAACGGCCTGGGCCGCCGGCCCGCCGGTGTAAGATCCCGGGGTCGATGGATGACAGGACCCGCCGCCTCGAGGACCACGACCACGTGCTCCTCATCCGCCTCGGAGCGGTGGGCGACGTCCTGCGGACGCTCCCCGCTCTGCACCTGATCCGCGCGAGCTATCCCGCCGTGCGCGTCGCCTGGCTCGTGGAGGACCTGTCCCGCGATCTCCTTCTCGGCCATCCCGAGATCGACGAAGTCCTGCGATTTCCGCGCCGCGAGCTGCGCGACGCCGCGCACCCCCGGATCCTGGCGGGTCTCCTGGCCGGCGTGGCTCGCGACCTGCGCCGCCGGCGCTTCGATGTCGCGCTGGATTTCCAGGGAAGCCTCAAGAGCGGCCTGCTCGCCCTCCTGTCGGGCGCTCCCCGCCGCGTGGGATTGTCGCCCGGGCACTGCAGGGAGCTCAGCTGGCTGTTCACCAACGAGTGGGTGCGCCCCCACGAGCGCCGCCTGAACCGGGTCGAGCGGAACCTGCTCATTGCCGAGGCGATCGGCGCCCGCGGGGACACCATCGAAATGATCCTTCCCGAGCGACCCGACGAAGGGCGCGCCGCCGAGGACCTGCTGCGCTCCCTCAACCCGCGAGGGCTCCCCGTGGTCGTGCTCTCGCCGGGCACGAGCCGGCGCCAGAGGCACAAGCGCTGGCCGGCGGAGCACTTCTCCAGACTGGCCGGGCGGCTGGCCTCGGACGCCGGAGTCCTGGTCCTCGTCGTCTGGGGTCCCGGGGAGGAGGAGCTGGCGCGCTCGGTCGCCGCGTCTTCGGGCGGTCGCGCCGAGGTCGCCCCACCGACCTCGCTCCGACTCCTGGCCTCCATCCTGAGGCGCGCCGCCCTGTTCGTCGGCGCCGACACAGGGCCGATGCACCTGGCCTGGAGCGTCGGATGCCCCGTGCTCGCCCTGTTCGGTCCGACCGACCCGCGTCTCAACGCTCCGCTGGGCGGCGTCCACGTCGTCCTGCGTTCGGGGCGGCGCACGTCCGGCATCACCCCGGACATGGCGTACGAATCGGCCCGGCGGATCCTCGCGATCCCGGCCGCGCACCGGCAGACGCCCCGGCTCCTGAGGTCCTCCCTCGCTCCCCGCGCGGCGGTCGCCGTCCGATGACGTCGATCGATCCGTCGGGCATCCGGCGCATCCTGATCCGCGTCAACAACTGGATCGGCGACGTGGTGATGATCTCCCCCGCGGTGCGCGCCCTGCGGGCGCATTACCCTGGCGCGAGGATCGCCCTCCTGGCGAAGAGCTGGGTGATCGACACGCTGCGGGGCGATCCGGTCTACGACGACCTCATCGAATACGACAGCGCCGGCCGCCACCGCGGCGTACGCGGCCGTGTGCGGCTGGCGGCCGCGCTGCGGCGCCAGCGTTTCGACCTGGCGGTCCTGTTCCAGAAGGCCTTCGAGGCAGCGGCCCTGGCGTTCCTGGCCGGAGCCCGCCACCGGGTCGGTCTCGCGACGGACCGTCGCTCATTCCTCCTGACCCACGCGCTCGAGCCGCCGCCCGCGGACACGCATCACCTCGAGGTGTTCCTGGGGATCGCGCGTGCCCTCGGGTGCCCGATCGAGGACCCGTATCCCTCGTTTCACCTGAGCCAGGTCGACCGGGAGCTGGCCGCCACGCTTCTGGCGGAGGCCGGCCTCTCCGGCCACGCGCCGCTCCTCGCCTTCCATCCCGGCGCCTCGAAGGAACCGCGCGCGTGGCACCCGCAGCGCTTCGCCGAACTCGGTCGTCGCCTGGCCCAGACGCACGGGGCCCGTCTCATCCTGTTCGGCAGCGCGGCCGAGCACGGTCTCCTGAGACAGATCGCCGGCGACCTGCCGTCCGGGCGCGTGCTCGTGCCGCCGCCCGGACTGTCGATCAAGACGAGCGGCGGCATCCTGGAACGCTGCCATCTCTTCGTGGGAAACGACAGCGGCCCCATGCACGTGGCCGCCGCTCTCGGCGTGCCGACCGTCGGCATCTTCGGTCCTGGAACACCCCGTCGCACGAGGCCGACGACCCGGGGCGGGCGCGTCGTCACGGTCGGCGGCGACTACCCCTGCTCTCCCTGCCGGCAGGACTTCTTCCGCGAGTGCCCGCCGGCGCCTTCAGGAAAGCCGTTCTGCCTCGAGGAGGTCGGCGTCGAGGAGGTTGAGCGGGCGGCGGTCTTGCTACTGGAGAGGCCCCGCCAGGCGGTCCTTTGAGCGCCGCACGGCGTGGCGCCAGCGGATCCGCCTGGGACCGAGCCGCGACCGATAACGCGAGAGCGAAGTCACGAGTCGACGCAGCAGCGCCCGGTCGCGACCCGCGTAGCACCGCAGAAAGAGAAGCTCTTCGCGCCTGGATAGCCGCAGACGGGGCGCGATCCATTTCTCGTACGATCGCAGCAGGCGGGCCAGGTTTCTGAAACGCTGCCGCGGCGAGACGGCCGGCAGGAAGCGACCTCGGTCGAGATCGACGACGTTCAGGACCGGCTTTCCCGCGCCGCGCTCCAGCACGAGGTTGCCGACGTTCAGATCGGCGTGCAGGAAGCCGGCCTCGTGCATCCGCCGCAACAGGCCGGCGCATTCCAGGAGGATCTCGCGCCGCAAAGGGGGCCCCGGCGCCTCACCCGCCAGCTCCAGGAGGTTGCGCGCGCCCGTCAGCTCGCGGTTCACGATGGCGTGAGCCCGGAGCGGTCCGAGGACACGTCCCGCGCCGGCCGCCAGGATCTCGGGCGTCGCCACGCCGGCCGATCGGAGGCGGTCCGAAGTCCACACCTGGTCCAGGGCGCGACGACTCCCCAGGTACAGGCCGCCGAGGAGCGGCCCGAAGAGGCCCCCGCGCAGCGCCCGCTTCCCCACCGCGGCTTTCCCGGCCAGGGTGAAGCGGGACAGGCCTCCGCGACCGGAGCCCGCTTCGAGGGGGGCGCGCGGCCGTTCCTCGAACAGGAAATCGGCCTGTCCACGCGCGATCGCTTCCGCACACTCGCGCCCGGCGACCCAGAACGCCGCGGGCGAGCGGACCTCGACATAGTGTGGCGTGGGCTCGCGCGGCACGCGGCGCATCGGGTCTCCCGCGGGATTCACACTTCGTCGGCGGCCGGCTGCGGCGCGCGCTCGCGACCGAAGACGTGGGCCACGAGGATGCCGATGAGGTACAGAAGGATCATCGGTCCCGCAAAGACGCACTGGGTCACGACGTCGGGCGTCGGCGTGATCACCGCCGCGACGATAAAGATAATCAGGATGGCGTATTTGAAATTCCGCCACAGGAAGCCCGCGGTGATCAGCCCGAGCCGGGAGAGGAAATACACCACGGTCGGCAGCTCGAACACCAGCCCCATGCCCAGGATCATCTTGCTCTCGAAGGCGAACAGGCTGCTCACCCGCAGCGCCGGCGTGAAACCCTCCGCGACGCTCAACAGGAACTTGCACGCGACCGGGAACGCCACGCCATAGCCGAACGCGCCGCCGAGGACGAAGAACACCGTCGCGAAGAGCACGAACGGTACGGCGTAGCGCCTTTCCTTCGGATACAGTCCCGGCCGGATGAAGGCCCACACCTGGTACAGGATCACGGGCGCCGCGAGAAACAACGACGCGAGGAACGCCACCTTCATGTACAGCATGAACGGCTCGGCGAGATCGAGGTAGACGGGCTTGTTCTCCCCCAGAAAGGGGCGGATGGGACGGATGAGATAGTCCAGGATGTTCCGGGAATAGCCGAGGCAGAGCGCGAATGCCCCCGCGATCGCGAAGACTGACCGCATCAGCCGCTTCCGGAGCTCCTCGAGGTGCTCCAGGAAGCTCATGGTCGGGAGATCAGCCCCGGTCGTCCCGCGTCTTGGCATCGATGGCCGCGGCGGCCCCCTGCTGGTCGGCGGGATCGGCCGGCGTCTTCTCCTTGGGAGGCGCGGAATCGGACCGCGTGACCTCGGCATCGAGGGTGTCCCGCAGATCGGTGGCCGCCTTGCGGAATTCAGCGACCCCCTTGCCGAGAGTGCGTCCAAGCTCCGAAAGCTTCTTCGGTCCGAAGATCAGCAGGGCGATTGCGAAGATGACGAGTAACTCGGGACCGCCTATCGAGCCGAACATCTCTTGTTCCGCCTCCCGAGGATGGGCGTCCCTTCCGATGACGCTCTCCCCGTTTCCCCTCTCCCGCCGGGCGCTCCGTCTCTTCGCAGCATCTTAGCACCATCGTCCGCGACGATTCCGGCGGACGGGCGTCATTCCGCCGACGGGGCGTGCGCCGCCTCCATCCCTCGTTTCTTTACACCGGCCGGATCGGGCACTATAATTGAGCCACAGCACGTTCAAGGAGAGACGCAGTGCGGCGGAAGACGATCCTCGGGGGGCTGGCTTTTGTGATCGCGGGCGGCCTCGCCGGGGGGCTGCTCGGCGGGCGCGCCGCATCGGTTTCCGAACGGACCGGGGAACAGCTCGCCACCTATACGCACCTGCTCGGACTCCTCCAGGCCCGGGCGGCGGAGCCGGTCGAGCCCCGCGTGGCGATCGAGGGTTCGATCCGCGGCATGCTCCGCACGATGGATCCTCATTCCAACTATCTGGACCCGGACGACTACAGGCACATGCTCGAGGAGCAGTCGGGCAGCTTTTCCGGTCTCGGAATCGTCATCTCGAAGCCCTCCAATGACAAGCCTCTCACCGTGATCTCCCCGCTCGAGGGGACGCCGGCGTGGAATGTCGGAATCAGGGCGGGAGACGTGATTTCGCAGATCGAAGGGGTGGACACGCTCGACATGACGATCGATGATGCTCTGAAGCGCCTGAAGGGGCCGAAGGGAACGAAGGTGTCGATCACGGTCACCCGGCCAGGCGACACCGAGGTCCTGCACTTCACGATCACGCGCGATGACATACCGACCAACAGCATCCGCCAGGCGTTCCTGATCCGTCCCGGCGTGGGGTACATCAAGATCGAGAACTTCACGCGCACCACGGACCGGGAGCTCGACGAACGCATCCGGACCCTCGAAAAGCAGGGGATGACGCGCCTCATCCTCGACCTGCGGCGCAATCCGGGCGGTCTTCTCGAGCAGGCGGTGCGGGTCGCGGATCGCTTCCTCAAGAAGGACCAGATGATCGTCTACACGCACGGACGGATCAGCGGCGCGGATCAGGAGTACCGCGCCTCGGGCACCGGCGAGCGTCTGGACCAGCCCCTCGTGGTCCTGGTGGACAAGTTCAGCGCCAGCGCCTCGGAGATCGTGGCCGGTGCCATCCAGGACCACGACCGCGGGCTCATCGTCGGGGAGACGACGTGGGGCAAGGGCCTCGTGCAGACGGTCTACCCCCTCAGCCAGGACGCCGCCCTGGCCCTGACCACCGCCCGCTACTACACGCCGAGCGGCCGCCTCATCCAGCGCGACTACAACTCGCTCGAGGACTACCTGTCCCACGACGAAAGCGACGAGGAGCTGATCCACCTCTCCAAGGACATCCGCCGGACCGACGCGGGCCGCACGGTGTACGGAGGGGGCGGGATCCACCCGGATGTCGTGGTCGCGGACCCGACCCCGCCCTTCGTGGACCAACTCGAGCGCGTGCGTGTCTTCTTCGATTTCGCCGTGGATTATAACGCCAGGCACAAGGGCGTCCAGCGGACCTTCGAGATCAACCCCGCCGTGATGCAGGAGTTCCAGGAGTTCCTGACCGGGCGAAAGCTCAAATGGACTCCCGCCGACATCGAGTCCAACTCCGATCGTCTCAAGGGGGAGATCAAGGAGGCTATCTTTTCGGCGCTCTGGGGCCTGGAAGAGGCCTACAAAGTGCACTCCGAGAGCGACCTCCAGCTGCGCAAGGCGCTCGATCTCTTCCCGCAGGCCGAGAACCTGGCCGCGCTCGCCGACCAGAAGGCCGCGGCCGAGCGCTAGACACTTCGGTTCAGTTCCTCGTCGCCAGATGCAGGATGTCCGGGAACGGCCGCCTGTGGAAGGCCCGGATCTCGATGCGGCGATCGCGTGGCGCCAGGGTCTCGAAGGTTCTCAGGTACTGCCAGGCCAGGCGCGCCGCCTCCCTGTATCTCCTCTCGGAGGCACTGTCTGCACCGCTCAGTCTCTCGAAGAGATGATGCCGCGCCCACTGGCGGAGCGGCTCGGCCACCCATCGGCGCCCCGTCTGCCGGCCGAGAAAATGCATCACGGCCAGGTATTTCGTGACGTTTGCGTGGTGCTCCAGCTCGAGGAGGGTCACCGCCCGCCCCTCCGAGGCCCGGCTCGCCAGGGTGACCAGGTGGTCGATCTCCTCCACCAGGACACCGAACTCCAGGACGTTGACGTCTCCGAGGCCCCGCAAGGGGTTGAACCGTTCCAGGTGGCGGACGAGGGAATCGGGGCAATAGAAGGCGGCCCGCAGGGAGCCTGACGACTCGCGCACGAGGATGCGCGCCCCGGTCCGATCCCCCTCCCCGGCGACCCCTGCGTAAAGGCTGCGGAACCCCTCGTCCCCCACGATGAAGGGGGCCAGGTCACCGATGAGCGGGGGGATGCCGTAGGTCCTTTCGATCAGCGACTTGAGCACTTCGACCAGAGGTTGCACGGTGTCCATCCTGTCCACCGGCCCAAAAACCGCCCGGGGCACGGGGACCCAGGTTCTGCCAATAAATATAGCCTCCTGGACTCCTGCCCACCACTTGACACGCCACCAGGGTCCTGATTACTATTAGCACTCGATTGAGTCGAGTGCTAGCAATGCCCGGCGAATCAACACCTCACTCCCGATCAGGAGGGAACGTACGATGAAGGTCAAACCTCTGCACGACAAGATCCTGGTGAAGCGGATCGAGCCCGAGGAGAAGGTCAAGGGCGGCATCATCATCCCGGACACGGCCAAGGAGAAGCCGCTCGAGGGCAAGGTCGTCAACGTGGGGACGGGCCGTCTCGACGAGAACGGCAAGCGGATCCCCCTCGAAGTGAAGGTCGGCGATCGGGTGCTCATCGGCAAGTACGCCGGTACCGAGGTCAAGATCGACGACATCGAGCACGTGATCGTCCGCGAGGAGGACATCCTCGGAGTCATCAGCTGAAAGGGGCCTCGGGCCCTCTGTCGCACCGCATCGAGACAATTCCCAAGGAGGTCACAGAACCATGCCAGCGAAAGACATCATTTATGCGGAGGAATGCCGTCAGGCGATTCTCCGCGGAGTCAACAAGCTCGCCGAGGCCGTCAAGGTGACGCTCGGGCCCCGCGGGCGGAACGTCGTGCTCGAGAAGAAGTTCGGCTCTCCGACCAGCACCAAGGACGGAGTGACCGTCGCGAAGGAGATCGAGCTCGAGGATCCGAAGGAGAACATGGGCGCCCAGCTCGTTCGTGAAGTCGCGAGCAAGACGTCCGAGGTCGCCGGGGATGGCACGACGACCGCCACCGTCCTGGCCCAGGCGATCTATCGCGAGGGGGTCAAGGCGGTCACCGCCGGCGCCAACCCCATGGACCTCAAGAGGGGGATCGAGAAGGCCGTCGAGAAGGCGATCGAGGAGATCAAGAAGCTCTCCAAGCCGGTCAGCGGCAAGGCGATCGCCCAGGTCGGCACGATTTCCGCCAACAACGACGAGACCATCGGCGAGATCATCGCCCAGGCGATGGAGAAGGTCGGCAAGGACGGCGTCATCACCGTGGAGGAGGCGAAGGGCCTCGAGACCTCCCTCGAGATCGTCGAGGGGATGCAGTTCGATCGCGGCTACCTGAGCCCCTATTTCGTCACCGACGCCGAGCGCATGGAGTGCGTGCTGGAGAACCCGTACATCCTGATCCACGAGAAGAAGATCTCCAACATGCGCGACCTGCTGCCTCTGCTCGAGCAGGTGGCGAAGAGCGGTCGTCCTCTCCTGCTGATCGCGGAGGACGTCGAGGGCGAGGCCCTGGCCACGCTCGTGGTCAACAAACTGCGCGGCACGCTCCAGGTCTGCGCGGTGAAGGCGCCCGGGTTCGGCGATCGCCGCAAGGCGATGCTCGAGGACCTCGCGATCCTCACCGGCGGCAAGTGCATCACCGAGGACCTCGGCATCAAGCTCGAGAACGTCAAGATCGAGGACCTCGGCCAGGCCAAG
>Ga0137397_10000088_pt1 | contig 58682 bp, 86 predicted proteins | sample czorhiz116metaG_FD_106658 | JGI IMG/M metagenome (GOLD analysis project Ga0137397, IMG submission 106658) | Vadose zone soil microbial communities from Angelo Coast Range Reserve, California, USA - czorhiz1.16 metaG | ecosystem: Environmental > Terrestrial > Soil > Vadose zone | place: USA... | reverse complement strand
TAGGCCACTATTGCGAAGCGAGTGTGTGGCGAACTCGCCCACAGCAATCATGACGATCCCTGCGCCTGGTGCTTTGCCGACGGTCCCGTCAGGGCGCACGAATTTCGTCTTGCCGCGTGGGAATAGGATCAGGTCCGCACGCGGCACCCAGTCATGAAACCAGCCAGCGCTCGTATAGGCCCGCACAATAGCGATGCCGTCGCGATGCTCGATGAACTTGCGCAGCCAGGGGACATGCCCATTGCGACCGCCGAAGGGCGGATTCATAAAGACGGTGCCGGCCCACGGCTGTTTGAGCCCGTCATCGGCAATCGTATAGATGCGTTCCGCTGGGACCCAATGGCCGTGTCCAGGCGAGCAAGGATCCAGATCGAATCGAATGCGTAACGCCTCAAATATCTCGGGCGGCGTGTACCAGTCGTCCGACAATCCAATTGAGGGTTCATGCTCCATGGTCGGCGACGGTCACGGAATGCCCACGTAACGATCCCGCCGGCTCGCCGCGTTGTAGAGCGTCGAAATGGATATGCCTAACTTGTAAGCGACGACTTTCGCGGGCGGCACTTTATTGCGCTGGGTTTGCGCGAACCAGCGATCAATCAGGCGCAGGGTGGCGGGCGCGACGAGGCGGGGGCGGCTCACTTCTCTGGCCATCCCATCAGTCTGTGCTTGAAAAAGTTTCCGATGCGGGCGGCCACGTCGCAGTGCACTTTATTAATGCCGTATGTCGTGCAGTGCTCGCCGTGCGGCTCACCGTCCACTCCGGATTCCGTTTTGCGCGCCACAATCACGACTTGATCATAGCCGTAGTCTTCGGCGATGCGGCGCGCGGCGGCAATCGGTATCGGCTTCATTAAATGATCACGCCTTCTTCTTCATCGGGTTGCAATGCATCGCCCTGGCCGCCGGCCGCAACACGCGTCAGCATTTCTCTGAGCTGCTGGCGTTCCTCGTAAGTGAGTCGACTCGAATCAATCACAGGCGGCTTATCTCGATCATCTTCCACTTTCAACTTTTGGGCCGGCGGCTTGTACTCTTCACCACCACGCCGTTCAAGTATCTGCATGCCCACTTTCGATGCGGCCGGGTCCGTGACGGATGTCGCGATGCGCACCATGTTAGCCGCGACCTGCGAGATCACTTCGGTCGCGCCCAAGTCGTACTCATCGCCGTAGTGGTGGGTCAACGCGATCACCGACATGCCTAATTTCTTCGCGAGCAATGTCTTCGGTATCCCCAGCGCGCCGTCGTAGCGCACGATCTTCGCGAACACAGGGGAGGGATGCTCGCCCACGGTGCGCAAGATTTCGATGCGCTCTTCGTAGATGCGCTCCAAGTCCTGGATGCGCTCTTTCCACCAGCAGGCGAGGGCCTCGCGCTCGGCGCCTTTGACTTCGGGGGCGGCGGGCGGCGGCCCTTGGATGAGAGTCTGCTTGGGCGGGCGGCCGCGGCGGCGGGGGGTGAGGTCGTCGGTCATGTGGACTCGGCCACCACGACCTCAACATCCCGCCACTCGCCCACCGCCATCGACCGCATGTAGGATGGCACCTCTTGGGCCCACCATTGCTGTAAAACGAAGTTGGGCAGTGACGCGTGGACGCGCGCGCCGTCGCGGCTCACCCATCGCAGCTTCGCGGTCGGGGCAAGGTCTCCATGGACGGTCATAGCACCGACCGCCTTCCACGTAGCACAGCCAATCCACCCAGTAACAGCGTCAGGTCGCTAATCGCAGAGGTGGAATCGATTTCTGCAGCAGTGGCGACGCGCAGACTCGCAGTGGTACAGGTCACGCCCGGCGTTACACCGCAGCTTTGACCCGTCGGACCGCCTCCCCAAAACGTGATATCGGTCATCTGTGGGGTCTCGCTGCCGAGCAACTTAGGGGTAGTGAACCAGAGATACGTGTTGCTGCTCGATTGTCCTTGAACACCATAGTAGGTGTCCATCAGTTCCACACCATAGGCACTGCCGAGTCCGCCCGTGAATGCCCTTGGGCCACTCGGCTGATCCATACTCAAAGGATCACTGATAGTCACGTTCGATAACATGGGCTTCGAACCGACTGGGCAGAATGCTGCCGATCCCTGACAAGTCCCTTGTGTATCGAATGTAAAGCTTCCCGAGAAGGTGACCGGCGCCGGGGCGATACCGGCCATCGTGATCTCGACATCATAGGTTTGTGCGTGAGCACTCGCGGCAAGTAAGAGGGCCAAAGCGCTTACGCGGACTATTCGAGGGACTATTGATATTTGTTTACTCATGTTTGCTTCCTCTTCTAAAGGCAACAGACTTGATCAGCGTAGACCATTCAATCCTTCTTCGGCCGCGCTGGCACAGCTAGATCGTAGCCGCCCGCTTTCCCAACGCTCCGTGCCCATTTGCCGCGGCGCTGCAGGAGACCAAATATATAATCCGAGAGCGAACGTTGTTCTTCCCAGGCTTCTGCCATCAGTTCCGCTTTCAATGCTGGCGTAAGATAGAGTGACATACTCTCGCTGCGATTTTTATCACGTTGGCGCTTCACGCGATCAACTCCTCGCATTTCGCTTCAGCCTTATCACGATAGTATCTCTCGCTGTCCCTCTTCCTGGAACACTTTCGGCAGACCCGTCGTCCCTTCGGGTCAACGTAAATGTTATCTCCAAGCAATTCATGACCGTAAACACAATGCGTCTTTGCTGCGTGCTTCGCTGACGGACTGATGCCACGCAAGACATTGACCTTATTCGTGACAGGTTCCATGTGCGCTGGATTTACACAGCGGCGATTGCGGCAAAGATGGTCAATCGTCAGCCCCTCAGGGATCGGTCCAATAAACGCCTCATAAGAAATCCGATGGGCTAGTTTGCTAGCGACTTTCCCGTAACCGCCCTTGTCAACACAGTTTCGCCATCTCCAGCAGCCTCCGTCAACAATGTCACGGCGTTCTTCAATGTATCTTTGCGCGTTTGCCGGACTAGGACCTTTCCACTTATCTACCACGCTACTTCCCTTTAACACCCATGTTCCAGCGCAGCGTATAGTACTTTACTCTAGTGTGCAACACCGCCCTTCCGAGGCCCATACTCCAACGTGTCATCCGCCCCAACCACCGACTGCTGCTCCACCGTCAACCCGTACTCGTTCACCCAGTCGCGCGGGATGTCGTGGGTGGCAGGGGTGTAGCGGATGGACGTGGACACCGACGCCCCATTCGATTCGCCATTCGACGGCGGCGGCTCATACGGCACCAAGTCATTCGCTAGTCCGGCGGCGATCATCTCGGCGCGGGTCCGCACGACATCCCCATCCCAGCACGTCCAGTCGAGCGGAATCCGAAAACTCTCCACCATGACCGTCCCATTGCGCGCATCCTCGCGCGTCGCCCAGGGGAACGGTTCACGTTCGGGCTTCGGCTGACTCACGGGCGGCGATGGCGCCGGACGCGGCGACAGCCCCGACGTGTCTATATTGGGCGCACCAGGCCATTCCCATACGCCCGGCGCCCGCTCCACCATCCCCGCCGCCGCGGCAGCGCCGACCTTTCTCTTGACCCCTTCCTCGATCAGCCGCGTGGCGCCGGCCTGTAACGTCAAATCGCGCTCCGCACACCAGACTTTGAGTAATCGATGCGTCAATTGCGTCAATTTTAGGTTCACCCTGGGCTTGTATTCCTGACTCATTTATCCCTCCTTAGTATGCTTAACGCATGACGCAAGCATACTATGTGGGGATATTTTTACTAGCCCGAAAAGGGATCCGTTTTAGGATATTTTTCGTATATCGTCGCGGCGCACAGTACCGGTACATCGGGACCCGAACGCCTAGAAAAAAGGGGGTACCCAGGGGTCAAAAACCTGGCCACAGAACGCCAGGCCGAGCTGGCCAGGAAGGGACTCAGCTGCGCCATACTGCGCCGCAACTTCGTATAATGTATTGTATGTCAAATAGAAATTTACTATAATACTTATACTAATCAATGACTTACTAAATCATGCACTCGGTTTGTAACAGCGCGCGCTCACCTATCCACAGTTGCCTAGGCAGCGTTGTATAACTTTGGTGCGATGCGTTGCGCGCGGGTTTTCGCGCCAGACTTTCGCGGCCGAGTCGAGGCCATAATATTTCGACCCCTTGCGCTGCGAAGGCGCTGATATATCAGTGTAACAGATTGTCCCACGCGAACTGTATGACTGCATTCGAGACTGTATCGTTCAACTCATTGAATCCGCTCTATTTCTTACACTCTTACACTCATTACAGTTAATCTCATAGGTAACATGAGAAGTCGAGACGCGGAGATAGGTATACGTGATACGAAAAGGAATGGTGCTGTTTGAGACTGCACGAGACTGTAATGCGCAACGCAGCATAAACGAAGCGCGTCGACACTGGCCTAATCGATTCAGGCGGGCGGTTTGACCCAAATCCCTTGGGTGGCGAATATCTCGCAGTCAGCAAACGTAGCATTGTCGGGCAATACGCCATCCATCGCTGCATTGATCTCCGAAAACGACTTGAAATCTTGGGCTTCCCAAAACACCGCGGTCCACTCTCCCTTCGTCGATAGGAAGGCGTGCTTCGTGTTGTTGTACAAAAAATACACGCGTGCTCTGAATGGCTTCATGGACTTCCATCCTCTTTGGTGTTTCGTCGCGGCTTCACATACTGACGCTGATTGTCGATCGTCTTCGACACCCAGCCGTGAGCCTTGAGAATATTGATCACTCGCAGTTTGACCGAGAGGTCTAAATGCTTGCGTTCCATGTGTATCTCACTATCCGTGAGAATCTTCGCGGGATGTACCGGGTGGCCCGCTAATGCGCGCGTTTCACAATACCTCAGCACATCCTCGGTCCATAGGTCCTCGGAGTTCCTAGCGCGCTGCTCTGTGGCAGTATCCTCTATCGGCATGCGATGAAAGCTCGCGCCTTCGCGCCAGGCGTGAACAGCTTCCGCGAAGAGCTGTTCACGCTGGCCGCGCAGTGCATCGAGATTGATCTCTCTGCAGCGGAGCGGCCAATAGCGGCGATATCCGCGCATTTCTGGAAGATAATCATCGGTTTCTGATGTGGCGGCAAAGACGCACTTACGCGGATGATCTTGGTCAAAGCGCCCATATTTCATGCGATAGCGATCGGTCCGCGTCGTGATCGTCGCAAGGACATGGCTATGTTCGCGGCGTCCGAACCCGGCCATGTCGGGGATCTCGATCAGCCATTTACCTTGGATGGTTTGAATGAAATCGTAACTACCGAAAGCCGTCCCCACGGCCGCGTACCATCGGTCGCCGAGAATCTCGAGCGCAGAGGATTTACCCTCGCCTTGGATGCCCTCCAGTACCGGCATGGTGTCAACTTGGCAGCCGGGTTTGTACGCTCGAGCGACCATCGAGATGATCCAATTGCGACCCACGGCTTGCGTGTAGGGATTTAATTCGACTCCAAGGCAGTCGCCGACCCAGGAGTCCAATCGTTCAACGCCGTTCCACGTCAATCCGTTCAGCCAGTCGAGCACCGAATTGCGCGGCACTTCGTGAGCGGCGTGAACAATGGCCTCTTGCACTAATTTCAGCGTGACCTTTGGTAAATCCATTTGCTGTTGAATAAATGCGGTAACTCGCGCCGAATCCACATCATTCCACTCTTGCGGCACGGGCCCGTGCATCGTGTGATAGATGCGTTCGCAGAAACTATCCCACCAGATTTTGCCCTTGAAAGTCGGGTGAAATCGCATGATAAGACTAGCGTTCGCTAGCGTGGGATACGGCTTTTCCTTGGAATCGGCGGCGAGCCCGATTTGCTTCCACATCACCATCGACGATCGCGGTGGCGAGCCGAACTCATAGTCCTCGTCCCGCTCGGCCGCGGGTAGAAAATCAGCGTCGACGATGGCCAGCGCGGACTGTGCCGGCGCCATCTTAGCCTTCTCCGTCGTCTTCTCGACCACGCGCAGATGCTCGCGCGCCCAGTCCCCGATGCGCGTCGCGTCCCACCCTTCTGCGATCGCGTCCGCTGCGTCCCAGCCATCACTGTGATCGGTCGGAATGATGATGCGGACGTGTTGGGCGTCATTGACCAGGAGCTCAGCCAGGGTCGCGCCAGCTTTGGCGCCAGCGTCATCGGCATCGGGCCAGATGAGGATGTCGCGCCCGGCGAGCGGGCCCCAATCGTTTTTCTCGACCGAATTCGAGCCGCCCGCCCACGTGACGACCACGTATTTACGCAAGGCGCGGGCGAGGCTGTCGGCGCATTTCTCGCCCTCAACGATCATCACGGGCGAGGTGGGGTGCTTCGCGAGCAGCTCGAGGTTATAAATCGGTCGAGGCTCGGGGTACGCGCGGGCATGCCAGCCGCCGTTGCGCCAGGTCCACGGGCAGAACGTCTTACCGTCGGCATCCTCATAGCGGGCCACCGCGAACGCCGCGCCATAGCGGTATACGGCGGTTAGGTTGCCGCGCGTCGGCACTGGCGGCGCGTCGATGGGGATATCGACGGCGGCATATTCAGTGGCGGGCTCGGCGCTGCGTGGCAGGACGGGGACATGCCTATCGTTGATGCCGACGAGTGCGGCGACTTGCTTGAGGGCAGCGAGTTGGTTCAGGTGATTGAGTTCGGCATACAGAGACACCAGGTCGCGGCCTTTGGCGTCGCCACTGAAACAGGCCCAAACGCCGGTATTCAGGTTCACCGACCAGCTGTCGCCCGGTCCGCCGTTCGCCTTGCGCGCGCCGAGCCACTCATGGCCCTTGCGGCCACCGCCGAGCCATTGGGGTAGCAGGACATGCGCCATCGCCAGAGCGGCCTCGGCGACGGGCTTGAAATCGACCGCCACGGCGGGCGGCGTCTAAGTCACTGGGTCAGGGACAAGGGCGGCAAGTTCGCGCGCGCGGTGTTCGCTGTACCAGCGCACCACATCCTCGATCGCGGCGGAGCGGTTGCCCTCGCCGATGCGGCTGAGCTCTTTCAAGGTGTCGAGCGAGATGTTCACATTCAACGGGACGCGGCGACCGCGGCGCAGGGGCGCGCGGCGATGAACGTAGTCGATGGCCATTGTTATTTCCCTGAGGTAAAACGCGACCGCATCTTATGCATAGGTGCACATAGATGAACAAGTGAGTGAGGATTAGAAAGCCGAGGCGAAATGTAAAATTTATACGGTCGAATGTAAAGTTAAATAGTGCGACTCACGCCACGAAAAATAAATAAGGGAATGGAGGATTGACATTAATCGCCGCAGGTGGGGCTCAATGGGCAGTAGCCTTTGCCACGGCATGCGTCAGGATCGCGGCACCACTCGCCGTAGGGCGCGTGGGCGCGGGCGGCGCGGCGTTCAGCGATGCGTTCCTGACGCTCGATCTCGGCGATAGAGATGCATTTCTCTTCGTCGGTCCACTCACCTGACGCGCTCATAAATTTTCTCCGTTGATAATCCGCCCCGCCTCCTCGGCACTGCGCGCGATGCCGGCGCGGCCGCCTGACCTGCGCACGAGATCCAAAAACGCCGCCTGCTCGTCGGTCGGGCGCCGCCGCCCGATCTTGCATTCGATAGCGGTGAAAATGGCCGCCGCGTCCACCATCGTCCAGCCGAGTAGATCGCTTACCCCTTCGACGGCGAGGCGGATCGGATACCACGGCGCGAGAACGAGCCGATGCGGCGTGCGCTCGATGACGCGGCCTTGATAGGCCATGCCGGCGTTGATACGCATGAGGCGCGTAGGGCCTTTCGAGTGCGCGCCTAGGATTTCGTTGTAGAGGTCGGATTCGCTCATGGCCCTGGATAATCACGATTGAGCGCGGCCAATAATTCCTGCTTCGTCATTCCCTCGAAATCGCCATCCACATCGACCGCTATGAATCGGTAGCAGCCGTAGCAAAACGACTGCCAAGATTCCAGGCCGGGATGCTTTAGCCGCATTGCTGCGTCCATTTCCTCTTCTTTCCCGCATGCGGCCGCTCGATTGCAATCGCATGCGCCATTTCCCTCAGTCCACCAAAATACATCACCATCCCAATCGGTAGCCTTAGTGGTCTGGCCTGTGATCAAATCCTTGAACGTGATGGTGATCACCATTCCCCCACAATCCGACACACCGTCGATTGACTGATTCCTAGAAACCGTGCGAGTTCGCATTGCGTCCCGCGTCGAGCGCAATACACGATCACGATCCAATCGCGCAGGCGCGCGTCTAACTTCGGTGGGCGCGCACGCACCAGCCCCAGGCGTTTGCGGTCACGATACGTCACTGAGAGTCTCCGCCAGTTCACGCTCGTAGCGTTCGACCGCTGCGCATCGCGCGCAGAGTTCAATCGGCACATCTTTACCGCGCCGATATGCAAGATTGCATCGACAGGGACAATTGACGAGTGCTTTGTAGAGTTGGTCGGTGAGCGTCATTTGTCGCATTCCTCGTCGTATACCCCTCGCGCCATGCGCCAAGCGTACCAAACCGACACATGCAGACTTCCCCCGGCGCTGCGCGCCCACCGCAAGGAATTGAAAAACCGAAATATCGTTTTCATATTCCGCCCTCGCACACCGCGCAGCGCACCCCTGGCCGATGCGTACTCGCGAACGCGCATGATGGCGACGGAAACGGATTCTCCCACACCGGCTCATTCAGTCCGCGCTGCCGATCAATCATTGACATCAATGTTTTCTTTTCTCTGAGTAACCGCGCGCAGTGATCGACCACGGTCGCGTAAGTACCGGTATGCGAGTCGGTGAGTATCTGCACCAGATCGGTCAGAGCCTCGATGCGACGATGCGTCAAACAATCGTTTCTGTGTAATTCGTCGTACATCGACTCCATGCGCGTCGATAGCATCGCGAGCGCAGATCGCGTTTCGGATTCCATCGCGAGCTGCCGACGATAAATACGCGCCAAGAGTTGCGCGCTGGTGGGTTTGGCGTGGCGCTTATTCATTTCGGTTCCGTCCTCTTAGGCCCTTTCCTCGTCAAACTCAATCGCCCATCCTTGATCGCATCGGCCATGCGTTTGATAGCGAATTCGTCGGGGTGGCGCGCGCTGTTGAGCGAGACGCCATCATTGCCCGTGACAACCTTATAGCCCAGTCGATCCGCATCGCGGATCAATTGCATTAATGGCGCCATATTGTATTCGGGAGGGAAACCGTGAGTTAATTCGCGCGCCCGCTTTTCTACTGACTCTTCATATTCGATGTAATTCACGTCACCCCTCCCGGCACCACCACCTCGACCGCCTGCCACCACACATAGTCCCCCGCCTTCGCATGATATTCGAGCACCGCAGAATACGGCGTCGTCGTGCCATCGGCATTCAAGCGATGCAGCGGCAGCCACCAGCCGCCGACGGGGAGGTCGGATGGCGCGTTGACGATGCGGAGGCGGAGGGTCATATAAGATGCGTCCGCTTATCGGTTTTCTTATAGTTCTCTCTGGACCACAATGGTCTCAAATTGGAAAGCGCCCAGCACGCCTTAAAATCTGGATCTTCTACCGACGAGAATTTGAAATGGCTAACAGGGACGATATGATCTATATGCCATCCGTATTTCCCATAATTGCTCCACGTCATCCGTTTATGGAATTGTTTTTCCAGATGCAACTTCAATTCATCAGTCGTGTACCCGACTAAATCAGGCCACGATACGCGACCCTTAACAACGAACGTGCGAATTCGACAGCTCATAGCATTATGCAATTGAGTTTGAATTGATTCGCGTTTCTTGCGTTGTTGTTCACGATGCTGCGCTCGTTTTTCCGGACGTTTCCTTAATTCACGCTCTCGTTTAAGTCTGTGAGCCTGCGCTTTATAAGCCTTCCGATATGCCTTGACTTGCGGCGTTTGCTCATACGCGCGTCGGCGCGCTTTCGTTTTAGGGCTAACGTTATGACGCTTTGCGAGTGATTGTCCTTTTTCGGTGTAGTACCACAGACGCTTGGTTTCCCGGCCGCGTTTTTCATAATGGCGCTTGCATACTGCTTTCCATTTATCTGGATTGCGTTTGCGCCATTCGTAGGCCATTGCGCGTTTACAGTCTTTGCAATGCGATGCATAGCCTCCGGGTCGCGCGCGTTCTGTAACAAACCGATCAAGAGGTTTCTCTATTTGGCATTTCGTGCAAATCTTGTGTTCCATGCTTCTTCTTCTGTCGCGCCTCATGCACTCGAATAGCCCAGTTAGTATGATATCCCTTTTTTTTGGCAAATTCCATTAGCTGATCGAGCGTGCGTGACCGCCCCTGCTCGCGCCGTTCTCGCTTTCTCGCGATCTGCTCCGCCGTCAACTCCACGAGCTCGCCGTCGCGCTCGTCGATCTCCTGGCGAGGCTTCACCTCGAAGACGTGGCCGCATTCGATGCATACAGAGGCGCGCGCGGGACTTGCGGCGAAGCATTTGACGCAGACGCGGATGCCAGGCGCGGCTTTCTTTTTGCGCTTGGTCTCATCCATCGTCAGAGCCCATTCTCGCGGCTCATCAATCAATCCGAACTTATGTGTGGAACCTACATGATCCAATATCGTGAGATATTCTTTACCAGGCCATGTGCGAAGTCCGCGCCCGACTTGCTGAATATAGAGCCCCAACGACTGAGTAGGCCGTAGTAGAATCACGCATTCAATCGCATTAATACTCAGCCCTTCGCCGCATAGGTCCACGTTACACAAGACTTGAATGCGCCCGCGCTCAAAGTCATCTATGGCCATATCGCGTATCTGATCATCAGTCTTGCCATCAATATGGATCGCGGCATATCCAGCGGCGCGAAACTGCGCCGCCACATGCTGGCTATGTTCGATCGATACGCAGAACACGATCGCTCGCTTGCCGTCGCAGAGTTTGCGATATTCCGAGACTGCGGAGCCAGTTATGGCGGGTTTATCCATCAGTGCTTCCGCTTCTTCCGTCTTGTAATCGCCCCCTCTTATATGGAGACCAGATGTATCAACAGTCGGCGGCGCGAACGTGCGGAACTTCGATAGATAGCCTTGCGCGATCAACTCGCGAATTGGTAAACCCACGACCATGGCGCCAAAGTATTCACCAAGGCCTCGACCATCCAATCTGCAGGGGGAAGCGGAAAGCCCTACCATATAACAGCGACCGATAGCCTGGATTACGTCGGACCACGATTTACAGGGAAGATGGTGAGCCTCGTCTTGCACTATTAATTGTGGTTTTGCCAATTTATCAATTCGTCGCGCCAAAGAATTGATGCTGCAGATTTGCACGCGCTTCCAGGGTTGCATTGGTCTTCCCGCAGCCACGACGCCATAATCAACGCCTAGATTCTTAAACTGTCGTTCCGTTTGGCGAAGTAGTTCACGTCGATGAACAATAAACCAGCATATTTTCCCGGCTTTAGATGCGGTTAAAAGCATAAAAGCGGCTGCAAAGGATTTTCCCGCACCAGTAGGTAGGTACCACAAGACAGCAAGAATTGAGCGCTTAAACCAATCACGTATAGCATCAATATCTTTCGCCTGATGCGGGAATAACTCGCTCATTGGACACGCGAATAAGTACGATTGGAAAGGAGCCGTTTAACTTGAGCGATATTATTAGCTTTGGCAAGTATCGCAATTTCGTTAACAGCTCGGCATGCAACGCCCATGGCTCGAATCATATGCACCTGCTCTAATGTGAGCCGTCCACTGTGCCCACAAATCACACGCGCCACATAATTTGGATCGGCTGCCCACCGTGCCGCACAGAGAGGATTGGGTTTACCGCCAATCAAGTCTCTATTCATCGCATCAGCAATACTCTCAGCGCTGTATTCGCTGTCTCGCAATTCGATTGACAATGTCGACAAATAACGTAATCCAGCATACCCACCAGGAATCATATTTAGACCGAGAGGATATAGGGTATTTGGTGCGACCCATTCTTCCTCGCGTCGCATCGCGGTGTCTTTGTCAATGTTGGCAATCAATATTCGATGTGTAAGGAACTTGCCGTCATGTAATCGAAGTGCATCATGAAACAAAAAGCCAGAACCATTGCGCGCGGCAGCGTGATGTTCTGCATAGCGTACAAACCACGGACGCGACGTAATGCCAATGTACGCAAGAGGGATTTCCGTGGCTATGCCATGCGAATAGAGACTATATGTTCCTTCACTGCGCACTATTCCTTTCAGCATGTAGCTTAATGGGATGCCGATTTCCCACCTATCACTCACAAGCATTAGCATGCCCATTTCTTGCTCTGGCTCATTCTGATCACGCGATTCAAATAAGCGAAATTCTAAAGCGCCGCCGTCAATATGAACCTCAATCATAAACGGTTGTGGTATATGTCCCTGCGAGATGTTATCTACATACTTGCGCAAGCATTCATCTAGTTCACGCGCGAAGATCATGTAATTCAAAGCCCATGGCGGGATGAAGTCGCGAATGGCAGCAATATCTACGTATTGGAATTTCACGGCCGCAGCAACCGCAATCCAAACTCAGTGATTCGCAATCGACCCTCAAATCCTTCGATCGCCCCCGCTGCGACCAGCGCCAAGAACGGCAGCGACGCCGACGTATTCGTGCGATTATCAGGATTCTCGCCGCAGCAAATTCGCGCGCCCTTGAGATACCCTATGCCGCCGTGATCGGCGAACCAGGCTAGCCAGCGGTGCTGGGCGGAGGTGAGTTTCATTCGGGCGCGTTCGGATCAGTGAAGCGAATCTCAGTCTCGAATGGCAGATCAGCGCCTAAATAACAAAACGGGCCGAATTGACGCATTAACGACCACAATTGAAATCTGCTCCATCCATTGATCTCTTTCGGCGGCGTATAGGGAATATCATTGTTCGGGTAAGCTAATTGCAGTTCCCTGTGATCCTTAACATGGATCGCGCGACCGATCGGAGTCAAGCGCACCCATACGTGATCGTTAATATTCACAGCAAATCCTCAATCTTAATCCCCGTCAGTCGCGACAAATTCTTGAGCTGCTGCTTGCCAGGTTTGCGTTTACCCATGCGCCATAGAGAGACCAAACTTGGATCGACCTTTAAGGCCCGCGCGATTTCAATCAACTCCATGGGAGGACGTGTTTGCTGTTCCAACCAGTCGATAAGTTTGCTCATATGGGACGGAATCGTTGCACAGTTTTGTCATGAATGCAATATATTTAGTCATGGCGCTTGACTCGCGTTAATACCTGTGATTTGATAGTCGCCAGTCGAAAACAACACCCAGGAGTGATGTCATGAATCAAGCCATACGACAGATCCGCGCCGCGCGCAAAGCGAAGGCCCAACGCCTGCAGCGCTGGCAGAAAGTCCCGACGATGCGTTCGAAGCACGTGGCGAGCGGCGCACGATAAATGGCCCGCTTCCCCCAAATGCGTGCGGGCCTTGTCTTGCCATCTGGCGAACTGCCCGCAATGACCTGTGACGAGATGCGCAAGGCGATCTATGAAGGCGAGCGCGAGTCCGCGATCATTCATAACACGATGTACGCCGCCGACATCAACGGTATGTCCGCCGAGGATCGTTACACGATGCTCGCATATCACGCGCTGATCGCGCTGGAAACGCATTTTCAGGCGCATCTGCGGTACGCGGAATTGATGCCGAATCCGGCCATCATACTCAAGGACACGCTATGAACCTCGCCCAAGTCAGTACCGCCTCGATCGTCACTCGCATCGGCCGATTGCAGCAAACGCAGTCGCTCAATCCACCCACGTCGGGTATTTGGAATCTCGCCTCGATCGAACTCTCGCCGCTGTTCAAGGAAATGGCGCGGCGTCAGGTGCTCAATAATAATGAGCGCGACTGGCATCGCTGGACGGCGCGCGCGTACGAGCGCGACATCGACGATGCGGACGTGACTGGTATGCTGGCCCACGATTTGGTGACCTCATGAAAATCCGCGCCAGTTATTCCGCACTCGGCATCGCGTTTCTCGCTGCATGCATTGCGATATCGTACCTGCCCTTCATCATCGGCCTGATCGGGCGCATCTCGCGGGCGGTGGGGCCGTGACTCTATTCAATCGCATCCGTCTCTGGCGCGCGCGTCGCCGACAGGTACTAATTTCGTACCGCCGCATCAATGAATTCCGCAAGACTCCCGATTTCAGGGTGCGCCGATGACCCCCGGCATCCACACGCTTACCGCTGAGCAATACCACGCCGACCCAGCGCCGACCGCATCGCTCTCGTCCAGTATCGCGAATATTCTACTCGATCAATCCCCGCTGCACGCCTGGCTCGCGCACCCGCGCCTGAATCCCAATTATGAGCGCGAGGACGGCAATTCGCGTTTCGATCTGGGCTCAGCCGCTCACATGATGCTGCTCGAACGGCGCGAGGATAAAATCGTGCGCGTCCAAGCCGACGACTGGCGCACGAAGGCCGCGAAGGAAGCACGCGACGCAGCGCAAGCGAACGGGCAATACGCCGTGCTTGAACGCCAGTTCGTCGATATCGTCGCCATGTGTGCGGCCGCGCAGGATTACATGCTGACGACGGAGCTCGGCGACTTGCTAGCCACAGGCGACCCTGAGCGCACGCTGCTGTGGCAGGAAGGCAATCTCTGGTATCGCGCGCGCCCCGACATGCTATCGAAGGATCGGCGCATCATTCTGGACTATAAGTCCACGGCCAGCGCGGCGCCTGACGCGATTGCCAAGCAGATTGGCCGCATGGGCTATGACCTGCAGGCCGAGTTCTACACGCGCGGGCTCGCCGCCGTGACCGGGCGCGAGGATACGGTGTTCGTGTTTTTGTTTCAGGAAATCACGCGGCCGTATGCGTGTTCGTTGATTGCGCTGTCGAATGCCTACCGAGAAGTCGGACGCGCGAAGGTCAATCGTGCGATCGGACTGTGGGAGCGATGCGTGACGGGCGATAACTGGCCTGGGTATACGCCACGTATCCTATGGGTAGAGCCGAAACCTTGGGATTTAATCCAAGCCGAAGAACAACCGAATGCCGAGGAGCTGACGACATGAAAATTATTTCGCTACAGGCCGAGAATTTCAAAAAACTGCACGCGGTCGAAATCACGCCAGATGGCAATTTCGTCCAGATCACCGGCCGGAATGGTCAGGGTAAGTCATCGACACTAGATGCCATATGGGTAGCCCTCGCCGGCATAGGTGTCGCGCCCAAAGAGCCGATCCGCAAAGGCGCGGAGAGTGCGCGCATTCGCTTGGACTTGGGGGAAATCAAAGTCGCGCGGCATTTCAAGCATGCCGAAAAAGGTACATACACGACATCGCTCACCGTTGAAAGCGCCGATGGTGCACGCTATCCGTCGCCGCAGAAACTGCTCGACAGCCTGCTAGGCGCGCTGTCGTTCGATCCGCTGGCGTTCTCCCGCATGGACGCCAAGGCGCAATTCGATGCGTTGCGCAAGTTCGTGCCCGAAGTCGATTTCGACGCCATCGACCGGGCCCATGCGGGCGACTATCAGCGGCGGACCGATGTCAATCGGCGATTGAAGGATGCGCGCGCATCGGCCGACAACATTCGAGTGACCGATAAGGCGCCCGTTGAATTGATTGACGAATCCGCGCTCGTGGCAAAGTTGAAAGAATCTGGCGATCACAATGCGGATATCACGCTGCGTCAAGGCAATCGCGAGAAGATGGCCGATGCGATTAAGGCCGATGAACGCCGCTATGACGGGCTTGCCGATCAGATCAAAGAGTTGCAGTCGCAACTCACCATTCTAGGCGAATCTATCGAACAGCGGCGCACAAAACTCAAAGACGCGCCCGTCCTACCTGCATTGATCGACACCGCCGCAGTCGCCACCGAACTGAACACCGCACGCGCGAACAATCAGCGGCATGCGGAATGGTCGGCCGATCATCGCAAGCGCACGGAATTGAAGGCGCTGGCGGAGCAATTGACGAAGGAGTCGGAGACGATCACAGCGAATATCGACGCGCGGCAAAAGGCGAAACAAGCCGCGATCGCCGCCGCAACACTCCCGATTGCAGGGATCAGTTTTGGCGAAGGTGCCGTGCTGCTCAATGAGGTACCGTTCGATCAGGCATCGGACGCGGAGAAGCTGCGCGCCTCCGTTGAAATGGCGATGGCAGCGAATCCAAAATTGCGGGTAATCCGCATCCGTGATGGCTCACTGCTCGACGAGGAAGGCTTGCGGCTGGTCGCCGAGATGGCCGATGCGCGAGACTGCCAGGTATGGATAGAGCGCGTCGCATCGGATGGCAAAGTCGGGATTGTCCTGGAAAACGGCTATATTAAGACGGCTGAGGATGCGTCGTGAGCGATTTCCAGATCAAGGACTCTCTCGAAGTCCAATTCTCCAAAGCACCGGCTATTGCCATCGCGGGCCCATCGGGCTCCGGCAAAACCGAATCCGCGATGCGCCTTGCGCGCGGCTACTGCGGCAAAGACAAGTTTATCGTCGTGGACACCGAAGAGAAGCGTGCCCTCTACAAAAAAGCCCGCTATCAGCCCTGGAATTGGGTCGACTTTCAGCCGCCGTTCACCCCGGAGCGATGTGTCGAAGTGCTCGAAGCCGTGAAGCACTATAAGGCCGTCATCTTGGACAGCGGCAGCCACGAATACGCAGGCCCTGGCGGATTGCAAGATATCCAGATGGAAACACTGGAGCGCATGGCCAGGGGCAACGAGGCGCGTATGGAAGCGCTCACCGCGCCGTCGTGGAAAGACGCCAAGCACCGCCACAAGTCGAAGTTCATGTCCTATCTGATTCGCTATCCGGCGCTGCTGATCGTATGTTTGCGTGCAGAGCCCAAGGTGAAGTTCGTCAAAGACGACAAGGGCAAGATGCAAATTGTCGATGCGGGCTATGTGCCCATATGCGAAAAGATGTTCATGTACGAAATGCTAGTCGGGTGCATGATGACCGCCGACAATGCCGGAGTCCCACAGCATATCAAGCGATTGGAAACCGATCTCGAGCCGATCTTTGTACCTGGCAAGCAGATCGATGAAGGGACGGGCGAACGGCTCGCCGTGTGGGCCGCTGGCCGATCGACGACGACCACGCAGCCGATCCCCGAATCCGAACTCGACGCCATGATCGACACGATGGACGTGAAAACGCTGCCGGAACTCAGGAAGGCATTTGGCACTGCGTACACGAAAGCCAAGACGATTCCGGACCAGCATGCTATGTCGAAATTGCAGGCGACCTATGATTCCATGAAAACGGCGCTTGAGGCGGGGACGATATGATCACCTATATTTGCCCGCGATGCAATCTACCGGGATTCCCCAGTGCGGAATCTGGTGACAATATTTGCACTGCATGTGCCAATCATTTGAGATTCGGGCATCCCGATCTCAAGGGGATGAATATTGTGCACGACTCCGAAAAAGTAACCGCAGCCCTCAGCATCATCGAACGCTTCGGCGGCATCGACGGGGGTCACCACAAGCAGTGGGTCTTAGATCAAGTCGTGCGCGCATTGGTCGATGACTATCCAGCTTGGGTCAAAGACCAAAAGGACGGCGAGGATAGTCCTGAGACTTACGAGTGGGACGAAGGCATCGCCCCTTAGAAACTGTGACCATGCACACCGACAACCGCCTAGAAACCTGCTGTATCATTCTCGGCATCATTTACTGCCTCGCCGTCCTCATTTGGGAGATTGCACATGGATAGCTCTCACATCTGGTTCGCCGCCAAACTCACCTTCATCCTGTTCTGCTTCGTCGGCAGCGGTCTGACGCTGTTATGGGCTGCCGGCGTTGCCATCAGCGCCCACGTCGAAGCGCGTCAGGAACGCGCCACGCGGCGGCGCAACAATTATCGGGTTGGGAGCGTCATTCGTTAAATTCATTGGAGGGAACCATGCTGTATTGTCTCACCTTCGCCATCGGCGGCACCTTAGGATTTCTCTTATTCGCCTGGGTGCGCGGTGCGCCCATCGAGCCCTACATCGCGCACGAGCAGTGCGATGAGCGCTTCAATCGCATGCATAAGCGCTTATCCCATGAAATTCACGTGCGCGAGGACGAGATTCAGCGATTGATCCAGGGCGAGGTCGCGTATCAACTGACGCAGGTGGCGAACGCGGATACGGTACCCGCGCGCGATCATCGGCAGCGTAAATGACAGTACCGGGAAAAGATTGTGATGCGTAACAAGTACTTAGCTTCGAATAATAACTGCACAGGAAAGCATGAATGAACTACTCGAAAGAATCGCCGACATCATGCGCCGCTGCGACCCGGAGTATTGCGCATCACATTCGGTCGAACAAACTACGGACGACGAGTGGGACGAGCTGCTCGCGGAGGTTGAGGAAGCCTGCGACGAAAGTGAGCCGCGCCGTGTTTGAGTTCAACGGCCGGCGCATGTCGATCCGCGAGTGGGCTGCGGAGACCGGCTTGAGTCGTGCCTGCATCCAATCGCGGTTGCGCTATGGCATCCCGCTCGATCAACCGAAGTCACGCGCCGGACGACCAGCATTCGCCCTCTGCAAAAATCCAGGCGTCACATGAGTAAGGCAATGGACGATGTGCGGGCCGAGCGTATGCGCCAAGTCAATGCGGAAGGTTGGACGCCCGAACATGACGACGAGCATACAGACGGCTCTCTCGCGCTGGCTGCCATCGTCTATGCGGACCCGACCTCGGCCCGGACGGACCGGCATACAGACTACCGGGATGACGGGCGCAGCGCGGGCGAGACAATTCTCGTACCGCTCGTCAGCTACGTGCCGGCTTTATGGCCCCCGAATTGGGCGGGCTGGTGGTACAAGCCGAAAACTCGCCGTCAGAACTTAGTGCGCGCCGCAGCGCTGCTGGTCGCGGAAATCGAGCGGCTAGACCGGTCATCACAATCTGCAAAGGCAGGAAAACAATGAAGAAATTGACCGTCAAGCAACTCGAAAAGCGCGTGGCCGATGGGTACGCGGCGCGCAATGAATTGCAGGAGCGCAAGGACACGAAGCTCAACAAGCAACACGCGCCGCTAGTGGGTACCTGTCAGAAGTTCAAGAACAGCTACGGTGGCGACGGCGAATCGTGGTGGCTATTCCGCCGCATCCTGTCGGTCAATGGACAGTGGTGCAAGTCGTTCCGATTTCAGGTGACCTCAACCGGGCGCATCGAAATCGAGACCCACAAGCATGACAGCCTGGCCGAGAACTGGCTGCCGGTAACCGAATCGGAATACACGCAGGCTTGGGAAGCTCTCGAAGATGCGATGTACTCCGCTGCGCAAAGAGAGGCTGGCAAATGAGCAGTCATACCGATTTTCAGGACGTGCACGTATTGATCGCTGAACGTGACGCCCTCGCCGCCGAGCTGGCCCAAGCCCAGGCGCGAGTAATCGAACTGTCCGACATGAAGCCGGCGACGCTCAAGCAGCGGGTGCAGGATCTGGAGATCGAGCTGGCCGAAGCGCGCAAGCCGCTGGAGTCGTATCTAGAATTCTGGAAGGACCGCAGGATTGCCGCGCTCGAGGCGGCGCTGCGCGGTGCACGCGACGCCCTGCGCGAGATCGAGCCTATCGTTAAGCACGAATATAGCCTGAGCCGCATTCGTATTAGCGAAAAGGAATGCGTCGCGGCGTTGGCTACTGCGGAACCGCTCGTGGACTTAAAAGACCCGCATAACGCGCATCATCCCGATCGCCTGAAAGGACCTGGATTAACAGTACAGAGAGGCGAAATGAGCGACATAGATTGGAAGGAAGTGGCTCGAAACCTAGAGTTCGCTCTGCGTGGCCTTTACGACGATCAGGTTGATTATCTGACGCTGAATAATCTCGGTGGTCTCGACAATCATTGGATGCGGGCAACTCGCATCGCGCTGGTTGCCTACGAGGACGCGCTAAATCCGCCACAGGCGGAAACGCCAGCGAAGCAATTGCCGCTGTGCGATGCCTGCGACGACACGGGCATATATAACGAGCCGCAAGACAGCATGCACCTGGAGCGCAAGCCGGTGCCGTGTCCGTTTTGCTACGCATCGAAACAGGCACAGTCTGACCGGGGAGAGAAGCGATGAACAATTTAGACCCGCTCGTGGGTCAAGAGCGACGGTATCAGCAAGGACAAGCTGGGGTCGATCACCCTAGTCGAAACCATACCGGACGATACGCGAGACCCATTGCCAGATGCGTGAAACCGAAAGGCGAACTGGCGACCGTTGGGAGTAACTACCCGACACCTCGGGGGATGCGCATCCGGGGGCTGAAATCACACGCATTCCAATCGAGTGAGGAAGTAGTCAAATGAGCAGAGAAGAAGGCGAAGAGTATTTGGGTGACGCGGTCTATGCGTCGTTCGACGGCTATCAGATCAAACTGCGTACTGGCGATGGGAATGCGCAGGTGATCTATCTGGAGCCGTCGGTGTATGCCGCGTTAGTGAGGTGGTTTGAGAGAGTGACGCCATGACCGATTCGGGTGACGAAGTAGAACCTCGATGAACGCAAACCCTATGAATTACGGCATTTCATCACCGTCTTGCTTCGCGTCGCTCATGGAGTGGAATCTTCCCGTGCGTGTCATTGCGGTATAGATTTAGTGTCCCCTGAAACATGAGGACACGACAATGGCGAACAAATTCACGCCGGTCACCGACCCGGCCGAGATCGAGGAGTTGGAGAAGCTGGACGGCGCATTAGACCGGCCGATCCCGTTCAAGCCGAACGGGCATCTGTGGGTGGATTCCGAGGAACTTAAACAATGGCGCTCTATGCGCCAAGGAGATTGAGATGGGTGGTGGAACATTCGATCCGGGTAAGTATCGTGCCTATGCAAGCACGACGGTCGGCAAGACGACCGAGCAGGTATACACGTCGCGGTCTATCAAAGACGCGCTGAATCCAAAAGGCGTCAAGGTCCGCGAATCTCGCGATAGCGTCGATAGCCCGGCCGCAACGCCGATCATTGTGGCGATCGACGTAACGGGTAGCATGGGCATGATCGCCGATGTGATCGCCCGGAAGGGTCTCGGCATCTTGTTCGAGTCGATTCTGGCCCGCAAGCCGGTCACGAATCCGCACTTGATGTTCATGGCTTTCGGGGATGCGGAATGCGACTCCGCGCCGCTGCAGGTCAGCCAGTTCGAGGCGGACAATCGCATCGTCGAACAACTGACTGAGATTTATCTCGAGGGCAACGGCGGCGGCAACGGGCACGAGAGCTACGAATTTCCGTGGTACTTCGCTGCCAAGCATACCGTCCATGATTCGCTAATCAAGCGCGACAAGCGCGGGTATCTGTTCACGATTGGCGATGAGCCCATCGGGCCGGGACTCAAGAAAGCCAAACTGCTGCAATTCTTGGACGATGGCGCGGAGCGTGACTACTCCAGTTCCGAGCTACTAGAGGAAGCGCAGCGCATGTACGACTGCTATCACATCGTCATCAAGGAGGGCAATCACGCGCGCAGCAACCTCTCGGGAGTGCTGGCGACCTGGCAGCCGTTGATGGGACAGCACGTCATCCAACTGGACGACCATACGAAACTGGCGGAAACCATCGTGTCTGCGATTGAGGTGGCAGAAGGCCGCGATGCTCACGCCTCCACGGCCGGCTGGGGTACTTCGGCTGCGGTAGTGCTCGATGCGGTCAAACATCTGCCTCGGGGTGCAGCACCGAAGATGCTGGGAGCGCCATAATGAAGGCGCGCGCCGTCATCGGAGCGAACTTCGGCGATGAAGGCAAGGGCCTCATAACCGATTACCTGTGCAAAACAGGGGGCGAAGTCGTCGTTCGCTTCAATGGCGGCGCGCAGGCCGGGCACACGGTGTCAACGCCGGAAGGCCTGCGCCATGTGTTCGCGCATTTTGGGTCCGGTACTCTGTACGGAGTACCGACCTTTCTGTCTCAATTCTTCATCTGCAATCCGATTATCTACTTTCGGGAATTGGCGCAATTACACGCAATGGGCGTGACCGCCGACGTGTTCGCCCATCCTGACTGTTTGATATCGACCTTCGCTGACATGATCATCAATCAGCGCAAGGAAATGAAGCGCGGCGCGCAGGCTCACGGTAGCTGCGGCGTCGGCATCCACGAAACTATCCAGCGGTCTGCCGTCAGCGAGATCAAGATCACGATGAGCGACTTGTGGAATCGCTCCGCCGCACTCCCGGCAAAGATCGCCGAGATTTGCGACCGCTACGCCAAGTTCCGCACCGGCATGCCAATCGATGAGCCGCATATGACGGAATTATTCCTCAAGGCGTGCGCTGAGTTCGCCGATGCCGTGCATCCGGCCGGTATAGGCCAATGCAGGGACCCGATCTTCGAGGGCGCACAGGGCTTGCTGCTTGACCAGGATCGCAAGGAGTTCCACCCGCATGTGACGCACTCCAGCACCGGCATGAAGAACGTGCGGACGCTCTGCGCGCAGGCTGGGATAACTGAGGTTGAGCCCTACTATGTGTCGCGGACCTATCTCACGCGCCACGGCGCGGGGCCGCTGCCTGGGGAGAATCCGGCGCTCTCTTACGCCGATGATACGAACGTCTATCACCCATTCCAAGGCCGCATCCGCTTCGCGCGGCTCGACGATGAGTTGCGGACCCGCTGCGCTGCGGACGCGGCTGGCGAATACAAACTCGTGCTCACACATTGCGATCAGTTCGAGCCGAATCAATTGGCCGATCTTTACAGCTACGGTCCGACGCGGGCCAACGTTAGAGGGTGGAAAGATCGTGCTGCGAAAGCCAATTAGCTATCAATCTACTTCAGGAGAAGCCAAATGAGCGATTGGCAAGGAGCACTGTCCGCGCCTGAAAACGTCGATGTCGAGACAAAGATCGACGACGAGAAAGGGCTGCGCAATGAACAAACGCTCAAGCGCGTTGGCAATCTCTGGTGGTTACCGGACATGTCGATGTACTGCTATTACCGTCCGACGCACTGGCGTTATCCCCCTACATCCACAGGTGGCGAATGAGGCTAGGCAAAGTTATTCGGGCGTATCGGCATCATCACGAGATCAGCATGCGCGCGCTCGCGAAAGACATTGGCGTTAGCGCGGCAACGCTCATGCGGTTCGAGCATGGGATCGCCATGGATGCTAATACGTTCTTGCTGATCCTCAAATGGCTTACTGACAAATCCGCAGGTGTCGAATGACGCTGCAGCCCTGCAAATGCGCAAAACCGGCGATCCAGACCATGGACTACGACAAGGTGTCTCCGGTCAATTGGGACAAGCCAGCGCCGCGCATCAACCGGGTTTGCTCGAAGTGCTGGTCGCATTGGTTCGGACCGCCCGCGGCTGTCAAGTTCTTCACGAAGTCACAATGGGACGCGCACATCAATGGATAGAGACCTTCAAAGCCTATGTGACCGGCTCGCTGAGGTTTTCAACGAGGACGATACGCCGGACGAACTTAGTACCGAGGCCAGGGAGGCGATTGAGGAACTTTGGGAGGAGCGTGACAGGCTGCGCAGCTATATGGGGCCGCACCGTCAAGACCCTGAGACCGGAGAGTGTCGAATGGATTGTTGGTGCCGGCCTCCACGCTCACAAACTAATCCACAAGGAAACGACCATGCCAAATGAACCCCTCGCTTATCTCAAACGCTGGTTCGTCCGCGAGGGCACTCTTGAGTCCATGCGCGAACGGGTTGACCTGACGCCGGATCTCGAACCGTCGATCGCTCAATTGAAGCCGAAGGTGATCCCGCTCGGCGCGCAGTCCGACATCGAGAGATTGCAGGCGGCGCTGCGCAAGATCCTGTTCGAGTGCGACACGATAGAGGCGGCTGCCGCGGTGGCGCGCGAGGCGTTGCCGGCTACTGAACCAGGGGGAAAGTTATGAGCGGAATGGCTGATGGCGTCAGCAAGTATTTCATCGTCTACCACGACGGCGGATCGATGCACTTCGATGGCTTCAAGACGCTGAATGATTTGGCGTTGCAAGCGCTGTTCAACGAAAGCTGGCGGCCGGGATGGGACGAACGCATCGTCAAGTTCAAGGCGGACCTCGACGCGCGGATCGAGCGCGACAATCACGAGCACGAATGGGTTGATTCCGTCGATGGCCCCGACATGGTCGGCAAGCATTGCGCGACGTGCGGAGAGGAAAAGGATTACGGCGATGACGATTAACTCAGCACGTGATAGGCCAGGTGGCGAATGAGACCGGCTCCCATTGTCCCCGTGCCGAAGGTCAAGCATTCGCTGATCGAGCAGGCATTCTCAAGCACGCCGCGCAAACGCGCCGACACACGGGTATTGGAGAGCGTCGAATTCACGCCGATCAAGGTGAAGCCCAGTTCGCGCCGCCGTATCCGCGCGGGTCATCCCTGGTACCGCAAGAAACGGCTGCCAGACTTCACGAATGATGCCGGAGTGAAGCCTTAGACTCCGATCGCAACCCATCCCATGAGTTGGCCCGTCGCGCCAAAATTCAGCGTGAAGTTATTCAATGAGGTAATAAATCCCGAACTCACGAACTGCGTCATATTCGCGTTGATCAGATAGGGAAATACGCTGAACACCGCTATCGTAAATGGGGTCGTGTAAGAAATCACGTCGGGGCTTGAGCCCGAGGTCGTATGCTGACCGTAATTGATCAAAAACGGTCCTATGGAGATCGAACCATTGGTCGTATTGCCTGCGCGCGTGATTAACGCTGCGATCGCGGCGGCCACGAATGCATCGGTGGCAATATCTGCCGTCGCATCGCCCGGCGCTTGCGTGATCGCTTGAGGATGCCCGGTAAGATGCGGGGAGGCCAATGGCGCGAAATTATCCTTGACGAATTTCGTCGATGCGGCCTTGGTTGAACTATCGGCGAATAATTGCGTGAGGACATTGACCACGCCCGCTGTGCCATCGATGACCGCGCCCGCGCCCAAGGTCTCCGTGCTAAGTAGGCTCACGGCGCCCGCCAGCGTCACGCCCGCATTGAATCGATGCGCGCCCGTCCAAGTCGGCGCGATGCCCTGATCGAGCGCCGGTGCCGAATCCGAGGTCATCAGCGTGCCCGCTGTGCCGTTGACGGCGGCTAGCCCCACGTGCGCTGTGGGATTAGCTGAGGCGACCGCCGTCTGCGCAAACTGCACGTTGACGCCATCGCAGACTAGTAGTGTCCGCTTACCCTGCGGCAGGATGAGTGATCCACCGCCGCCGGACGTGAACGTCATCGAAAACGCGCCTGAGGTGTTGTTGAATACACTCCACATGCCGCCGACGGTCGATGGCAATGCGTAGATGAGATTCGCGCCGAGCGTACCGGTGAACACGATGTTCGGCGGCTGATATTGCGACAAAGTGAACGCGTAGGTGCCGGCGAGGACGCCGGTCACGTCGATGGCGGTATTGCCGCCGAGCGCGTTGTCGATGTCGTCCCAGTCGGCGTTCACGGGATTTGCCCACGTGTTGTTATAGGAACCTGCGCTCGGTTTTTCGATGGATTTATTGGTCGTGAATGTGGACGGCATTAGATGTGTTCCTGGGCGATGTCTAGGGCGCGGACGATCGCGCTGTCCGGCATATTAAGTAAGGGCTTCGTCGTCTGATCCGTCGCGCGCTTTGCCTGTTTCCATCTGGTCATTAGGCGGTTTACCAGAGCGTCGACATTGTCGACTTTGCCGCCGGTGGCGCGTGATGGACGGCTCGCTGGCAACTCATCGAGTCCCGCGCCAGGCTTCGTCGCATCGGTCGCAAACTTCAATTTGGCGTCCCGTACCGATTTTAACGCCTTGGCGTCATGTGCCTTTTTGAAGATGGTCTGGCCGATGCGCTTGCCGACGACGGCGGCGGGGCCTAGATGACCGGCCGCGACATCCGTCCCGTAGTCCGCCAATTGACCCGCGATTGTGGGCTCTGCGGGGAACTGCGCGCCGAATCGTTGCAGCGCGAGCGATGTATTCGACCGATTCACGGAACTTGCTTTGCCTTCATCGTTCACGTAACCCGAGACGCGCTGTAGTCGCGCGGTGTGCTCGATGCTCTCAGGACTCAGCAGCGCATCGGCTTTAGGCGCGAGCGCGTTGTTGGCGTTGCGATAGGAGGCATTGCGGAATGAGCCATTGCCGAAGGTGTCAATGCCGGCGGCGTCGCGGAGTTTGTTGAGTGTCGCTGCTTCGATTGATTGTGACACGACTGGATCAGGAACGGCGGTTTTGAGTCTCTGGATATATGCACGCGAAGCATTCGCGCCATTACCAAGCGCATAGCGATCCATGAACGAATCTGCGAGCGGTGATGGCGCGCCGATGACGTGCAGTCCCTTTTGCTTGGGCACGTTGTCATTGACCGCCGCGTCATAGGCTGGATTATCTCGGATGGTATCGAACCGCGATTTGGCCGCCGATCGAGCCGTATCGGCCAGCCCCTTCAATGGTGCGGCGTCTGGAGGTAGCGGCATGCTTTCGAGTGCGTCATGGACGATGCCGGCAGCGATGCCGTCAGAGCCACCGCGCCTCTGAATTTCGGCTAAACGGCTTCGGGCGTTCTCGAAGGATTCAAAGTCAATGGGCTTGCCGGATCGTAAATCATTCATGACGGACGAGATGACCCCATTGTCCTGCGCCGTACTAGTGAGATAACCTTTTTTTAGCTTGGCATCGATACCAGAGATTGCGGACCCGGTGTCGATCGGCACATTACCGCCATTCGCATCAGTGAGTGCTTTGTACTTCGCGCGGATGTCCAATACCGACTGATTGTCTTGATTTTTGATCGCGTCGATCGCGGCTTGACCGTGTTCGGGATTGCTGCGCTGGACGATATCTGGCGTCGCACGGCGTCGAATCTCGCCCATGCTCGCGACGAGTTTATTATCTTGATCGGTGATCGAGTCGGTCAGCATGCCTTGCGTATCGGGGTCGGCGCGCAGATTTTTCTCATCGGAGATTTGCTGCGCGTCATTCGTCGCCTGGCCTTTACGCAGATTGAGCGGCTCAGAGCCTTCAGGTAGGGCGAGTTGCGCAGTGTCCAGGTGACGATCCAATGCGACCGGATGTACGGCGCCGCCCGTTTTCTGCGCTGCCTGAGATATCGCCGTCTTGAGCGCGGGATGGGCGACACTGATATCGGGCGCCACGCCCGCAGCGCCCATGGACTGCGATGCGGCGGTTTGCGCGGCGGCTTCCTCGGGTGTGAAGGTCTTTGGAATAGGAGGTTTTGCGATAGCGCCACGTAACGCCGAAATACCTCCTTTCACCAATCCAGCGCCGCCGGCTATGGCGCCTACATCGCTTGCGACCTCGCCAGCATGATGCAGTACGCTCTGCGTCCCCGCACTGAATTCCGGGATGTTCGTATCGTCTGGCTGCTGCGCCTCCATTGATCGTGGAATCATCCTGGAAATATCGCCCGCCAATTGCTGACCCCCCGCACCCGTCGGCACCTGGATCGCGCGAACCGCCGCAGGATCGGGCGCATCCGTATTGCCGCCGGTCACGCGCCGATAGAGATCAACGGCGCCATGCGCGACCGCATGCGGGATATTGCCAATCGTGCTCGCAATCAATTCGCCAGGACCCGCCAAGTTCTCTTCTGCCCAACTCACGTGCTCGGTGGGCATATCGTCCGCAGGGACGATATTGTCGGGCATGTCATCGGCGGGAACGGCGATACCCATTACGGTTTGTACTGCCAGTGTCCATTCGCGAACACGATGGGCTTGCCGCTCTTCGAGGTGCCGACCGCGCCTTCCTGAGTGCCAGCGGTCGAGGGTGCCTGTTTGGATAAATCCTCACGCGGGAAATGCGCCTGATTCCATCGGAAAAACTGCTGAGGATCGCCGTTGTAGCCAGCGCGATCCAGATATTTACCTGCACGATTCGCCGTATCCAACGTGTATTGACTGGTGCGGATGTTGGCGTCCAGTAAATCCCTCAGCGCGCTTTCCGTCTGTGCCGTGCTCGGGCTCAATTGTTCAAACTGCAGACCGACCTCTTTTTGAGTCGCATTCGGGAAATTCCCCTTGCCGGTCTGCACGGCCAAATTACCGAGATACTTCGCGACTTCTTGATAATTCGTCGCATTCACTCCACCAAAAACGCTGCTGATCGTCTTAGCGGCGGGGCCAAATAAGCCCGTGACGGGCTTGCCCTTGGAATCCATGATTTGCTTCGCCGCCAATCCGAATTGCAGTGAGGCGGCTGAGGATTGCGCGGTCTGTTCGGCATCCTCTTGGAGTAATTTGCGCTTTTCCGATGTCGCTTCGACTTGCTTCTCCACATCCTTGCCAGGCGTCAGCCCGATCTGTCGCTTGATCGCAGGCAATTTGTACTCAGGATCGGCGAATGCGTTGGCTGTCGTGGGACTAGTAGGCGCTGTCGCCGCGCGTGCTGGAGCGGTCGGCACGATCTTCTGCGGCGCAACCCTCGGCGCGACGGCTGGCGCTGCTTGGCGCGTGGGTGCCGCCTGCGTAGGTGCTGAGGGTGTGGCATCTGTACCAGCGCCTGGCGTCCCCGGCGGCGGCAAACTGGCCACATACTCCTGTGCGCTTTTCGCGCCGGCAATCTGCCAGTTCGGCATGAGTACCGTTTCCCCAGGTACGCCAGTGGGAACGGGGCTTTTCGCGACGGCGCGCGCCATCAACTCAGTGTAAGCCTGCGGACTAATGCGTTGCGCCTCAGCCCCGATCGGCGGCTGCGTGGTGCGCTTATTCAGCAGCACTCCGTCCTGCGTCTCGAATTGATCGCCGGTCCATTGCCGATACGCATCCGCCGCAGATGCCGCCGATGCGCGCAACGCGGGGTCTTGAGAATGCGTAGCCGTGTGATAAGCCGCGTCGTAATTCTTCTGCGCGTCCTGCTGATTCTGGAATTGCTGTGTCTTTATGCGATTCTGATACGCAGCATTCGCCTTCTCGATCGGCGCCTTCCCGACCAGCATGGATTGATTTTGAGCCTGATTGAAATCAGTGAGCTCCTGCGGGGTCCGCGCCGTATTGACGGCGTACTGCTTGCGCAATCGATCCGGCAGTGGGGCTGATGGGTCAGGCGCATCGGAAGGTTGCGCCCCCGGAATCTGCGCTGGTGGCTGTCGATAGGCATTCAATTTCGTCTGCGCGATCTGATTCTGAATCTGCCGCGCCTGAATATCCGCCTGCTGCTGGTGTGCCGGTAGATAGGACTCGGCCCCTGCACCCAGTCCCGCCGCAAGCGCCGTGCCCCAGCTCCGCGTCGGTGCGGTACCCATGGCAGCCAATCCCGATAGCAGCGGCACCACGTTCTCGGCGTGCTTCCACCAATGATCCTTCGGGGTGTCCGACTCACCGGCCGCCACCCCGCGCGGCGCTTCGGTTTTCATGGGTGCGGCGTCAGTATTCGATACGCCGCCCGTGTATTCGATGGGCGACGGGCGCGCCGCCTCCACGGTCTGTTCGGGCAGCATATTGGGCACATCGCCGCCATCGTCATAGCCGTGCCGGCCCGCGATGCCACCTCGAGCCAGCGCCTGGTTGCTGAATATGCTGCCAAGCGCGTTACTCGCCCCCTGTTCACTGCCGAGCGTCATAGCAGTCTGTAGTCCAGTAGGCTGTTTCTTGAGCGCACCCGGGCTCTGCAAATGAGCCGTGTTCTCGGTGTCGGGAATGTCGATTTCGCCGCCGCTGTCGGTATAGGGCGATCCTGCGGCCACGCCCTCATAGGGCGTTCCACCGGCGGCTAATTTTCCGCGAATACGCCCACCGCGTTTGGCTGCGGCGGCAGCGGCCGCAGCGTAAGCTGCCGCATATTCAGCAGCAAGCGCGGCCGCCGTTTCGGTCCCTGCACCCACTGCGCCGGCACCTGCGGCTCCCGCAGCGGCGGTGCCAGCCGCGCCCGCAGCACTCCCAGCGGCCGCCTCCGCAGCCGGTGCCGCAGCTTCTGCTGCAACCGGCGCAGCCGCCTCGGTAGCGGCGGGAGCAGCGGCTGCCGTCGATCCCGCGCCGAGACCCGATGAATCCGCCGCCGGGGCTCCAATGGAGTCCACCATGGAATTCCAACCCGCGTCACTCTGACCAGCCGCGGCGGATCCAGTCGTCGGGCCGCTATAAGTTGGGCTATTGAAGTGACTATAGAGTTTGTAGCCCTTCTCGCCGAGCCCGATCGTCTGATTGACATTGCTCGCGCCTGACGGCGGCGGGGTCGGTGATCCGCTCGCCACGGTCAGTTGATGGCCGCCGACACCGCCTTGGTTCGGGATATCCCGCCGATGCTGCATCGGCGCGTACATCGCCTGATGGGCCGCCAGGATCGATCCTAAGTCATAGGGCGTGTCCGATCCGCCATACGGGGTACCGCCCTCTGCAAACGCGCCTGGCTCCCACACGGCGCCTCCGCCCGAGGCATGGGCCTGCCGGATCGGCACGACGCCTCCCGCATAGAAATGTCCGCGATTCGCCGCCTCTTCGGTCGCCTTGCCGTAATCGACGATCTGGTACCCCTTGGCGAGGCCGACCGCGTCCGGGTGCTTTTTCTTGACATCCTGCGCAATGAGCCCAATGCGCGTGCGCGGATCGCCGTGCATCTTATAGGACACGATGTGCTGCCCGTCGTAGAGCTCGCCGATTTTCTTGATGTCGTGCTTGAGTCGCTTGTCCGAGAAAAACCCTCCCGGCTGCGTCGTCGTCGTCGTCGACCCCGACAGCGCGCCGGTGCCCTCGGCGATATTCGCCAGGAACTGATCGACCTGGAATGGGTAGGACTGTTGCTGCAGGAACTGGTTATAGAGTGCCGAGTCCTGTGCCTGCTGCGTCTGCTGCTGCAATGTGCCTGCGCCGATCTGCGCCTGCGCGCCTTGCAGGCCAGCGGTCTGCGCGCCGGCGCCTAAGCCGGCGAGTTCGGTGGCGGTGTTGGCGCCCTCGCCGTAGGCGGTCTGGCCGATGCCCGCGAGATTCGTCGCGGCCGACCCCAATGCGGCACGGTTCGCTTGACCGGCCTCGAGATTGACGCCCTGCTGCTGCTGGGCGGTGCCGAGCGCGGTGTTATAGCCCTGATTCAGCAGATTCGAATATATATTCGCATTCGCGAGATTCTGCTGCTGTTCCAAATTCGCTGCCGCAATGCCCGTGCGATCGCCGCCGAAGGCGCCGGATTGGATCGCGGTGCCGAGCTGGCCGGCCTGCTGCTGCTGGTTGTTCTGATTCAATAGCGCGGATTCTGAACCGACCACATCCTTGAGGTATGGCGATATGTAGCGATCGACATCGAGCGCGCCGGGATTCACGGCGCCGGCAGAGCCCGCAGCGAGCCCTGTCGCGTACTGATTGATCGGATTGACACCCGCTTGGGCTTGGCCGAGTGTGCCCGTCGCGGCGCCGAAATAGGGCTGCGCTTCGTTGGCCGCAGCGTTGGTGCCGGCGATGCCTTGATTCTGCTGCGCGTTGACGGGCGCCACGAACTGGCCACTGTATTGCTGGAACGGAGTCGAGGCGGTATCAGTCGCGCGTGCGTTGACCGCATTATATTGCGCGAGCACAGACGGCGGGATTTGGACCTGCTGAGTGCTGGTACTTGATTTGCCGCCCATGGCTAATGCTCCGTCACTTTATGTCCACCCGTCGCTGACCCGTACAAAAAAAACGCGCCGGCCGGTTCGCCGAAGATGCGTGTATACATACGCACCTTGGCCGCCGTCCTGGCATTGGATAGCACACCGATGATAAGCGGAATTCCGAGCGTATCGGCGACTTTCTTCGTGTATGCGCATAGACGTGACGCACGTCCGCCTTTGGCTGAGCGGAATTGCGGATAGACGAAGATCGCTTTTTCCTCGAGAACTGTCGTTTCGGGCGCATACCACATGGCACCAATTCTGAGCAATGCCAGCCCTTCGATGGCCCCACCAATAGGACCGATGACGGGACAGAGCCCATGGTCCTGACATAGTGCCGGCCATATCTCTTTCGCAAGCGCCGCTGGCGAGGCATTCAAAAACCCGTTTTCCTCGCACGCGGTGACCGCCAATCGCATGACTTCGGGCATGTCGTCGGTGGTAGCGAGGCGTATTTGTAGTATGTCGTCAGTCACGGCGCGGTCCTGGTAATTTTTGTAGTGTCCCGATCAATTCTTTTCGAATGCGATTGACGAACTCATCAAGTACGCGATGGCCCATATCCAAATCGCCGCCGCCCGCATGCTCGACATGCTCCGGATGCACCACCCACTCGCCGCCCGCCGCGACGATGGGCACGCCGACCGATCCGCCGCGCGCTTTGTGGGCGCGGAGCCGATCTAAAGTCGCACGTAGCCCCGGATGCAAGTCCATCTCGCGCGCCTCATCTGTCGTCACCCATCGATGCTCGGAGTGTTCTTCATTGAGTTTCGGCTCGAATTCCTTGACGTGCGCCACGAACGTCGTGAACTCGACGCCGTCGCGCGTGCGGTTCGTGATCTCCGAGAGCGCGCCATCGTATTCGTGGCCCGTTTCCTCTTCGGTTTCGCGTCGCGCGGCCTCTTCGGGCGATTCGCCTTTTTCGATGCCGCCCGCCGGCAACGCCCACTCGCCGCCATGATCTTTGTCTTTGCCGGTGCGACGCATCAGGAGAATCTTGTCATCGGGCGAAATGAACAGAATCCCAGCCGCGTGATGCTTGGCGGCGCCTCCCGCCGCCATGCCGTAGGGTCCTGTGGACTGACCGTACGGAGACGCACCCGCGCCATAGGGTTCGCCGCCGAAGGTGCGGCGTAGAATCTTAAAGCCCGCTGCGGTGTTACCCTCGCCGCCCGCGCTCACGATATCGGCAGGAAGCACGTAGGACCCTGTGGGTACATGCATGGGCAGGTGATCCGTGCGCCCCGCAACAGAACTATGGATCGGCCCCGTGTGTATGCCGTGTGCCTTGAATTTCGGCTTGTGCACATGTGGCACAGTCGCGCCGCCGCCCTCGCGATGTTTGCGCGCGACGTTGAGGGCAGAGGCGACGGCTTGGTCATGCGGATGTCCCGCGTCTTGCATCTCGCGAATGTTCGTCGGAATATTTTTCTTGCCGGGTAACAATGGCATTAGCGTATACTCCGCACGCGCCCGCCCTCTGCCGTGCCAGGTTGGAGGAAGTACGTGGTCCAGTGGCTCATCAGAGACCTCCGAGATATGTCGGGTTACCGATCAGGCGCAACATTACGAGTACCCAACCGTCACAACCTGTCCAGTACCCGGCACAACGAGCAGTCCGAAACTCGTCGCGAGATTCACTGTAAAAATCCCAACCGTATTCGGAATCACGCCGAGCGGCTTCGTGGTCGCGGTCAACGTCGCGCCATCGTAGATAATCCCGGGCGCGGTTCCCGCCGTCAGCACGCTTACCTCGGCAATGCGGCCGGCCGATGTTTTGACGACGGTCGGCGTCGCGATGTTGGCGGCGTTCAGCGTGCCATTGACGTTCAGATAAGTCTGCGTCGCGTTGGCGAGAGCGGTCACGATATTTTTGATCGCGGAAAGCACATCGGAGGTGGAGGCTGACATTTAGAATTTGCCATCGGCAGCGTAGCGATAACGCAACGCACCGATTCTCCAGAAACTACCTAAATCATCTGAGGAAATATTCACGGAGACCAATCGCCCTCGCAACCTCGTATTGAAAAATTGCGTGGCTTTAGTCACAGAGTAAGGGCCATAAGCGGTGGGCGTGTCGCCAGGGTAATCGACTACATAAAATGTGATCTTCACCGTCGCATTCTGCGCCTGATTATAGGCACCCCATTTAAAATCAGGCCATATGAGATCGATAAACGTCTTATTGTCGCCCTCGGCAATCGTAAAATATCCACTCTGAAACGAGGGCAGCATCGCCTGCCCATCGGCATCGTTTGATGTCTCATGCTGGTAGAGCAACAGCGTCGAGGGATCTGCGCCGACGGGCGGTCCCAACACCGATTGATCGACCCAGGCCGTGCGCCCGAGTGAACCAAAATCCCACACATTGAGATACGCGTTGAACTTCACATAAGAATCTACTTCGCCGCCCCCAACCAGCGACGGATAGAACCACTGAATCTCGCCAAAGAGCGAGTTCACTGCGACGCGGATTTTGCGCACGTTCGCGCGGTCAATGTTTTGGAACACGACATCCCACACCGAGCACGGCATGGGCTCGACGCCATTCGCACTCAATCGATACATCTGCGAATATCCCATCCAATAGCCAATCCCATTGAAGAATGCGACGGCTTTACGCGCAATCAATCCGCAGCCCGTGCCGATCTCATTGAACGAGTACACGAATGGCGGCCCGATATATTGCATCGACCAGGCGTCGATATCAGTCAATATCAAACCTTGCTGCGGACCCTGCAATGCGCCGACGATGCGCGAGCCCTTCGGAATGCGATACGATCCCGCCTGATTCGTCACCGTCGCCGTCCACACATTGAAATTTCCGACATCGCACCAGCGCACGAGCAATGGGTCCTGAATGCCGGTCTGTGTCGAGCCCCACGCGACAACCTGCCGCTGCGGCATGGCGACGAAAATGCCATCGTTGACGGGCGGGCCCGCCTCGATCACGGTCGCCGTCGGCTGCCCGGGGTCCCATTGGTAGATCGGCTGAAACGGCGTACCGCCGACGGGTTGAATCGCGCAGGCGATGAGAATCTCGCCCCAGTTATCGAGCGTCCAATCGATGGCGTTGATCGCCGTTCCCGCTTGCGGCACGATGGGCGTTCCCGTGCCGTACCCGCCGCCGCCATAGGAACCGATGCCGTAGCCTGTGCCGCCCGGAATCGCGCCTTGGCCTAGCGAGTAGATGAACTGTGCAAGGCCGCCATTGAGCGTGCCCATATCGGACGAGGTCGCCGCCGTGTTCGCGATGATCGTGAAATTGTTCACATCGATGAGCGACTGCACGACGTAATTGCCGTAGAATGTGATGCCGCCGACTGATGTCGGTGTGAGCACTGGGAATGTACCGCCAGCCGCATAGGTGTAATTCGGCAGCATCACTGTCACCGTGCTTGATCCCGCGACCGCGCCAGCCGGCCCGACCGTTGAAAAGGACGGTAGGACTGGTAGCGATGAGGATGCCGGTGCGGGTAGCAGATTCCCCAGAATATCGCGCGACCATATCGTATAACCGTTCGGTGTCAGAATCCCATCGGGCGAGCACGGATAAAACCCAAACAGGATCAATCCGCCGATACTGATTGGCGTCGCGATGTACACGGAATCGTAATTCGTGATGCCGGTTGTCACGTTGTCCGTGACGATGACCGAATAACTTCCGGCCTGCGTGGTGATCACGGGCGCTATGTTGTCGATGACCGAGGTCGGCGTGATATCGAGTAGCGCGCCGTTCGTGATCACCGCGAGCTGCGCGGACATCTGCCCTATGATGGTTTCCGTGCCGACGGCGAGGTGGGAGTTAAGGTTCAAGTCCTCCCAGGCCCATAGGGCGCGCACGATGGCGAGCATGGACGAGACATAGAATCGGTCCCAACCGCCGATTTTTTCCACGAGCCCGAGTCCATTGCGATCGGGTTTGAAGCGAATCAGTTGGGTCTGCGAGATTCCAGAATTCTCATTGAGTGCGGGAGTTTCCTCGGTATCCGTTCCTGGGACCAATTTGAATGCGGCATGCGGCATAGATCACCGCGTCGGCGTCGCCGAGGTCGGCGTGGAATAGGCTGAATACGCAGAACCCAATTGCTTGCGCCTATTCTCTTCCTGAATCGCCCCGATGCGCAGCGCCTGATATTGCTTCTCGTAGGTCTGACCCATTGGCACGTCATCGGCGGTTGCGCTGAAGTTGCGCTGAAACGCCGAGATATAAATCATGCTCGCCATGATCAATAAATCAGGCATATAGCTGGATATGTACGTGTACTCGGTATCCGCCACGCCCGCCGCCGCATTCTGAAAAAGCGATGGCTCGCGACACGTACCCGTCACCCGCAACGTGTAGGCGAAATTCGGCGGAGGCCCCAGCAGGATATTCGTGTTCGTGTCCTGATCGCTGCCGAAATTATCGCCGTACATCGCGAAATACTGCGGCGTGCCAGCGGACGCAAGTCCGCCATAGCAATTTTGGATGAACTCTTTCGACACGGAGAGCAGCGGCGCGGGCGTCGCGCCGGCTGCGGTCAAGACTTCGAGCGTCTGCACGGTCAAGAAATCATCGACGGGGAGCGGGAACACATTCACGCCCGCTGTGAGCGTGTAGGTGTTGGAGGACTGCGAGGCGAGCAAATCCAAATCTCTCTGGATTCTCAACTCAGAATAATTCAGCATCATCGGGACAGTGACTTCGGCTGGCGCGTCGACGAATTGCTGAACGCCCGCGACGAGTTGCGTATTGATGACGGCCATCACGCCCATTTGCTGGATGTACGAGTTGAACGACAGCGGATTGGTGGGCGTTGGCATTAGTCGCTAAAGTCAATGTAAAACACGATGATAATAAATACCCCGGCGATCAGAATCGTGGCGGCGATCACTTCGAGGGCCATGAGCATAGGTCAAAACCGATATCCCGCGAGGATGATATCCCTCCCATAATTTGGCGAACACGCGCCGCCGCACGAGAAATGGCTATACCACAAAGTCACCGGTAAACGCGTGAACCGATAGCCAAACATCAAATTAAAGTTGACGTTGGATCCGTTATAGGGCCGCGGATTTTCTAGCCACGCGGGTCCCAATCCGATGTCGAAATGTCCGAATCCCGTAATGTACTGCACACTGAACGCATAGTTGTTCGGATATTCGGTGTCCTTGAATGTCGAATGGCCGATGAGCGTCATTGAGGCGCGCACCGCATCGCCGCCGTGACCACTTGGGACATCCCAGGCGATATTGAGCGCGGGCGCGACGCCGCGAATGATCGCCGCGCCGCTCGATGCCTGAATCTCCGTGCCGTGGGCGCGTTTGCCTAAGATCATGAATGCGATAAACAGCGCCACGAACACGAATAGAATGATCATGAGCTTCGGCGCATTGTCGAGCGGTAAGAAGTTGCGCAGGAAATTGCCGAGTTTATCGGCGGACGCGCTCAGTTTGGCAAGCCACTTGCTCACGGATGGTTCACTTTAGCCAGGACGCCGGCATAGAACGCTTTGTACGTTGCTAGGGAGTCGCGACAGGTTTGGTACTTTCCGGCGAACACAAGTTCGGCTGGTGCAATATTGATGCTTGCTGACAGATCGCCGTCTGAGGATCGTTGTCCTCCGGCACCGCTGGTGGATCCGGCAGAGTTACCCGCTTGCACACTACCTGTTGCAGGGACGCGCACGATGACAGGCTTAACACTAGCAATAGCAGCAGCAAGTTGATCAGCGTGAGTTTGATCCTTAGATGCCAGGTCCTTAGCATATTGATTGGCGGTAGATTGAAGTGTTCCATTGAGCGTATCCACCTTGTTATTAGCATTGAGCACATCGGCCGCGACCTCGGCGGCTTTCGCGCGCGAGCCATCCGCATGGCCTTTGAGGTAACACGCGGCATTGCCGAAGAGGATGACGAGCAGGATCATCCCGTAGATTTCGAAGCGCGTCACCGTCGCCCCGATGCCGGCAAGTATCCGGCGAGAACGGTGATGATCGCGCCGATCGCCGCTTCCATTCCCGCAGGGAAATCGATGCCCTTCGTATGGAATCCATAGACAATGATGGTCGCCAGCGCGGCGCCGATCGCGCTGCCTGTCGTCGAGGCCGAAGGGGTAAATCCCGGTTTTTGTGGATCGTCTGCCATGACTTCACTCCCTGTGTTTTACGCTTACGCGACAGCCACCGTCAACATAGGCACTCCCGGTGCGGCGAGCGGTGGGGTGCCCAACGCTGGCGCGGTGACGGGCGCGGACAACCCAGACGCGACAGGCGGCGTCTGTGTATCCATAATCGAGGCCGTGTAGACCGAAACGCCAGGAACTACCGCCGCATCCGTCGCCACCAATTCCGGAGCCGTGAGGGTTGTAATGGCAACCCCGTCTCGGAAGACAGTAGCCGCACCGTAATCTGTGGCGGCGAAGGCGCTGCCATCCTTCCGTGTCGTCGGCAGTGTGATCGTAATCGTTGCTGTAGCCATTGCCAGAACCTCATGTTAGCCAGAGAGAAGTAGGGACCGTAAGGGTGCATATCGGGAAGCATCAAGCTTTGGATCACGTTCCGTGCATTGCGCCGCCGCCTCGGTCCAATCACCTTTCGCCGCCGCATCGAGCATCCGCGGATAAGACAGCAGCCCGTGTAGTCCCGCGTTATACGCGATATCCAAAAATACCGAGGCGCGCACGTCGCCCGCATTGATATACCAATCGTAAGATTGCAATTGATGATTGAGCGCACTCACGAGAAAGGCATCCATGACATCGAATAGCCCGGAAGAGCCGCATTGCATGAGATTATAGCCGCGACCCCATGACAGATTGCCGATGGGAGCCTTCACAGGCTTTCCGGTTGCGTCATCATAAGGCAATAGCCTGTCGCCCTCTTCGCGAGTCTTACGCGCCAAGAATACGCTGACGGCACTCATGGCCCCTTCCACCAGTGGAACAGGTTACTGATGAACGCGCCGATGGACGCGCTCACGACGCCGACCGCCATCAGGGTGCGGAATCCACCACGGACGAGTGTCATAGCGTCGACCAGCTCCTGCAATTTCTTGTTGGTCTGGGTCTGTTCGAGTTTGATCGCCTCAAGATTCCTAGTATTTTCGAGGTGACGCTGATCCCCCACGTCAAGACGTGCGGACATTTCGCCCATTTTGAATTGATCGGTCATTCTGCGCTTCCTTTCCATGGCGGTACTGTACGTCCCTGTGGGTATTCCTGCGTGTGACATATCGCACGCTTCATCATTACTGTACCAAATTCCCAGCGGCCGACGCTTGCCATACCTGAACCGAAACTATTTGCGTCGGACACGTCGTATTAGTATTTAGCACTAACGCCAAATGCCGTTGATCCAAAATGGACCCAGCGCTACCGCCGACGGCGGGCGGCGGTGCCAATCCAGAATTATATTGATTCCAGTTGACCGTCGGTCCCATTTGCGCGCCATTGAAAAACCATTGCGCGGAACCCTGAGTGGTGGCAGTAGCGGGAATCCACAACCAACCAATTTTGTTGAAGTTGGCAAAACTCACGGAAGCGGGAATCGTGACGGGACTGCCCGACGTGACACAATTCACATTCGATGCGCCCGGAATCGTCCCATACCAATTATGCATTTGAATGCCATATTTGGTGATGTTGCCCGCGTCTAATTCAAAGAAATCTGGTTCCACCCAGTTACCATAGGGACCTTGCCAAAAAGTAGCATTCGGCGGTGCATTACCGGTTGTATTGGCAATACATCGATAGGAAAGACCACTTAAACTAACCATTTGGCCTATCGTATAAGCGGTAGCTCCATTATAAGTGGGGCCTCCCCATGCATTGGCTGCGGTAATGGCATTTTGCGAAAGCGTTTCAATGTCCTGCGACCAGAAGGCGGGCCAATGGGCACCAGGTGAGGCACTTGGCGGAAAGGACAATAGCGCTTCAATATATGCTCCTCCTCCAAAAGTCGTTCCGGTCCATGTATGACCCGCACCCGCTTTGGCCGTGCAAATCCCGTAGCCATTGCCTGTGCCATCAAGATAGATACCATTGCCGTTCTGCGCGGCTCCTCCCGACGGAGGACTATAAAAACCATGGAGAAACCAATTCGTATTAAGAAACATCCCTGCACCGAACGTAGGAACGTTATATCCGGCCGCCGCCGCGATTGCCGGCTGCTGAGCGGGACTCAGTATGCTATTGATTTGCGTCAGCGTGAGTGGTCCTGGTGGCGCATTACTTGAGCCAGCATTGCCCATGATGGTCTGAGGCGGAATGAACGGAGTTACCATATCAAAGCGCTTCCTATCAAAGTGTCCATTGCCCACCCAGATATACCAAATCAGCCCGTCCGAAAGGATCGAGCGACGTTGATCCATCACCAGGGCAAGCAAATTGATTGGCTGGCGTCGAACTCGCCTGATTCTCGAAAATGATTGCGATGGTCGCGCTCGCATTCCATATCACCAGCGGATAGCCGTTCGGAATACCCGTCGCAACCAGTCCCGCCAGCGCTGAAGTTGCATCGGTGGGCGTCAAAATCAGGCAATTCGTCGTGCCTGGAACGTAGCCGGCCGGCGCATAGTTATCGCTCACTCCACTCGCCAATGTCGCAATGACTTGGCTGTTGAATGCGAATGAGGACACGGGACCCGTCGGACCCGTCGGCCCCGCATTCGTGCCAGTCGGGCCTGTAGGGCCTGCGACGCCGACGCCGGTGGGTCCTGTCGGTCCAGTCGGCCCCTGCGCGCCAATTCCAGTCGGACCCGTGGGACCATTGCCGCCAGGTCCCGTCGGACCACCGCTTCCTGTAGGACCCGTAGGTCCCGTGCCCGTGGGCCCAGTCGCTCCCGCCGTGCCAGGCGAGCCGGTCGGACCGGCACCAGAGGGGCCCGTGGGGCCTGATACTCCTGTCGCACCTGTCGGCCCAATAGATCCGGTTGGACCATTAGGCCCTGTTGGGCCCTGACTCGGACCCGTCGGTCCTGTTGGACCTTTAGGGCCGCCTAACGCCGCAATTTGAGCCGCCGTGACCCGTACCGACATCCCGGCTTGCACGGCCTCGAGTTGCTCGGCGCCCGCGATCGAGATCGCTTGCGGCAGCATCGGGATGGTGGCGTTGCTCACGGCCCCGATTCCAATTCTATCGCACCCACGCCAGATTCCAATTCAAAGAATCCCGAGCCCGATTCGAGTTCGAGTAAGTGATTCTGAGATGCCAGCGATAACGATGGCCCATCGATCTGCGGAATCCGCATGCCGGTCACGGCGCCCCCGCAGCAACTAGTACCCAAGCGGCACCCCCACGAGCGCGGTGACGATGCGGGTCGTCGGTGTCAGCAATGCGTCAGCCGCGATGGAACCATAGGTCATATACGTGAACGCGGTCGCCGTGAGCACCGTCACGCTATAGAAGCCATCGGCGGCGTTGTCAGCGAGTCCCTCGACGGAGATTTGATCATTCGTGCGCAGATTATGGACCGCCGAACACGTCACCGTGACTGTCGCTGTATCGTTCGAAATCACGGACAGCAACGCGAGCGGCACGCCGAAGGCTTTCTGGACCGCACCGTTGTACGGCATGACGGCATCTTGCGTGAGGCCCACTGGCTCGCCGAAGGGATCAATCGTGCGATTCTGGCAGTCCTCGGTGATGCGCAGGGTCGTGCCGGGGATGGGGAGGCCCGTCACGGGGTCGGTGACGGGGGGCGCGGAGATCGTGCGGTAGTTGGTTTCCGCCGTGACGAAATCTTGCGTGCGCGCGTTGATGATCGTTTCGGGGTCGCTTGGCAAGATGATCGCGCGGAGTTGCTCTTGTGGAATGTCGAGACAGGGTTTGCAGACGAGGACGCGGATGTTTTGGATGACCGGGCCGCGCCATTCGTTCTGCCACTGTAAATCGACGAAGTTCCGCCTGAATCCGCACCTGTCGCAGATTGCGTGTGCTTGCGGTTTCTTCGCGGAGGTGCGGGCGCGTCCGCTAATACTGGCGTAAGCCATCAGCGGTAGTATCCCGACATCTGCGGCGAAATATACATGGCGGCCGTTTCTACATTCTGCTTGCTGGCGATGGCCCACGCCTCATCGGCGAGCGGCTTCAATATAGGCGCGCGATCGGGTGCCCATGTGAGCGCTAGTCGATACGCTAAACCGAAGCAATAGGCTTCAAGAAAATAGTATGGAATCTCTACGTTCTGCCCATTCGTGAGATTTGCATCTTGCGTCTGACGCAATCGATAATACTTCAAGCAATTCTGCGATCCATCGGGCACCGGCCAGAGCGTCACGGTGGGCGATAGCAACCGATCGAACCAGGCCGAGGTCGGGAATCCTTGCTGCTGCTTGTTCGCAAAGCTCGCGTATTCCGTGCGGCTGATCGGCAGTATCAGCCGATCGATTTCCGCCGCGCCATTGTTGATCGTGATGTACATGTCGAGCATCACGATCGTATTCGCCGGGACTGGATAGGTGGCGCACCCCTGCTTGAGCTTGATGGATTGCAAGTCCACTTGCCATAAGTTCACGCCGTCGGAACTCCACCGCCCAAGCAACATATTCGTTGCCATACGCGCGGTCTGAAAATGTTGTTGCGTCAGGGCTGTGTTTCGAATGCCGCACAGGCCGTAGGAATATAAAACCTCCTCGCCCATTGGTGGGGCGAAGTCGTAAGTCCCTGACGTGTTGAGCGGGCTATTGTTCATGCCGCCTCGCCTGGTGGCACGCCGCTGGACCCTACAAAGCCATGCCAGTTGCAGCCGCCCACGCGCTGTATGGATGGCATAAGCACCAGATTATCAATGCAGGTGCTTGATGCACTTACAGACCAGCGTGTGTCTTGGCCGTTCGACCCTGAGCTATATGTGTCCGGCGGGCAGCGACCTTCGAAACCTATCATATGGCGCGAAGGTCCATGCTCGGCCTTTTGGCAAACTGGGCAAGGACAATCAAACCACATCCCATCAGCCTGAGCGAGTGATTCGACACGGATATAGTTGGCGCGCGGCCCTGTCACATCGTGAAAGTCTTCATCGATCCAATTGCCTTTCAACGGATCAATGCCAGGCTTGACTTGCTGCCACGTCTCAATGCGCATCTCGCATTTTGTGAGCTTCGGATTGAGATCGCGCAATTTCACGCCACGTCCTGCGCCTTCGGCGTCATGAACTCGACGTTCTGCCGCAATCGAAAGTCGCCAGGCTCCATCTCCACCGCTTTTTTAGCCTGTTCGAGTGCGACATCCTTCAATCCCAAATTCCATGCCGCAATCGCCGCCCAGTCGTGCGGCTGATAGCCCCATACGGCCGGGTCCACGGTATAGAGTTGTTCGCGGTTCACGATGCTGAGACACGTCAGCGCAGCGCCAAAGCATTCCGCCCAGCGCTGCGTGAGATAGCAGATGCGCGCAAGCTCGCACCACGGCTCGCGAGTGTGCTCGGACTCGCTGCAGGCACGACGCGCCCAATCGAGTGCGGGTGCCCATTGCAGCAGTTCACTGTAGCAGCGCGCCATGACGCGCATGGCGTAGCAGCGTTCGTTCGGCCAAATCGCGCGCGGCAAATCGAGATAGCGCTTGCATTGGTCGATCGCGGGTTGCCATTGGCGGTGGAAGGAGAGTTCGCGGGCGTAGTAGAAGGCGTTGCGCGGTTCATGTGGTGCTTCCTCGATCGATACGCGCAGCAAGTCGAGATATTGCCCGCGCGATTTCTCGGGGTCCGGCTTGTGGATCACCAGCAGCATATCGGTATTCGCCCACTGCTCGGTGATGCGATCCGGGACGGGGTATTCGTGACAACTGCCGAACCAGCGATACCCCACGCGTCCGTGAATCTTCTCGTACTTGAACACGATGCCGCAGCCCCAGTCGAAACCGTACCGGAGCCGCGTCGTGCCCGCCGTCCACACGCGCTCGATTTCGTCGCGCCAGCCGGGTTGCAGCACTTCATCGAGGTCCAAACTCACGCACACGTCGATATCGGCGGGAAGCATCGCGAGCACAGCATTGCGCGCGTCGTCGAAGCGCCAGGGGTTGATGTTGATGTGCGCGACGGTGGCGCCACATTTCTCTAGCAACGGCACGGTCTGATCGGTCGAGCCGGTGTCTGCCACAAAAATGAGGTCAGCGGGATACGCTGCCTCGCAGAATCGTTCGACGAACTTTTCCTCATTCTTGGCGATCGCGTAGACGGCTATTTTCAAGGGTGTCTCCTTACCCGCACACTTGTACCACAGGACGCACCGCCCCGCCCGGGGTCAGCACCGCGTAGAGATTCGCTTTCGAGACGCCTAGTGCCGGCGCGGGAATCAGCACGGCGTACAGATTCGCTTTCGAGACGCCCACGCCCGCAGGAGGCGACAACGTGCCGTAAATATTCGCTTTTGAGACATTGACACCGGTCGCCATATATATGCACCTATGCGGACTGTAGATCCATTTGCAGTGGGTTCATTTCACTCGCAAGCCATGCGGCACTCGTCACGGGATTCGTGACCATCAATCGCTCGTAGGTCAAAAATCCCGTGGTTTGCGCGTGGCCTGCGTCCACATTGACCGTGCCGCCCGTCTTGACGCCGATCTTCAAGGACGTGGGCACTGCGGCCGCCGTGATTTCGGAGCGCACCGACGCCTTGATTGCCTGGACATTGCCGAACGATCCCGCCGGCAGATCGATGAGATTCGCCTGGAAGTCCTGGCCCGTCGTATTCACCGCGATCACGCTCGCATCGTTTATTGAGGTCGGATTGATGTTCGCATACGTGCCGGTGGTCCAGTTATTCACGTCACCCGCCGCGTTTGGCGCCATGGTCAGCAGGCTGAAATTGCGTGTATCGGCGTCGCTCACGATGAACTCGGACATCAAATAAGACACGCTGTTGTTGTTGCCATAGAGTTCGACGCAATCGAGGCTGGCAATTCCGGTAAGGACAGTGCTCCCTGAGAAGGTGATCACGAGGACGTTGTGGCAGTAGACGTTGACGGTGCTGCTCGCGCCCAAGTTGATGATCTGAATATCGATCTGGACTGAGGCTCCGTTCGTGACCGGGATCGATGTGCCTGCCTCAGTCGCCAATTGCGTGAGCGTGGTGCCATCCCACTTATAGAGTGCGCATTTGGCGGAACCACTGGTCGCCGTGCCGGCAAAAATGCCGCCATTGCCAGCGGAATTTAACCCAAGGCCCGCGAACGGAATTGAGCCGCCGATCGATGATGTGATGAACACTTGATAGTGCAGCCATGCACTGGTGACGGCACCGCCGACAAAAGACAGGCTACGGCTTGAAGTGTTCCCCGATTGATCCTGAAGTCCGCAGCGGGCGTAGCCAGTCCGAAAATACGGTGAGCCGCCGACGCCCACCGCAATGCCATTAGGAAAATCGATGTCCTCGCCGCCGCACCAAAGAATCGACACTGTTATACCTCTCTCATGGAGTTGATCCTGCTAGCGTTACTACCACATCCGCAATCGTCGCATCCGAAATCGCCGGCCCCGTGATCGTGAGCACATCGCCGATGACAATATTGAGTTGCGAGGCGACGGTGAACGCGCCATTCGTGCCCGCCGCAGACCACACGATGGTACCGACGGGCGTGCCATTGATCGCGATCGTGAATGTCGTCGACGCAGTTGCCGCCGCACTGGAACTCGCCTGCGAATTCGTGGCGCCGGCGACAATCGTCACCGAGCGGGGCGCTTGCCAGCGTAGGATGAGTTGCGCGGCGCCGGGGATGCCGGGGTAGAACGTGCAGATATCGTAGCGGATGCCGGTGGCGCCCGGCCCCGTCGGCCCTGTCGGACCCGTGCCCGCATTGCCAGTGGGCCCGGTCGGTCCGCTGCCGGTGGGACCAGTAGGTCCGATCGCACCGTCATTGCCAGTTGGGCCCGTCGGGCCGGCGACGCCTGTCGGGCCGGTGCCAGAGGGGCCGGTGGGGCCTGGCGTTCCGGTGGGCCCCGTAACGGACGGACCAGTCGGACCTGTCGGTCCGCTCGCAGGGCCCGTGGGCCCCGTCGGACCGTTCGCGCCTGTGGGGCCGCCTGACGGGCCACCCGCGCCCGTGGGGCCAGTGGGTCCCGCCTGACCTATCGTGCCGGTCGGTCCTAGTGGCCCCGCCGTACACACTTCTATCACCGTACAATCGCACGGCGATACGGTCACTTCCACGCCGCAGCCGCTCATGGCGTCACTCCCGGTGCAACCGTCACGGTGCCTTGTAGGAGCCGCGTCACATTGCCGCTCGAGTCGGTGAGCAGCAAATCATAAAACCCATTCCACCACGTGAAAGTCTCCGTATCCGCGGCCGGAATCGAGAGCAAGATGGCGCCTGTCACGCCGCCCAAGGTCAAATGCGAACTCGCGTCGTAGTAGAGCGGCGCAGTGGGATTCACATACGCGCGAATCTGCATCATGGCGGTATAGTCGGTGAGATCGACGGGACCGGGCGCCGAGCCCACGGTATCGCAGCAACAGGTGCCCACATTCCAGATGAACGTGCGCGTGAACGTCGCGCCTTGGTTGATGCAGAGGTTGTAGATGCCGACGCCGCAGTTCATAAGAGTGACGAGGGTGGCGTCGAGAGCGCCGTGACGCCATAGGACGGATTCAATATCACATCGATACCAAAATAGGATAGATCCGACGGCTTGGCGTAGGTGCTCAACGCCAATTGAGCCCCGAAGGTGTTGTTCCCCGGATTGTCATCGAATGCCCATGCGCACCAGCCGATCCCGTTGTATTCGCACGTGCGGATGACTTGCGAGGGCGTGATATTGGTGGTGTTGGGCGCTTGCGCGAGCGGCGGATCAGGCGGACCGAATTCCATGATGGCCACGCAGATACCTTGACTCGCGAGAGCGGAAAGTTTGGCGATCGCAATGGCGAAATAATTTTGATCGTAGATCCAGCCGCCGCTCGTATACGTGCCAAAGCCGCTGCTATTGATACCGGTACCGCTGGAAAACGAATTACCGGTGCCCAGTTGAGGGCTGATCGCAGCATTGAGGTTATTGATCTGTGTCATCCCGGCGACGCCCGCAATATACGTAGCTGAGATAAAATTGTTGTTAGAACCCGAATTCGCATAAGTGCCGCGAAATGGGTTGGTCGAGGTCGGGCCCCACGGCAAATTAAAATTGCTGTAGGTCACGACAGCACTGGCCGCTTTCGTAATATTCGTGATTGGGCAGGCGTTCGGCGTGAAATTGCCGTACATATGCACGGTGAATATGCAATTTTGTAATGGGTCCGATGCTTGAATGGCTGCGCCATAATTGAGCGGATTCAAGGGATCTTGCCCGGCACCACCGGCCGAATCGACGAAGATCGGACAGGTGTAGCCTACCGCTCGGATCATCCCCACCGCCCCTGCGTAGAGGACGCCCCCGCTCGTCCATCCAGCGAGCGACGTAGACGTGGTCACCGTCCAGGCACCGGAGGAACCGCCCGTCGCACTGACCGCCACCACGCGATTAGATAATCCTGTCGCGCCCTTCAAATACATGTAGGTCAAACCAACCGGCGTACCCGCAAAGGGATTGGTGGCCGACACCGTATTGATGGTAATAGTCGTCCCGGTTGCGTTGCTGATATTCGCCTGTACCGCTGAATAGGCATCTCGATACACCGGCGAATTCGTGTAATTGCCCCATTCGTTGGCGACATTGATGGCGATTTTCGCCATGTACGTCGACCAGACGGAGAAATTATTCACCCAATCGACCGTCATGGCGCCGAGCAATGCCAGCGAGGAACTGCCTGAGGCATTTCCCGTCTGTGCGGGCGGTGTCGTGATATTTCCGAATCGGGTAACAATCGGAAATTGACCGGTCGCGATGTGCTGAGTATTCATCACGGCCGCTTGGGTCGCGTCACTCGCGCCGTTGAACAGGCCAAAGCGCACCGCTGCGCTTTGAGTGCGTCCCCAGGTGGTCGCGGAGCCCTGATCGTAATGGACTTGATTTAATCCCCGGACGCGAAACGGCGCGCCATTGGGGTCGTAGAACTGCCCGGATTTCACGAAAAAGCCATTCGACGCATTCGAATTCCACGCCGGCCGCGAGACGTTGAGGCTCTGGCTCACGTTCAGGCTAAAGCTCTGCGTCGCGGTGTTCGCGCCGCTGTCTTGGACCTTGACGACAATGGCGCTCACCTGTCCAGTGATGGTAGGCGTACCGGTGATCACGCCAGCACTCGATAGGGATAGTCCGGCCGGCAACGTGCCCGACAGAATTGACCAGGTGTAGCTAGCTCCGGTGCCACCCGCGGCGATCAACGTGTGCTTATATTTATTGCCGTTCATCGCCGCTGGCAGCGGTTGGTCCGCACTCGACTCGAGCGAGGTCCCTTGAATCGAGAGGTGTGAATTGACGGTAATCGAAAAAGTCTTGGACGCCGTGTTGCCCTTCGCATCCGTGACGGTTACCGGGATGCTGTCGGCGCCATTTGTCACGGGCGCGCCGTATAAATATCCCGAGTCATACGTGCATTGCGTCTGCCACTGTGTTCCCGTCGAGCCCGTGATCGTGCCGACTTTGAATGTATACGGCGCCGTGCCACCGCTCACCGCGAGCTTGTAAAAATAGCCGCCGTTATTGGTGGCAATCGGCAACGTCGACGCAGATGTCAGAGTGAGCGTGCCGCCGATGGTGTTGACGGTGACGCTCAATGTCACGTTACTGCTGGTATTTGACGCGCTGTCCACGACATGCACGGTGATCGTATCGGTATCAGCGACCGACGGCGTGCCGGTCAATAGACCAGTTGAGGATAGCGCCCACGTATTACTACCGGTCTGAGAGACCAGATTCCAGGTGTACGGCGAGACACCAAAGGCCGCTTGCAACGCTAAGAAATAGGCGAATCCTACCTGCGCCGAGGGAAGCACTGCGGAAGTCGTGACTACGAGAGAGCCGCCCGCAATAATCGCGGTGGCGGCGAGCATCATCTGCTGAATGGGCGGCATTTTATGTCAGCCCCGCCCCTGAAATCTTCCAAGTGGTCGCCCCCGTTTTTACGGCGGTGGCGGTGCCATTGCGCGCCAAAGTGCGGGTCCCCGTGGTCGTCGTCCCCGCAAGAATCAAGGTATCGCCGCCGGCAATCGCGATCGACAGATTGGACGCATTTTGATTATCGAAGGTCTGCATGGTGCCGGGCGCGAAAGCGACCGTGGCATTGGCCGGAATCGTCGCCGTGAGCGATGCGCCGTTCATGCTGATCAAACTATTGGCATCGGACAACACGAGCGTGTAGTTCGTTGTCTGGACGTTCTGGTTGATTCCTCCCCACGCATCGACGACCGCGACCCATTTGCCGATCGACACGGAATACTTGAACGCTTGGCTATCGTATTGTTCGAGCAGGATGCCCGTCGCCATGCGGAACTGATTGGCGGCCGTCGAACTGGCATTGAGTGCGAGCAGCGTCACGGTGAACCCACTCGCTAGATTCGTGATGATGAGCAATTGCCCGTCGATGCCCGCAGGAATACCCGTGATCGTGCAATTGCCGGTGGGCGTCAGTTCCATGAAGCCGATCGTCGGCCCCATGTTGCCGGACGCAGTGTAGTTGTCGTTCTGGCCGGTGGCGGGAACTGCAGCGGCGACGCCGGTGAGTTGACCGGTCGATCCCGTGGGGCCGGTGGGGCCTGCGCCCGTGGGGCCAGTGGGTCCCGTCGGACCTTTGGCGCCAGTCAGGCCTGTGCTGCCGGTCGGGCCAGTCGGCCCGGTGACGCTGGGGCCGGTCGGGCCGGTGGGTCCTGATGCGGGACCCGTGGGGCCGGTCGCGCCGTTCGTGCCCGCAGTGCCGGTGGGTCCTGTTGGGCCAGTCGCCCCATTTGCGCCGATGCCGGTCGGACCTGTAGGGCCACCGTTCGGTCCAGTGGGGCCAGTGGGACCGCCGATGCCTGTGGTGCCAGTAGGGCCGGTGGGCCCGGTCGGGCCGACGGGGCCCGTGGGTCCAGTCGGACCCGCTACGCCAGTAGGGCCTGTCGGTCCGGTGGGTCCGCCGCCTGTTGGCCCGGTCGGGCCGACGGCGCCAGTTGTGCCGGTGGGGCCGGTCGGGCCAGTCGGGCCCGTGGGACCCGTACCAGATGGCCCGGTCGGTCCTCCCGCTCCTGTGGTACCGGTCGGTCCGGTGGGCCCAGTGGGGCCCGTCGGTCCGGTGGGGCCGGTGGGGCCCGTCGGTCCAAATGGTCCGGTGGGCCCGCGATCTCCGGTGGGACCCGTCGGACCAACTGCGCCTGTTGATCCCGTCGGGCCCGTCGGACCCGTAACACTCGGGCCTGTGGGGCCAGTGCCGGAAGGTCCCGTGGGACCGCCTGCGCCTGTCGTGCCCGTAGGGCCGGTCGGACCCGTGGGGCCCGTCGGTCCGATCGGGCCAATCGATCCGCCGCCACCGGTGGGGCCAGTGGGACCAGTCGGGCCGGTGGGGCCGGTTGGTCCTCTGCCAGACGGTCCAGTCGGACCTGCGATGCCAGTAGTTCCAGTGGGGCCGGTCGGGCCGGTCGGCCCCGTAGGCCCTGTGGGCCCACTTGGCCCAGTCGGACCTGTCCCTGGTGGCCCCGTCCGGCCAGCGATTCCAGTCGGGCCGGTCGGCCCGGACCCCGCCCCCGTAGGACCGGTAGGTCCAACAGGCGCGAGCCCGGCAATCTGCGCCGCGGTCAGACTGAAATTGACACCCGCGCGCGCGATCGGCACGAGGTCGGTACCTTGCGCGGGTGCGCCCGCGGGCAGTTGGCTGATTTTTTCGTTACTGGACACGGCAGCGCATCTAGCGTTTCCAGTGCTTAGCTTGCCGCCTCAAGTCTCGGATCTCGGCTTGCTGCTCCTGCATGCCCTTCACCAATAGCGCAATGACACATTCTTGACGGTAGCTTTTCGGCGTCTTCATATCGTTTTCGTAGATCGCGCACTCGGGAGACACTTGCGCAATATTCTCTGCAATCAGACCGATCTGACGAGATCCAAAATTGGGGTCTGGGTTTGGAACTTCGCGAGGCTTCATGTTGAAGCTCGCCACTTCCATATCGCTGATCGTGGGCAAGACACTAGATCGGACAGTGAGTAAATTCTCTTTGAAGCGCTTGGATGAAATAGTGCAAGAGCTCGTTTGCAGCGTGACCTTATTGCCCGACGCCATACACACGAAATCCGCATTGGTCCCTGTCGTCACGTTGCTCAATGTGAGATTTCCCGCGGATGCCGCAATCGTGACTGCGTTTGAACCGCCTCCAATGGTGACAGTACTATTGGTGGTCCCTGTTCCAATATTGACCGCGTTGTTGCTGGAAACGTTAAGATTGATGATGCCGCCGGTGTCGGTCTCACCCGCACTCAGCGTCAAGGCGCCGGTGACGGTCTCTGTTCCCGCAATCGTGGTGACTGATGTGCTCGGGGTACCGGTGCCGGTGGCGGACCATACGGCGGTACTGCCGGCGCCAATTTGAATGGTGCTCGCGGTACTTGAACTGGCGCAATCGATATTGCTCGTCGTGCCGATCAACACATTATTGTTACCCGTCGCACAGGTGGCGCTACCGACCGCAGACCCGATCATCACGTTGGAGGCGCCCGTCGAATTCTGCTTGCCGGCCTGTTGACCGAAGAACGTATTATTGCTGCCGCTGGTGGTATTCTGCCCAACGGAGTTACCCATATAGGTGTTACTCGCCGCAGCGCCTGTCATGCTATAGCAGCTGGCCTGTCCCACGCAGACGTTACCCGTGCCGTTGAGCGCGTTGTTGGAATTGCTCCCGGACAGCGCGCCGATGAAGACGCTGTTGCTCGAGCTCGCCGTCGCGTTCTGTCCGATGACCCCGCCGCCGAGTCCCCAGTTGGTCGAGACCGCACCCGGATTGGTCACCGTCGAGACGCTCGTCGCCGCACCAGCAGTTGTACCGCAGCTAAACGCATGCGTCGATGTCGTATAGTTGATGTGATTGCCGCCGGTATCCGTGCAATTAGGCAAGCTCTTCCATGCGCCAGTAGCGGAGGCGGTCGTGATGATCGCTTGATCGGCAGCAGCATTGGTGGGAATTGTCGTCGCGTTGACGGCCGCGCAGGTCGTTGTCAATGATCCCGCCGAAGTTGTGCAATCACCCGTGAGCGCGGGGAACTGCCCAGCGAGCAGCGTGCCCGAGACATCGGTCCCCAATGCCACAGCACCAAACGAAGGCGCACCCGCCGCATTGCCGTGCAGGACGGTCGTCGTTGTACCCAAGCTAGGTACGACGGTCGGCGTGCCCCCTGCGCCGCCTCCGAGTACGAGTTCGTTCGCGGTCAGCACTCCCGAGGATGCCAACGCCGTTGCGCTCGAAAAATAAGGGATGCCTCCCGACGTGCCCGCGGGCGTCGCCGTCAGTGTTCCGGTGGTCGTCACCGGCGAATTCGTGATGGTGAATATGCCGGGTATCGATAAGCCAACCGATGTCACACCCGTACCGCCCGACGCAGTCACCGTCACGACACCCGTGCCATTGACCGGTGAGAGTGATACGCCAGTACCTGCGACGAGCTGCGTGACGCCTGGCACGTAGGCGGGTCCACCCGGATTCGCCTGCGGGATCGCCACCCATGCGATCAGGAGTCCGGCTATCCCTACGAGTACGCGTTTCATCGGCTCACCACGTCGAACTGCGTCATCGTCGCCGTCACGGTGCCGGTGCCACTATTGAGCAGTACCCGCGCGAACGTGGGCGCGAAGAGGAAATTCGTCTGAATCGATGCCGTCGCGCCGACCGCCGCTGGATCATTCGTATTGAGCCACGTCATCGCAGACGGCAATACGGGAGGCGAGACCCACGGACTATTCGGATCGTCGTTGCTCACCTGGAGGGTATAATTCACCGTGCCGGACGCATTGCATTGAATCGAGACTTGGGGCTTGGCCCATTCATCGAACCGCACCCAGGGCGTCGATGCGATCCCATTGGTGCCGACCGTCACCGCCGCAGTCGCGCCCTGATTGACGGTAATCGACGTGACCTTCGCATAGTCGAGTTGCGAATACGTCGCGCCCGCCACAATCAAAAATGTCTCCGTCAGCGCCGTGCCCGTGGGCGAGCATCCATTGATGGTGAATTTCGTCGTAGTGTCGGCGGTCGTGATCAGCACGCGCCGCGGATTGTCTAACGTCGCAACACCCGCTTTGACCAGCGAACCGTTCAGCGTCATCGCACCCGCTGCACCGGGCGTCTGCGAGAGCGCAATGTTATTCGCGCTGGCGGCGGCGAGGGGTCCTACGGAAACAGTGATCGGCCTCATTCCTCACTCCTCAAACAAAAACGGGACCGCGATGGCCCCGTCTCGCGCTCGCCATCGCGCTGATTTTTACCCCTCGGACTCCGACATCTCGCTCCGGCCCGGCGGATTCTTGCCGTGCCGAGCGCTGGTGAACGGTGAACCGTCCGAGCCCGTGCGACCACCGTTCTTGCGCGGCTTGCGGCCCGCATGATGCATGGCCTTCTCGCCGTGCACCTTCATCTCGGCTTTGCCACCATGACGGCGCTTGGCGCGGCCGCCCTTCTTCATTTCCTCGGCCTCGGCGTCGATTTTCTTGGCATCGGTGCGCGCCTCAGGCTTTGTCTTCTCGTCCTCTTCGGCTTCGTTGACGCCGCCAGTTCCGCGATATTTTCTGCCTTTCATTTCACTGGCTCCTAACTTGCGAGATTGATGCCCTGAATATAATCCACGGTCAGCGTCGCGACGCCGTTGCCCGTGTTGGTCGATGTGACCACGATCTGGATATCGGTATTGCCGACATTGTCCCAATTGGCAATTTGCGTCGCGCCGGTGCCCGGCACAACAGACACTTGCCCCAAGGCGCCCGAGGTCACTATGGCATTCGCCAAGGTAAGCGCTGTCGCCGAGGCGGTATCGCCCAGACCTAATGTCGTCGCCGAGCCAGAAAACGCGGTCGTCACCATGAGTTTGATCGCGGTGATCTGACTCTGCGCCGGAATCACGATGCCGGTTTTGTAGACACCCGCAGCCTGTCCAGCAGAGGCCGCCTGCGTGATGACCTCGGACTGCGCCATCTTGGCGTAGCCGACGTTCGCGGTGCCGACCGTGCCGCCAACCTGCGCGAGCGACCCTGAACCATCCGAATGCACGACATTGCCCGCTGTCACCGGACCCGTGAATTGTGTCGCGGGCCAGATCGGTGAGCCGTTCGGATTCGGGGAGACGCCGCCGTTGATGTCTGACATTAGCGCGGCTCCTTACGAGGTCGGGAAATTGCCGTAGATCGAACGCCACTGGAAATAATTGAACGAGTAGCGTTGGTACCCCTTCACGAGCAGATTGTCCGTCACGAAATCCACCTGCATATCCGTCTCGAACGGAATGCGGTTCATGTACGCGAGGCCCGCGATGTTCGTGAGCAGGAACCATGCGAAGCTCGAGGTCAGGAAGTCCATGACCATGTAGCCTTCGGGGATGCCGCCCGCGGTCGAGAGGATCGCGTTCACGTCGTTGTCCGCCGTGCCGGGGCGCAGTTCGGTCTTGGTCAGGCGAATGCCGACTGGTTCCAGCGCGGGTGGCAGGATGAGCTTGCGGCCGCGCGAGAACATCTTGAGTCCCGCTTGGTCGCGGAAATTCGTGCGGATCGAAATCATCGAATTGAGCAGCGTCGCCTCGTTCAAGTCCACTTGCGTCGTCGGCGTATTGCCGATGGTCAAGCCATCGATCGGGTGCGATGCGGAGCAGAGCGCTACGCCGTCGCCGCCGACGGAGGCGTTGTAGGTCGTCGCGGTGTTGAGCACGTTCGCCGCGTAGATTTCCTGCGCCTGGTGGAAGGACTCGATCAGGCCCAGGTTCGAGGGATGAAACTGTGTCTTGTAGAGGTTATCGTCGATCGCCTTGCGCGTGATCGCGTACCCGAGCGCGATCTCTTGATGCTCCTGGTTGTACACATAGCGCTCGCCCGCGTTGTTGTCGAACGCCGTCTGACCGCCTTCGGTCTTGAGCTGCGCGAGCCCCAAGTACCGCATTTCGGCGGTGCGCTCCAGCGCCATTTTGGAGTCGAACTTGGTGAAGACCTTGTCGTACTGGGATGGAATCTGCTCGTACTTCCCGGTGATTCCGCGAAGTCCGGGGAGGAGTAGGTCTTTGATCGCTGCAAGATTGACGGCCATTTCCCATTACTCCTTAGGTGTTCACCGCAGTCGCGTTCTTGGTCTCGACGTTGTTGAACGCCACCACCGCCCAGTTATAGGCCCCCGACGCAGTGCCGGGTGATCCAGGCGGATCGAGCACGAGTCTCACGAGTCGGAACGGATACGCGGCGGTCGTCGCGCCTCCGTGAATCAGGAAGGCACCCGAGAGACCATTCGCGGCCGTGCCGGTGCCGATGTTGAAATCGAAATTGGCGCCGACATCCGCCTGCACGAGGCCGGTCGAGTCGCTCTGCACGACGAACTGCGCGTTCTGATCGTTGATGACGTAGGCTTCGATGGTGGACTGCGCGCCGCTCGCGACATCGGAGCCGGGCCAGTAGTTCGACCATTGCGTGCGCTTGGTGGCGGTCGAGAGGTACTTGCAGCCTTGGAAGATGCCCGCCATGGTGACGGTGGAACCGCCGGCGGATCCTGCGGCTTGCTTCAGCGTGCCGTCACCGGATGCCTGGCGGACGACCGGATCGCCGTAATAGATGGCGGCGGCGTTGTAAGCTATTCCGCCATTGCCAAAAGTGACCTGCTCGTAAGTTGGCGAGGCGCCCGTTCCCGTGTATTGACGGAACCCGTATGGGCTATTGACATTCGCCATGGCGAAGACTCCTTGCGGAGGTCGTCATGCGTCACCGGGAGCGTGAGAGACCCTGAGAATTCTAATCGTTAGCTCGGACACCGGGCCCGAGGGGTAGCGCGATTAATTCATGAATTCGGATCGTTGTCAACAATCGGTGCGTCGGATGTGACGGCGCTAACAGGCTCTGCATGCAGCGCCGGCGGAATCTCGCCCTTCGCGACCTTGTTCTGATACGGCATCCATTCGGCGTACACCGTGTCTTCGGGTGGCATCTCGCCTTCTTGGACGACCACGACCGAATGCAGCGCGAATGGCAGTCCATGATGATTCGTACCGCCGACATTGATGGTGCCATCGTCATTGACGAAGGCGATGAGCGCGGCTTCGGGCGGCGCGTCACGGAGCGCGTGCGTGCGGTGGCGAATCAAGATGACGCGGCCGATGGTGGGAACGATCATAAAAATTTCCTTCAAATAATCAATTGGTCATCCCGGCGCCATGCTGCCGAACGCTTTGCCCCCGGCGGCAAGACACCAGGCATAGCGTGGCAACATTTCCTGATCTTCGATGATGTTAATATAGGGCGCCAAAGGATTTTCTTTGACATCTGCCATCACATGTCGAACGAGATTTCGTACCCATACTACGTTGTGAGGATGGATATGCAGATCGTAGACGAACGAAGGGCCTAATTTGCAGGCGGCGGCCTCAAGCGTTTTACCCGATAAGTCACAGGGCGTCCCGCAAACTTCCTCGAATCGCATGATTACTTCGGTACCGCGATCGTCTCATACGAGCGCGCAATCTTGCTGTTCGGCTCGAACGGCGAATTCGGGCCTGCGGGCATGCCCTTCAACTGCGCCTCTTTGCTGCCGACTTGCTCGCGCGCCTTGCGCAGTTCGCGCGCCTTCGATTCGTTCGTGATCTCGGCGGGGCGCTCCATCAGGATCATGCCCTTGCGCTCGATCGTGTTGCCCGTGTAGTTGTCGGGCATCAATTCTGGGTGCCGGCGCGCGGGCACGGCTTCCCAGCCTTTGAGCGCGAGCGACACTTGATAGGACGGGTCCTGCGCGCCCAGCACCGTGTAGCGCTTGTACTCGTAGGACCAGCCATCGGGGATGATGCGCGGGTCGATGTAGAACTCGTCCACGCCGTCATCGTTCAGACTGCCATGCTCGCGGAGCTCGGCGGCGCGGCGCGCGGCGCGGGTGCGGGGGTCTTCCTCGCGATACGTGAGCCCCGAATCATTGGGACCCATTGCGCCCTCTGCGCCAGCGGGGCCTACTGCGGCTGTCGGCGTACCGTTCGATATCGGCGCCGCGCCAGGTAGCGGCGCATGCGGTCTCTTGAGTCGCGGTAGCGCCTCGCCGAGGAGGGGATCATTGTTGGGGTCGATGGCCATCAGAGTATCTCCGTGTGAAATGCCGGCCGCGCGAGAAGAGCTGAAAGGAGAACCCGCCGCCGGCGGACATGGTTGCTTGCGATGCACAGGTGACTCATGTCTGAAACCTGCGCCCGTGGATTCGAATCACGGGCCTTCAATTGAGTTTCCCTTCACGGATCAATGCCATTTTCTGTTGCGCATATTCCAAGTCCGTCATGTTGTTTAATTTCGCCGTTTCGCGTTCGGCGGCACTTAGTGTCACGACATTCGACCGATTGCCGGCGCCATTCCCGGAGCGCGTGACGGGCGCGGCTGCCGGTGAGGCGCGGCGCACGGGTGCGGCCTTCGCGGCGGCGGCCATCGGGTCATCGGCGGGATCGACTTCGATATGCGTGCCGGCGCCGTTCGCCGCTGGATCGACAGCGATATCGAGCGTCTTTTCGATCGATGAAAAGTACCCGGCCGAGTCCGCCGCATGCCCGCGGGCGAGCGCGATCTCATGCGCGGCCAGCATCTGGCGGTTTTTCTGCGGATCGCGCACGAAATCCGGGTGCGCGCGCACCCAGGCGGCGGACGGTGCGGTCAATCGGCCAGCGAACTGCTCGACGGGGTCGGAGACGGGCCGCGGCGCGGGTTTGGGTGCCTTTTCGAGTGCCGATTTACCGTTTTCGAGTTGCAACAGCTTTGCCGCATTGGTTGACATCTCGATTTGGATCTCGGCGAGCTTGGCGTAGTCCTGCGCGGCCATCGCTTCGGCGTATCCGGCCTTCAAGGTCTCGTTTGACTGCTTGACGCTCGCGATCGCGGTCGTCAACAGGTTCAAATTGGTGTCTTGCACCTCGGTGCGCGCGCGCAGTTCACTGTCCGATGCCTCTTGCGCGCGTCGGTCGGCGTCCGCCCGTGCGATGCGCTCATCGTCGAGCTGCTTTTTGAGCTTTTCGAGGCCGGCGTCGGGGGTGAGGACGGCGGGGTCCGCGACTTTTGGCGCGGGATCGGTCTTGATGACTTCAATGATGGGGTCGGCGGCGGGATTGGCCTTCGCGGCGGCCTTGTCGGCGGCTTGCTTGTCGATTTCGTCGAGATCGATCTTGAGTTCTTCGGCTGTAGTGCTCATTTTTTCACCAAATCATCCCAGGATGCGGCACTTTCATGCGGATTTGATCGTCATAGACGAGTCGGCACTTCACGAAATCTTTTTGATCAAGGATATCGGGGTGCGCGTTGACATCAAGGGCCCAGGTGTCGGAGGCGCGGGCGACAATCCAGTCGTGAAGATGGATCGGCAGCCCGTAAGTGACGCCCGTTTTTGGGTCCGTGCGCTGAAATCGGCAGGCCGAGCCGATCTTGACCACAAGTCCGGCCTTGCCCTGGTACTCGTCTTCCTTGCGATTGAGCGGCGTCAGAATAATGCCGCCCGCCGTTTTTTCAGGACGGATGTAAATCGCAATCAGGCACTCGTTTTGCGCGATTTCCACGTGCGACAAGTCGCCCAGTTTGTCGAGAATGTCGTGTCTCGGATCAGGGAAGGCTTCACGCTTTGATTTCAAGACAGTCGACATCAGATGCTCCGGAGACGGTTGACTTGGTAAGCGAGTGCGACGAGCGTGCGCTCGTGATTGTCCATTTCCGCATGCAGCGCTTGCACGTCGCCCGATGGCACCGGACTTGGGCCACCGGATTTCTCGGCATTTTGCGGTTCGCTGCCGATCAAGCGGTCAATGCTTTCGCGAAGATCGATAATCGCTTTCGACACAGTCCCAGACTGTTGCTGCATCCGCGCGGTCGCGTTGCGCACTAGAGTTGGCTGTTCAACAGCGGTCGATGCCATACCAGCGGCACTATAAGCCGCACTGTAATTTTGAATTCCCAAAGCCATATCGAATCACCTCTTATTGATCGCAGTTTGAACTTCGTCGCAATATGAATCGACCACTAGCATCAATCCCGCGATTTGGCCGACGATATTTTGATATTTTGCGTAATCCGTCACGGCGAGCCCTGCGGCTAAGTTGTCCTTCAACCGGTCGATTTCCTCGAAGATGCGTTTCTTGAGTTCCGACTCGAACTGGTTATTGGCGGTCAGCAAGCGCGCAGCTCGGACATTACTTCGCCCTGCCTGAACTGTAGTAATTGATCTGGAATCGCGTCTAGCCTCACAAGCAGCGTATCCAGCGTGAGTTGGCCAACGATAGTGCCCGTCAT
>Ga0137397_10000086_pt1 | contig 58888 bp, 50 predicted proteins | sample czorhiz116metaG_FD_106658 | JGI IMG/M metagenome (GOLD analysis project Ga0137397, IMG submission 106658) | Vadose zone soil microbial communities from Angelo Coast Range Reserve, California, USA - czorhiz1.16 metaG | ecosystem: Environmental > Terrestrial > Soil > Vadose zone | place: USA... | reverse complement strand
AGGGGGCAAGCCCCTGGGCCCTGCTGACCGCTGATTATTTTCAAGCGCAAGTTTCGCAATATCAGGTTCAAGCCACAAGGGGTGCGATTAACCCGACACTTCAGCAGAATGCATCGAAGAAGTTTGATAGCATGTCCATCGCTCTCAAGTCGGCCAATGCCGGAACGGCTCCGGGGCCGGGAATTCATGTCGTGCACCTGATACACAATCAGGTTCCGGCCAGCCCGGGCAGTACGTTCACCCTGCAAACTCCAGCTACCGGCAATTTGGTTGTAGTCCAATGGATTGGGGTTTGTGACATTTCTAATATTGTTGATGATCAATCCAATACTTACACATCCACTGGGCCGGTATTCAGTAACTCTGTTGGAGGATTATACGGTGGTCTACAGAACTTTTACGCTGGCTCCGCAAAGACGTCGACCAGCATGAGAGGCCAGACGATCACCCTGGCTAATGCCGGCGCCTGTGATAGTGTATCTTCCAATGCCGTGGTCTATGATATTGCCGGTGCGGCTGCGTCTCCATATGACTCAATCGCTGGGCATGCTACTGCGTCTGGACATCAGGATGTCGCCGGACCTCTCACCACAGTATCAATCACTCCCAGTTCCCCAAACGAGCTGATTCTCACGCAAGCAGGCGTCCGTAGTCACTTTACGCTTACTGGGATCAGTCCGGGCAATCTCCTCGTCATAGACGGGGATGGCGACGAGGGTTGGGCGTTGGATTACAACACTGGCGGGCCGGTAACTTTTGTGTACTCCACCAAGGGTGGCGCCGTAGGCGCGTGGGCGTCCATTGCAGATGCGTTCAAGGGGACGAATTAGCGGCGCCCCCGCCGACGTTGTAGCTTTCGACAAACGCCTTCTGAGGATATGTTCGCCATATCTTGCCGTCGCTGCGAGGCGCAGCCCGGATCGAGACTGAAGAGATGCGGCTACTCGGGGACAGTCGGCTGGCCGGAAAAAACGAATTGCCAATTCCACCGTAAGTTACGTTGGGATACTTCACGGTGGATCGCCCCCGGCGACACCACTCGTCCTCACCTTTCCGTGAGTCCTTCTCATGAAGGCCCTTTTCCACACAGGAACGTCGACTTTACTCTGCAAAAGGGACTATTACGCGTAGTCGTCAAGACTTGCTGCCGAGAAAACCGAGCCATCGAAGTTGACTCGGCATGTCACCTTCTTCGAGGCACCACAGTTCGTTGGAGAACCCACATCATTGTGCGCGCGAGTCGGCATGGGTACTTAATGGAGAGTCCTCAAAGGGGCTCAGGGCGGGTAGGGTACGTGATGAGATCCCCCGCAGCGTGACGCGGGCGAGTATCGCAACCAATTCGGTGTTCCTAAACCCGCTCCTTCTTCATCACCGGCTTGCCTTGGTCAAAGGTTGGAGCATCGATTCCCCAACTCCAGTACCGCTCGGGCATGATCGCGATATATTCGCCGGCGCCAAGATGACCTTCACGCTGCACGATGCTGGCCGTGCCATGAATCTTGATCCCACGCGGTGTCCACGGATCGACGCTCTGGAGGTCGTCGATAGCGAGAGCGACGCGAGGATTGGATTTGACGTTCTTGTACTTCAACGTGCGCTTGATATCGATGCCGCCGATAAAGAACCGCTCGCCGTCAAATTGAAAGCCCACCGGCGCAACATCCGGCTGTCCATCGGGCGATACTGTCGCAATACGCGCGAGCCGCTGCGACTTCAAGTAAGCGATTTCTTTCTCTGAAAACATATCCAGAATTATGGCCGATTGCGGGACACCGATTCAAACATCCGTCACAGTACCTCGCCGGAGCAGTTATCCACGGGTTCGAGTGAGGCCATACCCCCGCGTCAACCTTGCGCGACACCATCTCTTCCCAACGGCGGAGTAGTCGTTCTGGAACCGCAAGTGCTGGAGGTTTAGTACAACTGTGCGATACATCAGTTGCAATTCGAATTTGGCGGCAATGCCAACCCGGCGAAAGAATGGTCTGAGATGAAAAAACGCATCATTATTCCCCATCCGACAACTGAAGTCAGAAATGATCACTGGCTTGACCTCGGAACCCTAGCAGACGTCGAGGTTACATCCGAGGCGCAGTCGCATCCCATCGAGCGAGCGATCGTGGCAGGCGAACAGGGCGGCTGGCGTGCGTCCGGATCTGGCAATCAACGATCCGGCTCTTGTTCAAGGAACCGCAACGCCTCACACGGATTTTGCTGATATTCGACGAACACGAAGTCGCACGAACGCAGGAATTCGTTCTTGCCGACGCTGAGTCGAATGATACCGGGCGCCGGTTCATTTCTCGTGCGGACGACGGAGGGAGGTAGACCATGATCATCTCGGTAATCAACATGTCGAATGGAGCCGTGCCCGATGCGGAACTGCAACGTGCGATTCGTGCCGTCAATCGCCAGATCGCTGAGGACTTCACGCCCTATTGGGGCTTCGGTTCGCAGCTTCGGTTGGAAGGCAAGACCGGCCATAGCAAAAGCAAATCGCCGATCGATCCCTCTGACATGCGAGGTGACGCCATCCTCGACTTGCGTGACTTCGTCAGTGTGACGGATGCGAACGGCTATCATGACCGGCACTTCTCCGGCATTCCATACGGAATCGTGTTCCTAGAGCTCAGCAAGAAGCTCATGGAAGATTGGACCGTCACGCTTTCTCACGAGGCGCTTGAATTGACCGGCGACCCCGAGAATAGCCTTTTGGTGCAAGGGCCGCATCCCCGGAAGCCCCGCGAACGGGTCTTCCACTGGTTCGAAATGTGCGATGCCGTCCAAGAGGAAACTTACGAGATCGACCACGTCGCGGTGAGCAACTTTGTTCTGCCGCTCTACTTCACGAGCAGCAACGAACGCGGGGGGCGTAATGACTTTCTCGGGACGATCACCAAAGAAGGAAAGACGCTACGTTCGTTCTCCGTCAACCCAGGGGGCTATATCGGGTTCTTTGACCCGGCTGAGAACGACGATGTGACGTGGTCGTTGGATGACGATCCGAAAGCGAAGCGACGGCTTGAGGACAAACGCGCACTGAAGACCGGGCGCGGGCTACGGCGGCATCTCCATGAACATTGGACTAACTTACAGGAGGATTCTCATGACCAGGAGTCGATGGGCGATTAAGCGCATCTGTGCGGGTATGGTCTTAGCGGTGGCTTGCGTGGTGGTCTTAGAAGCGGCCTTCAAAGATGCGTTCAATCTGCCACCCGCCGGCTGGACAGGACCAGTTTTCAAACTCAGCCAGGCGTATCCCGCAACGCTTCCGGCCCTCGAACCAAGCAGCCAGCGCAAGTGGACGCAATTCGACTTTAAGAAGCCCGCTGAGGCGTCCAAATATTTGCAAGCGGTGCTCGATTACTGCCTGGCAGGCAACACCGCCAACAACTTTGCTGATATTTCCGCAAACAGCGTGCGGAAGTGGTATCACGCTCCATGGCTGCATTCGACCAGCAGCGGCCGCGAGTTCATTCATGGCATGACCAAAGAGCGTCCGTCACGCCCGGGCGAGCTCGGCTCAGCCCAAACCGCTCCACATGATAATTGGGCGGTCGGTTTCTACAATGCCCGCGGCGGCTTCGCGATCGGCCAAGTCTGGAAAGATCCGGCGCGTCCTGATCCGCGCAAGGCGATCTTTCCGTCGCAGACCGTGACTTGCAAGCTGCTGTTCACGACCACGCCGCTCAGTGAAGCACCCTTTCTCGACGGGTCGCTGGAGTGGCAAGGTGATATCAACCGAGCGACCGGCAATGCTCCAAGGCCCACGTTGCGTTTGCTGCAACTTGATGTCGCCGTGAAGGACCCTCGCGCGAATTCCACGATCGGCTGGGTGTTTGGAACCTTCCAGTATGAGAAGATGACATCGAGTTCCGCGAATTGGTGGGAGCATATGGTGCCCGTTGGGCTGATGTGGGGCAGCGATGTCGCGAATCTCAAAGCCAATCTACCTACAACGCAGGAGTGGATCAACACGGCCCGTGGACAGAAGCTCCACCTGGGTCGCAAAGACCTGGTCCTGAATGGCCCGATTGACAACCCGCTCGGGTCGTGCGCCGCCTGTCATGGGTTCGCGCAGGTCGCTCGTGTGAACAATCCTTCCCCGAGTATTCCAGGAGGCCCTCCGTCGCTCACCGCAAATAGTGCAGCGTTGGATCGATACTTCACCAACATCAAAGCGGCGACCGCGTTCTCCCCTGATTACGTGTCGGTCGATTATTCACTGCAGCTACAACTTGGGATCTCGCGTGCGATAAATGCGGGGGAGGCGAGCCTGCCCACTGGACTCAACACGATCGGTCGTGGCTCGGGGCTGCCGCGACCAGTAGCAACAGAACAGCATGACGTCGTGCGAGATGAAGAATAGTCGCCGTTCGTCGCCGTTAGTTAACGGCTGCCAGTACAACGTGCGTCGTCACCAAACCAGACCGGCTATACGAAGGCACGAAAGGGCATTGTCAACTTAGCTCGTCGGATCGAGCCTGGGATGGTCGACGGCGGATGACGTTGGGTTTATTAGGCTGCGGTTACCGTGTGCCAAACCGTGAAGGATCGAGATCGGAGCAGTCGGTGATTTGTCGATCTCAGCAGATGACGCCCGACGCGAAAGAGATTGTGGATAACTCCGTGGACGGATAGAAACCGTTGTGCTTGCCTTGCAGATTTGAACCTTCGCATTTGTCGCTCGCGCTGTCGTGTCGGTTGATGCGAACCTTCAGCACGATTGTTGGTATAACGTGCAGTGTCGTGAGTAACTGATGGCATGAGGATCCGTAACGCAGCCTGATAGCTTCTTAGCTTATCAGTGACCATTCGAAACGGTTCCTTTCCTTGGCCCTTCAAGAGTCTCTGAAAAAAGCGCTCTGCCGCACGTTGATCACGACGCGGCTGAACCAAGATGTCGATCACATCTCCGTCCTGATCGACTGCTCGCCACAGGTAGTGCTGCTCGCCGTTGATTCTCACGAAGACTTCATCCAGATGCCAGATATCGCCGAGGCGACCCTGTCGTCGCTTGAGTTTCCGCGCATAGGACGGACCGAACTTCTGGCACCAATGTCGAATCGTTTCATAGGAGACGATGATTCCGCGCTGAGCAAGAAGATCTTCGACGTCGCGGAAACTCAGACAGAAACGGTGATAAAGCCAGACGGCATGACTGATGATCTCCGAAGAAAATCAGTATCCGTGATAGCCGGATCGTTTGCGCTGCATCGGTTCAGTCTGTCAGTTTGGGCCTGAACTTGACAATGCCATCCGAAGATGTTCAGGTTTGGAATGCCAGCGGGACTCGCTGGCATTCGAGCCGAGAAGGCTATTGACTGTCGTCAAGTAAGGTATCTCGTAAATCGATAAAGTCAGCGGGAGCCGCCATGATATCGTGTGGCTGGTCGTACACTCGCCAAGCCCTGTAGGTGTTGCGTAACACGCAAATGTTCTGGATCAACTGGAAGGCGGTTAGAAGGGGCCACCTAACCATAGATCCCGAAAGCAGAAAGTGGAGAGACGATGAGAACGGAATTGCTGTGCTTCAACGGCACTGTCGAGCGGGATCCCACCATCGATGCGTGGATGAAAGAGCATGCAGGTGAGTTGGGAGCCATCGCGCATCAGTGGTTTGAGATGATGCGAAAGTGCGGGGACGAAGTCCGGGAGCTTTTGCATGACGGCTGCCCGGTTGCATGTTTGGGAGATGCGCCCTTCGGCTACGTCAATGTATTCACCGCACATGTAAACGTGGGGTTCTTTCACGGGGCAGCACTGCCGGATCCGGCTTGCTTGTTGCAAGGCGATGGCAAATCGATGCGCCACGTGAAGCTGAGACCGGGAACGGCCACCAACACGGAAGCGCTAAGCAGGCTCATCGATACGGCGTACTTGGACATAAAGGCGCGTGTCGAAAATGGTTAGCTACCTACCTGCTGAACGCTGCCGCAGAATCGGCAACACATAAGTCCCTTTCAGAATCCGGCCGGTGCGATTACTAACGAGTAGTCGTTAGCGTTCATCGGAAGTGCCGCGGCGGTAACTCGGAATTGCGCGAGATCTTCACGGCACTTTCGATTACGTAGACGTTACAGAGCGATTGACGGAGATGCTCTGGCGAGGCCGTTTTTGGGTACGGTAGCGAATGCAATTCGCTAAGTCGAACTGGGACGCAGGGATTCGAACCCCGATAAGCAGATCCAGAGTCTGCGGTCCTACCGTTGGACGACGTCCCAACAATAAACGAGAAAATCGTAGCAGAAGCGTGTCCGGCTGTCACGAGTGTTTCTTCAAGCGGGCCGGGGATTCGCGGGCTTCGAGGCCTTCGGCAGTGGGCTCGATGATGAGATCGCCGAAGACGGCGGCGTCGATCAGTCCTTTCATAAATGTGATAGCGTCTTTGGTGAGCGGGCCGCGCAGTTCGTAGGTAAAACGCCGCCCGTCTATGGATAAGATCTTCACTAGATGGATTTCATCCGTTACGCTTAGGCGTTCAATATCTATGTCGTAGAAGGGATGCGAAAACGAGTCCATAGCCATGGTTTCCAACAGTAAGAAAAAACTTATTCGCGACGCCGTGCACGGGGACATCGAGATGGGAGGTCTCGAGGTCGAGTTGATAGACACGCCGGAATTCCAACGGCTTCGCGGCATCAAGCAACTCGGAACAGCCTATCTCGTTTTTCCATCCGCGGTCCACACGCGATTCGAGCATTCTATGGGAACGTCGTGGATGGCGCACCGGATACTGGAAAAGGTCCGCCGCGTCGCGACGATTTCCGCCGATGACGAGACTCTGATCCGCGTCTCCGCGCTGCTGCACGATATCACTCATATTCCCTTCGGCCATACCCTCGAAGACGAGCGGCGTGTCCTCCCGCGCCACGATAAGGATGAAGAGAGGGTCAATTACTTCCTGCGCGAGTCGGCAATCGCACGAATTTTGAAAAGGGAAGGGCTGCAGGAGAAAGTTATAGACATCCTGACTGCCGGCGAAAACTATCGAGCAGACATCATCAGCGGCGGCATAAGCGCTGATCTTCTGGATTACCTCCGACGGGATACCTATTTCTGCGGACTGTCCCAGTTTTACGATCAGCGCGTTTTCGAGTCGTTCATCCTGGAGAATGGACGACTGGTCATCAACCTCGAGAAGAATGGAATGCTTCGCCACGATGCCCTCTCCGAGCTGGTCAACCTTCTGCGGATTCGGTACACGCTCTCCGAGCGGGTTTACTTTCACCATACGAAGATTTCGTCGGGCGCCATGATTTCGAAGGCGGTGGAGTGGGCCCTGAGAGAGGGGCTCCCCGCCAAAGAGTTGCGGACGTTAAAGGACGAAACATTGATCTGGACCCTCCGCGAACTCTATACGCGGAACGCTGCGGTCGCCCATCTGTTGAACTGTCTCGAATCGAGGCAGCTGTATCGCGCCTGCTATGTTTTGACTGTCGATATCGGCGAGAAGCGGCGGCAGGAAGTCGTGAGTCGATTCCACCATGATCTGGAAGCGCGCGAAGCGGCCGAAATGACTATTGCGCGGGCTTCCGGGATTCAGCCGCAGGAAATCATTATTTATTGCCCATCCTTCGGTATGTCACTGCCTGAGGCGGATGTTCTCGTGCGGCTCGAGGGGGGACAGGTCCGGCCGCTGTCCGGCAGCAACAACGAGGAAATCCGTATACTGAAGGAGAAGCACAAGGCGCTTTGGAAGTTCTTCGTGCTGATCGACCGCAGCGTGTGGGACAGACATGATCGCGTGAAAGACGCGTCTGCGGCATACATGGGAGTGTAGGTAGAGTGAGAAGACACAAAAGTATTTGCCGCGAATTACGCGAATTACGCCAAGGGGCGCAACAAGGATTCTTAACGCGCCCCTTGGCGTAATTCGCGTAATTCGCGGCAAATTCTTAGAGTCTCCCGATACATGTCACAAATATGATTTCTTCAACGTTCTTTTTTCTTTTCTCACAGCTGGGCGTGGGGATGCTTCTCACCCTGCTCTTCATTTCCCCCCGCAGCATCGGGAACAGCTTCTTCAAGTTCGCCAGCCTCACGGCGGCGATCCTGCTTGGCGTCACGCTGGGCTTCAATTTCATGTTTCCGTCACCAGTGAGGGAAAGTCAGGTTCCGGTCATCCTTCTTCTCATCTCCGCGGTGTTGACGACGATCTACAACCGGGTGGTGGATGTGGATAAGTTTACTGCTGCATTGGTCCTTCTGATTGGGGCCACCGCCACGGGCCTGATTTCCGTCGCCACGGATTCGCTCGCGTTTACGCGACTGCTGGCCCTTGGCGGTTGGGAAAACTGGATGCTCCTCTTCAATCATCTGGCGGCAACGGCGCTGCTGGGCTCCGTCATGCTCACGATGGTGTTTGGCCACTGGTACCTGGTCATTCCGAAGCTGTCCATCGAGCCACTCATGCGCCTGACGAAGGTGCTTATGGGGGCGATCGGGATTCGAATCCTGACGATCGTTGCTTCATTCATCGTAGTGCAGATGGAACAGCCGGTCCCGTTCATCGCCGTGTTGAGAGAGTTGATGATCCAGCAGGGGATGTTCTTCTGGCCGCGGATTATCTTCGGAGTGGTGGTGCCCATCATCCTCGCTGCGATGATCTGGAGCACCGTTCGAATCCGGCACACGCAAGCCGCGACAGGCCTGCTTTACCTGGCAGTTGTTGCGCTGCTGTTCGGGGAATTCTTTTCGAAGTTCCTGTTGTTCTCTGTGAGTATTCCGCTGTAGCGCTACTCGGATGATTCTTCGGCGAGGAGCTTGTCGATATCTTTGGCGATCTGGTCCTTCTTGTTCGCTGTCATGCCCATGTACCGCTTGTAGATCCGCCAGTTCTTATCGACGATAAATGTCGTCGGGAACCCGAGGAGCCCGCCGAAACCTTCGACCACCGCATCGTTTCCCACGAGCACGGGATACTTCATCTTGAACTCGGCGACTTTGGGTTTGATGTCATCGAGCGATCCGGACTCGACTGTGATTGCGAGCATCTGCACGCCCTGTCCAGTGCGTTCTTCATGCAGCTTGTTGAAGTTCGGGATTTCCGCAATGCATGGCCCACACCATGTTGCCCAGAAGTCGACGACCGTTACCTTTCCTTTGAAATCAGCCGATTTCAATTTCCCGCCGGAGACGCTCTCGAGATCGAATTCAGGAGCGGGTCCTTTGGGAGAACTCACAGCCTGGTCCGGGGTGAGCCTTCTCGGGCCGGAATTGCAGCCAAACAAGGCAAGGGTGAGCGTCAGGGCCAAAGAGAGCTTTTTCATAGGGTTCCTTTCAGGAAAGGCAATTCAAACTATAGCGTATAATCGGGCTTCGATGAAACAACGGAAAGAGTTTCAGAAACTGCTTGCCGACAAAAAGCTGAAGAAGACCTCGCAGCGGGCGCTGATCTGGGGCGTCCTTCTTGACGCGAAGGGGCACCCTTCCGTCGAGGAAATCCGGGACATTGTGCTGGAAAAAGGGCATCGGATCGGTCTTGCGACGATCTATCGGACCCTGAAAATCCTGCTGGCTTCCGGATTCATTCGTCAATCGAAGCTCCATGGAATGACTCGATACGAGTCGGTCGTCAAGGAGCCGAATCACCTGCATTTTATCTGCAATAGTTGTAGCAGCACCGTTGAGTTTCCGTCGCGCCGGATCGAGAGTCTGATTCTCGATGTGACCGCAGAACACGGGTTCGAAGAGCTCTACAGCCGGTACGCTATCGTAGGCATCTGTAAGTCCTGCCTTCGGAAGGAGCGTAAGTCCGCCGGCGTGAATGAGCGGCAGCGTCTTGAAACCACCGTCGTGCGAGACGCGCTCGAACTGACGCTGGCCATCGAGCGGCGCGGGTACACCTTCTATACAAACGCCTCGAGAAAGACGAAGAACGACAGCGGTCGAATCATGTTTCAGAGACTGGCCGCTGAAGAGTCGGACCACCTCCGGCGGCTCCAGGAGGAATACCGCTCTCTACTTCAGAACAACGAATGGCTCAAGCGCGAGCCGGCGCGGCTGCCGGTGAGCCGCAAAATCGCGGAAGACATCTTTCCGCAAAAGGCTCTTCTCAGGGTCGAGGTTAAGGACTCCACGACCGATCTCGACGCTTTGAACATCGCCATGGATCTGGAACGCCGGTCGCATCGATTCTTCAAGGACTTCGCGAAACAAATTTCAGACACCAAAGGAAAGAAGATTTTCATGGAATTCGCCGACGACGAAGAGTCGCATCTTCAGGCGCTGATGACCGAGTACAACAATCTGGTGGGATCTTAACCAATCATGAAGAGAATCGCGGTGATTCCCGGTGACGGGATCGGTGTCGATGTCACTCGCGAGGCGATGAAGGTGCTGCGGCGGGTGAATGAAGTACTTGGACGGGAACTCGAGTTCACGGAATTGGACTGGGGTGCGGAAAAATACCTTCGTGAAGGAATCACTCTGCCGCCCGGCGCGTTCGAAATGTTGCGCCGGGATTTCGATGCGATCCTGTTCGGCGCCGTCGGAGATCCGCGAGTTCCGGAGAACAAACACGCCGCCGAGATTCTTCTGGCCCTTCGGTTCGGACTGGATCTGTACGCGAATGTCCGGCCGGTGCGATTGTTCCATGAAAGGCTCTGTCCGTTGAAGGGCGTGGGCGTGAACGATGTGAACTTCACCGTGATTCGGGAAAACACCGAGGGCGCGTACGTCAATTCCGGCGGGTTTTTCAAGAAGGGAACCGGGGACGAGGTAGCCAGCCAGGTGGAGATCCACACGCGGAAGGGCGTGGAGCGAATCATTGTCTATGCCTTCGAGTACGCCAAAAGGCATGGGAAGACGAAGGTATGCATGAGCGACAAGTCGAACGTGTTGGCGTATGCGGGCGATATCTGGCAGCGCTGCTTCAAAGAGGTTGCGGCGCGATACCCGGGAATACAGACGAATCATCTTTATGTCGATGCGCTGACGTTGCTGTTTGTGCGGCAGCCGAAGGATTTTGAGGTGGTGGTGACGAACAACATGTTCGGCGACATTGTCACGGACCTGGCGGCAGCGCTGCAGGGTGGACTGGGTATGGCGGCGTCCGGGAATATCAATCCAAATGGTGTGTCGTTGTTTGAGCCGGTGCATGGCTCCTCGCCTCCCCTGGCCGGAAAGAACGTTGCAAATCCCATGGGCTCGATCCTCACCGCCGCGATGATGCTCGAGCACCTCGGACTGCGTGAAGCGGCCCGCTCCGTGGAGAATGCCGTCATCGCTTGCGTGAATGGGGGGAAGCTCACGCAGGATGTCGGCGGAAACCTTGGTACCCGGGAAATGGGTGACGCCATAACTGCAAAGATATGAAGTAACCACAAGAAGCACAAAAGCACATAATTCTTGTGCTTCTTGTGCCTCTTGTGGTTACTTCCCTCCCTGTCTCATGCGCGACTTCCTGAACAACACCTTCCATCTGACCGAGCACAACACGACCATCCGGACCGAAGCCCTGGCCGGCCTGACGACATTCATGACGATGTCGTACATCATCTTTGTCCAGCCGGCAGTGCTTTCCACGACCGGCATGGACTTCCAGGCTGTGCTTGCCGCCACATGCATCGTCAGCGCATTCGGCTGCTTCCTGATGGCCTTCCTTGCGAACTATCCCATCGCGGTCGCTCCCGCGATGGGGCACAACTTCTTCTTTGCATTCACAGTGGTAGCGGGCATGGGCTATCCCTGGCAAGTGGCGCTCGGAGCGGTCTTCATTTCGGGGGTGGTCTTTCTCCTCATGTCGATCTGGGGTGTCCGCGAAGCGCTCGTGCAGGCCATTCCGGATTCCCTGAAGCGCGGCATCGCGGTCGGAATCGGTCTTCTGATCACGCTGGTGGGACTTGAATGGAGCGGATTCCTGGCGGCGAATCCGGCGACGCTCGTCACATTGGGCAACCTTCACCATCCCGCGGTATGGATGTCCGCTGCCGGTATCGTTGTAACCTCCGTCCTGCTCGTCCGCCGCTCGCGGGGTGCGATCCTTGCCGGAATCCTCACCAGCACGATCCTCGGTCTCGTGTTCGGCATCGTTCGGTTCCACGGCCTCGTCAGCGCGCCGCCCTCGATCGCTCCGATTGCCTTGAAGCTGGACATACTCGGCGCGCTCAAACTTGGCGCCGTTCCGGTGATCTTCATCTTCTTCTTTCTCGACCTCTTCGACAGCATCGGCTCTCTCATCGGCATCGCTGAACAGGGCGGATTCATGCGCGACGGCCAGCTCCCGCGCGCTCGCGAAGCGCTGCTGACCGACGCTATTGGAACTTCCGTTTCCGGATTGCTGGGGAACTCACCGGTGGTGAGCTATATCGAGAGTGCTGCGGGTGTGGCCGAAGGGGCAAAGACCGGTCTCGCCAACATCGTGACCGGCCTGCTCATGCTCTCCGGATTGTTCTTCGCGCCGCTGGCTCAAATGATCGGTGAAGGCTACAAGAACCCCGCCGGATTGACCCTCTATCCGACCGTGGCGCCCGCCCTCATCGTGGTGGGCGCCTTCATGATGCGCAATGTCGGCCGGATCGAATGGGATGATCCGCTCGAATACATTCCCGCCTTCATCACGATCACCTTCATCCCGTTCACCTTCAGCATCACCGACGGTATCGCCTTCGGTTTTATCGCGTATGTTGTGCTGAGTCTCGTCGCCGGCCGCTACCGCAAGCTCCATTGGCTGATGGTGCTCTTCACGGTGCTGTTCGTGGTGCGATACGTCTGGATTTAGCCCAAGTGGCCGCGCTTCTTTCCAAATACGCTCGTGAAAAAAGTCGAACAACTTGAATTAGTGAACCGCTCCACCGGGGAATCGGACCCGTCCTTCCCAGTATGTTTCGGGCAAATCTACCCTGACTGGTATGCGATTCTATCTTATTTATCGTCGCCGAAACCTATCAGGACGTTCAGAAAGTGTCTCTTATCGTACATATGGTTTTTTGGAAGTCCGCCTGCAACGCTTCTTGCGCAGGAAGTCTTCACTGGACTCTCGTGAGTAAGCAGTTGGTAGCTGGCTCATAAATTCGATTTCGAAAGCTGAAGACTTCTTCTTATCTTTTCGTTCCAGTTCCCGGAAGTGGTAGGCGATTCGCTTTTGGCGAAATCGTAAAGATGGGGCGCCACGCCTGTTAATGGCATTGCCACCTGGACCATGGACTTGGTCCGCTTGGCAAGCATAGTAAGACGACAGAGAACGTCGCTCAACAACAACAATAAAGTGGTCTGGGGGCGCAAGGATGTCTCCTCAGCAAAGATTAGGATTCTTAATCGCTTATGAACCCATCGAGGGTTTGGGTGGTGAACTCTGACGCGAATTTGGTCTCACAGTTTGCCACAGCACTTTCCTCGGAGGGCTATCTTGCTGAGAACGTAACCGGAAAAACGATCGAATTGCGCTCGGATCAGTGTCCCGCAGCCATCGTGTTGAGCGTAATCGAGTCGGGTACACCGGGCCTGAACCTTCTGATCTCGGCCAGAAAAGCAGTCCCTCCCATACCTGTTGTGGTCTTTGTTGCTCCGAGCCAAATCAGGATCGCAGTTGAGGCGCTGAAACTTGGTGCGTCTGACGCTCTGGTTACGCCGGTCGATCCGTCAGATCTTGTGGCGGCAGTCAAGGCGGCACAGCAAAAGGACCAGGGTGGCTCAAGCCTCCCACAAAGTCCCGAATACACATGCGGGACGGATCCTGATGTTGCGGTGTTCATTTCCCGTAGTGAAAAGATGCGGGAAATCTGGAACCTCGCCACAAAGGTGGCCCGCGCCGATGTTCCGGTTCTGATCCTGGGAGAATCCGGTGTCGGTAAAGAAGTGCTGGCGCGGTTCATACATCGTCACTCGAAGCGAGCGGACAAATCCATGGTGAAGGTGAACTGCGCGGCCCTTCCTCACGATCTCCTCGAATCGGAGTTGTTCGGTTACGAGCGCGGCGCTTTCACAGGCGCGGTCGGTGAAAAACCGGGAAAATTCGAACTTGCGGACAAAGGCTGCATGCTCCTGGATGAAATCGGAGAGATGTCGCCAAGTCTCCAGGCGAAACTGCTTCACGTTCTCGAAGATGGCGAGTTCAGCAAGCTTGGCGGCCGGCGGTCGGTCAAAGTTGACGTGCGGGTGCTGGCGCTGACCAATCGAAGGTTGGATGAAGCGGTGCCACGGGGTGAGTTCCGCAATGACCTCTATTTCCGGCTGAACGTCGTCAAAATAACGATCCCGCCGCTTCGCGAACGAAAGGAAGATATTCCTCTTCTGTGCGATTACTTCCTGAAAAGGCATCGAGAGGCGTTGGGAAGCTCCATGAAGGAGTTCCCGCCCGATTTGATCGATGTGTTCGTGCGCCACAACTGGCCGGGGAACGTCCGCCAGCTCGAGAATACGGTGAGACGGTACCTCATACTTCCCAAGCTGGACATGGAGATCGGGGCTGCACCGCCGCCTGAGCCCGAACCGCCCAAAGTTGCGTTCGCGGCCGCCGCAGCCGCCGGCGCCGCGGAGCTTATACCGTTTCCATCTCCGGAGGACTCTGTTTCTTTGAAAACGATTTCGGCGATGGCGGCTGACCGCGCGGAACGGGAAGTAGTCCTGCGCGTCCTCGAACAAAGCAACTGGAATCGTGTCCATGCGGCACGGCGTCTGAATATTTGCTACAAGGCCCTTTTGAACAAGCTCAAAAAGTGGCAGATCCAGAGGCGCCGCGCGTCGTGATTATCCGGCCGGCTGGCTCTTGCCGACGCCGTGCAGTTTGTCCACATCGATGCCGCGCAGCATCGCAATATGGTATGCAAACAGCTGCAATGGAATCATGGCCAGGAACGGATTAATAAATGAGTCGGCTTGTGGAATGTGCAGCGTATAGTCCGCTTTAGCCGTTATTTCGTGATCGCCTTCTGTCGCGATCGCAAGCACTATCCCATGACGAGCCTTTATTTCTGCCAGAGTCGCCAGGGTTGAGTTGTAGTTGTGGTCGTTCGGCGCCAGGATCACGACGGGCATGTCCTGCTCGATCAAGGCTGTGGGTCCGTGGTGCACTTCCGCTGTGGGATACGCTTCGGCGTGCACACCGGAAACCGTCTTCAGCTTGAGGGCGCCTTCCAGCGCAATCGGATAGTTGATGCCGCTTCCCAGGAAAAGCGCGTGGTTAGCATTGGAGAAAAGCTCCGCAAGCGCTGAAATGGCCGAGCTGCGATCCAGGATTTGTTCGACTTGTTCGGGCACTCGATTCAACAATCGAGCCCTTCTGAGAATTTCGTCTCTTGTCATTGTTCGCCGGACACGGGCAAGGAAGAGACCGATCAGGTAGAAAGCCAGCAGTTGCATCGTAAAAGTTTTGGTGGGGGCTTTTCCGGTTTCCGGACCGGCGCGCGTATAAAGGACCGAATCCGCCAACCGGCCTGCCAGGCTTCGCACGACATTGCACACGGAAAGCACGAACGCGCCTTTCTGCTGCGCCTCCTCAATGGCGCCAAGAGTGTCGGCTGTTTCGCCCGATCGCGTAACCGCAATCATCAGAGTGTCCGGACCGAGCGGGGAATCGCGATATCGGAATTGGCCGGCGTAATCGACGTCCACCTGGAGTCGAGCAAACGACTCGATAAAGAATTCACCAACAAGGGCCGCATGCCGCGAAGTTCCACGCCCTACGATGACGACTCGCTGAATGGAGCTGAAGATTTCAGCCGGTCCCAACTCTTCTTCGAGAACCACACCGATATCAGCATCCAGGCGGCCGCAGCAGGCTTGCCGCATGACCTCCGGTTGCTCGAAGATCTCTTTCAGCATGTAATGCGGAAAACCCCGGCGCTCGGCTACGTCGGCAGGGCAGGGGACACGGTCGGATGCAAAGGCCGTTCCGTCCAGTGTCTGCAGTTCGATGGATTCATGTCTAATGACCGCTATTTCACCGTCGTTCATGGCAATCACACTCGAAGTGTGCGGTAACAGCGCCGGGATATCCGACGCGACAAAGTTTTCCTCGCGGCCCAGTCCGATTATCAGCGGCGACCCGCACTGTGCCGCAACAATTCGGAGCTCGTCCTGTGTTGAAATCACGAGTATCGCTAAAAATCCCCGGATTTCTCTCAACGCCCTTTTCACTGCTGTGACGATGTTGCCTTCGAAATACTTCTCGATCAGGTGGGGTATGACTTCAGAGTCCGTTCCGGTGTGGAAAGAATGCCCCTCGAGCATCAATTGGTTCCTGAGTTCGACATGGTTTGCAACGGCCCCGCTGTGAACGACTACGATTTGTCCTCTGCAGTCTTGATGCGGGTGGCCTTCGTCCTCCCCGAATCTGTCGTGTGCCGGTGAGTTCGTTTGGCCGATCCCGCATCCGAGCTCGCTTTGAGGAGGACTCTCGATCTGGGTGACCATTGCCTCCAGCCGAGCGATGTCACCCACAGAACGCAGGATCTGGAAGGGGCCGCCGTCGAGCAATGCAATACCGCAGGATTCATTGCCGCTGGACTCAAGGCGTCCCAGGCTGCTGATGAGCAGTGGGCTCACAGTGCGCGTCCCGATATAGCCGATCATGCCTGACATATAACAGCCGGAGAATTAAGGCTGCGGCGAAATGCCCAGGAAACGATTGAGCACATTCGCCGTTGCCCGCTGAATCCGGGCGTCCGCGACGCCCGGATAATCCAGTCCCAGATTCCAGCCGATCGTCCCTGCTCCGAAGACCCATGCACCGCTCGGGGCCTGGTAGACCGAGGAGTTCGCGTTGACTATTCCGCTGCCATCGTTGTACGGAGATTGCGACAGCACGGTGTATGTGCCGGCGACGGAGGCCGGGAGCGGGAAATTCGAGTTCGAAAGGTCGGCTTCATAGCCGACGATTCCGGGAATACTGTCGCCGTCGGCCACTCCGGTGCCCGCATAGACCCAATTGGAGCTGTTCTTGATGACATACGGCGCGTTCGGAGCACCGCCGGGAAGCGCGCTGAAGTACTGCACTCCAATGAGGCGCTGCTCCGGCCGGCCGATGAGCGCGTCACGCCAGGTGATGGTGGTCGTCGGTCCATGGACCGGGTCGAGCGTCTGGTCCTTGTAGCAAACGACCAGACGGTCTGCGGCGCCATTCATCGGCGACGGTTCGAGGCGAACCTGCCAGAACACCATGTTCGCATTGAAGAATCCAAGATGGATTCCGGAGTCGCGGGCCCGTTCCACATTGTCATACATCGGCCCGGACCAATACTCATCGTGACCGGCTGCCAGGAACCCCTTGCTGTTGAGCAGACGGCCACCGTTCTGATGCGTATCCAGATCAGTCGAGTAAGCCACGTCGTACCCAAACCGTTCCACCCAACGAATGAAGCTGTACTCGTACTGGAGCTCGCCGTTGCCATCACCTCTGTATGGCCGGTTGAACGACACCTTCACCGCGCGTGCCGTACCCAGGCTGGTGAGCGGCCCCACGCTGTTGTAATCGTACAGGCTTTTGCCGGTCGCGTTGTCGCTCGGATAGTTGTTGTAGGCCTGATAAGTAAGGACGGCTTGCTGGTATAGGAAGTCGGCGCGCCGCGCATCATCGCGCACGGTGAAGATGATGTAGTTCTGGTAACCTTGCGCGTTGGTGAGTTGCACGAGGAATACTCCGCTGGTCCAGGTCGTCGGCACGGTCAAGGTGTAACCCGCCGTCCACGGACACTCGATGAGGCCCGTCCCGGGGTCGACCGGACACACAGGTTGCTGCACTCCATTCAGCGGGCCTACGTGCTGCAGGAACCGTCCACCGGTTCCCTGGTACCAACCGATTCGGTATACGTCCATCGTGTACGTTTGCGCTGGGGTGACAGTGACATAGAAGGTGATCGATCCGCCCTTGTTCACACTCGTTGCGGACGCGTAACCTTTGATCTGCTTGCCGAAATCGTCGCCTGGCTGTGTGCCCGGGATTTGCCACATCTGCCAGTTGGGCGAACCCGGCTGGCGGTTCTCGACCACGATCGGATTGTCGTTTGCGACCTCCACTGTGATTGCAGCGGACGTCGTTCGGTTGCCGGAAGTGTCCCGCGCAACCGCCTTCAACGTGTGAGAGCCACTGGTGGCGGTAGTCGTATTCCAGGAAGCTGTATACGGCGCCGCTGTTGCTTCGGCACCCAAATCCACATCATCAAGTTTGAACTGGACACCGGCGACACCAACGTTGTCGGACGCATCCGCACTGATGGTGATCGTGCCGCCGACGCTGGAACCGGAAGACGGAGAAGTGATCGTGACCGTTGGGGGAGTGCTGTCGTTCAACACCACAACGGTGACGGGACTGGACGTCGTCCGGTTGCTGGAGCCATCCCGCGCAACCGCAGTCAAAATATGAGAGCCATTGGTGGCGGTGGTCGTATTCCAGGAGGCCGAATACGGAGCCGTTGTATCCTCGGCGCCCAGATCGACACCATCAAGCTTGAATTGAACACCGGCGACAGCCACGTTGTCCGAAGCGTCAGCGGTGACGTTAACGGTGCCGCCAACGGTGGAACTGGAAGCCGGGGAAGTGATAGTGACCGTTGGAGCTGTAGTGTCGTTAAAAACGGTAACCGTGACGGGGCTCGACGTCGTCTGGTTGGTCGAGCCATCTCGAGCAACGGCGGTAAGAGTATGGGAGCCATTCGTGGCCGTCGTCGTATTCCAGGAAGCCGAATACGGAGCCGTTGTGTCCTCGGCACCCAGCTCCACACCATCAAGCTTGAAGAGAACACCCGCGACGGCCACGTTGTCCGAGGCGTCAGCGGTGACGTTAACCGTGCCGCCAACGGTGGAACTGGAAGCCGGGGAAGTGATAGTGACCGTTGGAGGTGTACTGTCATTAAAAACGGTAACTGTGAGGGGGCTCGACGTCGTCTGGTTGCCGGAGGTATCTCGAGCGACGGCGGTCAGGGTATGAGAGGCATTGGTGGCCGTGGTCGTATTCCATGAGGTCGAATACGGAGCCGTTGTATCCTCGGCGCCCAGCCCGACACCATCAACCTTGAATTGAACACCTGCGACGGCCACGTTGTCCGACGCATTAGCAATGAGGCTGATCGTGCCGCCGACAGTGGAACCACCAGCTGGAGAAGTGAAAGCAACGGTTGGAGGTGTACTGTCATTAAGGACGGTGACCGTGACGGGGCTCGAGGTCGCCTGGTTGCCGGAAGTATCTCGAGCAATGGCGGTCAGGGTATGAGAGCCATTGGTGGCCATAGTCGTATTCCAGGAGGTCGAATACGGAGCCGCCGTGTACTCGGCGCCCAGATTGACACCATCGAGCTGCAACTGAACACCGGCGACGGCCACATTGTCGGACGCGTTGGCGGTGACGCTGATCGTGCTGCTGACTGTGGAGCCGGCCGCCGGAGAAGTAATGGAGGTTGTCGGCGGCGTTTTGTCGTTGAAAACCGTAACGGTAACCGGATCGGAAGGGAAATGGATATTCAAGAAATTCCGCGCGACCGCGGTTAAGGTATGAGGCCCGTTGCCAGTTGTGACGGTATTCCAGGAAACGGAATAGGGGGCCGCAGTATCTTCTGCACCCAAATTGACACCATCGAGCTTGAACTGAACACCCTCGAGGAGCGCACCAAGCGGGCTTACGGATCCGCTCACGGTGATCGTATTCGTGACCGTGGAGCCGGCCGCCGGGGACGTGATGGTCACTACGAGGTTCCCTGTGGGAAGCGACAATTGCGGGACCGCTTGGAATGGTGAAATCCAGGCCAGGCTAAGAATCACGATCAGAACTGTCCCGTAAACGAGTCTCATGTAGTCATCCTTTCGATGTGTCTTGCAATGGCGCAACTCGGGGACCACAGCGGCGCCTCGCACAAATCATGCAGAATGTTGACTGAACCACGATCAAACCGGCCATCCACGCATTCGTTACGGAAAAGGGATTCACATTTGTTGTGAACATGTGTACTCAGAAATTGGGTCTCTATATTCACAATCGAAGGCGGAAGGCGGCGGCCAGCTCGTAGCCGCGGGCTTTATGCGCGCGTTCAAAGACAATCAAAGAATCCTTTCTGGAGGTGCTTGGAGGCGAGCCATAAAGCCCGCGCCGCCGGCGAGCTCTCAAGAACCTATAACGGCTTCTCCGGCTCGTCTTCAATAGTCAGAAGGAGTTCGCGAAAACGTTCGGAACAGTGCTCACAGGTGCGAAGGTGACCTTGCTCTAAATCGTCGAGCTCCTCCGTGCCTTTTACGTATGCGCCCAGTTTTTGACCACCAATGTGCTGTTCCATAGCCAGGTTCAAATCAGATCCCAACACCAATTGGGGTACCGGCGAAGGCGGCTAACGGGGAATTGGGCTCCATGACCTTTTGCCCGACATACCCACACACTGATAGTGCACCGAGTATTCCTTTTCTATCGCGGACGAGGCGCGGCAGCCGCTCACGATTGAAAGCTAACGTGCCTTTTCTGATTCCCGCAGGCCAGGAGAGTTTTTCAGTGTGAAGAACGATTCACAACAATCGGGAATCGCCATTCACAATGCATTTCGATACACACTCCAGGCAAACACTCCCGCCCCACTCGAAATCGGTTGCACACGAGTCAATTGGCCTTCCTGTAAGTGCACTGGCAGACGGCGTGCACAGCTAGGCTCTGCAATCTAGTAGAAACAATGGAACAGGAACATTGATGAAAACCCGACTTCGACCGATACCAGTTCTCTTGACCCTTTTGGCGTTCAGCGCCAGCGCCCGTTACGCCGAGAGCCGGCAGCAGGTCGTCAGTCCTGGAAACGCCGCTATTGAAAGCGCGGCCGGACAGGGGGCCGTACTGCAGCAACGCTATCCGCGTTACCGGCTCCGTGCGGGAGACGTTCTCGATTTGAACTTTCCGTTTACGCCGGAATTCAATCAGACCGTTACGATTCAACCTGACGGCTACATCAATCTACGCGGCATCGGCGACATGCGGGTTCAGGACAAAACAACAGCCGATACCGTCGACGCTGTGCGCGGCGCCTATACCAGGATTCTGCGCGATCCGGTCCTTACCGTGGAGCTCAAGGAGTTCGAGAAACCGTATTTCATCGTGGGCGGCGAAGTTGCCCACCCCGGCAAATACGATCTACGCGGCGACACCACCGTTCTTCAGGCTGTCGCGATAGCAGGCCATTTCAGCGAACATGCGAAGCGTTCCCAGGTTCTGCTGTTCCGCCGTGTTTCCGATGATTGGGTGGAGGTCCGCAAAGTCGACATCAAGCACATGTTGCGAAGCCGGAACCTGGATGAGGATCCTCATCTGCATCCCGGTGACATGGTCCTCGTGCCCAAAACGGCCTTTTCCAAAATCGAACGGTTTATCCCGGTTCCGAGTTTGGGGGTGTTTTTCAACCCGTTGAGCTTTTGATGAGCGGCAGCGAATGCAAGCCCGATAGGGCGGAGCAATAAAAAGAGGATGCGATGAGGATGCAGGAACTCAGTCTGGAACCAGTTAACGCACCACGGCCTCGGTCTTCGTTGACCATCCGTGATTGGGTCGCGGTGGGGTTTCGGCATGGCCGCCTGATGGTGTTGTCCTTCCTGGCAATATTTCTGACCGTCGCTGTGATTACGTGGCTGACGCCGGCCCGATATGAAGCCGAAATGAAGATTCTGGTCAAGCGCGGGCGTGTCGACCCGATAGTAAGCCCGGAGGCGAACACACAACTGGCCACCACATCCGACTTGAACGAGCAGGATCTGAATTCTGAGGTGGAATTGCTCAAGAGCCGCGATCTGTTGGAGAAAGTCGTTGTTGCGAGTGGTCTTGATACCACCCCTCGGCGATCTTTTCTCGCTCCTTTGCTGGCGAGACTGGACGGGGACACGCCCGGCCGCGTCTCAACGCACGATCTGCAGATGTTTCACGCTGTGCGGGACCTTGAAAAAAGCCTGAGCGTGGAACCACTCAAGAAGACGAAATTGATCGTCGTCAGTTACAAATCACCGGACCCGCAGCTTTCGGCGAGGGTGCTGCAGATCCTCGTTCGCTTGTACCTGGAAAAGCATGTCGCGGTGCATCGTGTGCCCGGTGCTCTGGACTTCTTTCAAAACCAAACCGAGCAATATCGAAAGGGGTTGATCGACGCCGAAGAACGCCTTGCTGCATTCGGACGAAAACAGGGAGTAGTCGCGGCACAGATGGAAAAAGAAATCACCGTACGGAAGCTCAACGATTTCGAGGTCGCATTGCAACAGACTCACGCAGCAATCGCAGAAACGGAGCAGCGCATCAACACTCTCGAAGAGCAGGTGGCCTCAACGCCTGCACGGCGCACAACTCAGATGCGGAGCTCGGCCAATCCATATGTCCTGCAGCAAGTAAAGTCCACGTTGCTGAATCTGGAACTGAAACGCTCGGAGCTACTGAACAAGTTTACCCCGGACTACCGGCCTGTGCAGGAGCTGGAAACTCAGATCGCGCAAGCTCGCGAAGCTCTTGCGAAGGAAGAGAAGGATCCTGTGCGCGAGGAAACCACCGACCGCGACACAACACACGACTGGATAGTCGGGGAGCTGACGAAGGCTCGCGCCGAGCTGACTGCCTTGCGCGCGCGAGCGACAGCGACTTCGCAAATCGTCAACACCTACCGGGCGCAGGCGGGTCAGCTGAATCAGACTGAAATCACGCAACAGGATCTGCTGCGCTCCGCCAAGACCGCTGAAGAAAACTTCCTGCTTTACACCCGCAAGCAAGAGGAAGCTCGCATCATAGACGCCCTGGACCGGCAACGGATTGTCAACGTGTCCGCCGCCGAAGAGGCGACGGTGCCGGCGTTGCCTTCGAGCCCCAATCGCGCATTGAACCTGGTTCTGGGAGGCTTGCTGGCGTGCGTGGCGAGCATCGGGTTGGCTTGCGGCGCAGATTACCTGGATTCCTCATTCCGTACACCCAGGGAAGTAGAAGTATTTCTAAACATGCCGGTGTTGGCCTCGTTACCGAAGAACTGAACTGATGGGTTGCGCAGAAATGAGCACCAATTTCGAGATTGTGCGGCGGCAGGCGAATCAGGATCTGGAACTGTTCCATGTGGCTGAACGCGCGGTGGTTCCTTCCAGAGCGAATGGACGCGGAATCGATCTTCACAAACTCACGCATGAGGAAACCATCAAGCTTGTCCGGAGAGTCTTCTTCTCAGGTGCCACAACTCCACAGGTCGTCGTTTTCTCCGGTATTGAGCACGGCAGCGGATGCAGTTGGGTGTGTGCTCGCACTGCCCAGGTTCTTGCGGCCCACGTGGAAAGTCCCGTGTGTCTGGTGGAGGCCAATTTGCGGTTTCCATCTCTCCACCGTTATTTCGAAACTGTGGTTCCGGGGGACGCATCGAATCTATGGCTCCTGTCCCATGGAGCCAAGCAAGCGGATCGGCAGGCGACGGCCGGTCTGGATCGCCTTCAGTCGCAAGTGTCGGATCTGCGAGCGAACTTCGCTCACATTTTGATCGATGCCCCTCCGATCAATGCTTACGCGGACGCGGTGCTGCTTGCCGGCATCGCGGATGGCCTGGTCATGATAGTCGAAGCGAACAATACTCCGCGTGAAGCAGCCATGAGGGCTAAAGAAGTTGTCGACGCAGCCGGAATTCGACTGCTGGGAGCGGTGCTCAACAAGCGCACCTTTCCCATACCGGAAAGACTGTACAGGAAGTTATAGGGAGGAAGGAGTTGCAGGGATGAACAAACAGATTGAGGAGAAACCACGTGATTGTATCCAAATGGCCGTGCCGTTCATGGACTTGAGGACTGAGCATCAGAGGCATCGCGGTGACCTGCTTAGGGCCTGGGAAGAGATTCTTGATAGCAGTGCGTTCGTTGGAGGCGATCAGGTCGAGAAGTTTGAAGAAGAGTTCGCCGCGTTCTGCGAAGTCAGGCATGCCATCGGTGTCGCAAACGGCACGGACGCGCTCCTCCTGGCGCTCAAGGCGTTGGCTATCGGCCCTGACGACGAAGTCATTACCGCCGCGAACAGTTTCGTCGCAACCGCTGAGGCAATTGTGCATTCCGGCGCGAAGCCTGTCTTTGTCGATATCGATCCCGATACTTACAACATCGACGTCAATCAGATCGAAAGTCATATTACGCCACGAACCAAAGCGATCATACCCGTTCACCTCTACGGCCAGCCGGCGGACATGCAGCAGGTTCTGGAGATAGCCCATGGATACGGCCTTCGAGTGATCGAAGACGCGGCACAGGGGCATGGCGCTCGCTACCATGGGCGGCGCGCAGGCTCCATGGGCGATGTCGCATGCTTCAGCTTCTATCCAGCCAAGAACCTCGGTGCCTGCGGAGACGCGGGCGCGGTTGTTACGAGCGATGATGAGATTGCAACCGCTGTCAGGAAACTTCGCGATCACGGCGGCCTCCGAAAATACGACCATGACATGGTTGGCTACAACAGCCGGCTGGATGGTCTGCAAGCGGCAATACTGAAAATCAAACTGAAGGATCTGGAGCAGCGCAATGAGATCAGACGGCGCCGTGCACAAACTTACAGCGAACTGCTCTCCGGGATCGAAGGCATCGTCACCCCTTTTGAGCCCGACGGAACTACGAGTGTCTATCACCTCTATGTAATACGAATTGATAAGGGCAGTCGAAATGGCCTGAAAAATCATCTGAATGACCATGGAGTGCAGACCGGCATTCACTATCCGGTGCCGATCCATCGCACTCGGGCCTTTGCCCGCTTCAAATCGAGTAGCTGTCCGGTCGCGGAGGAATACGCAGCGAGAATCCTATCTCTGCCGATGTATCCCGAGATCGAAACACAACAGATGGAATACGTCGCAACCCTGATTAGCGACTACATGAATGAGATGTCCGAGCAGGAGGCGGGGAGCAAATGGTCAACATAGGTGTAATCGGCTGTGGGTATTGGGGCCCGAATTTAATTCGAAACCTGATCAAGGTCAAAGATTGCCAGGTGGTGGCAATCGCCGACCAGAATCCCGAGAGAATCGAACAGGTAAGGTACCTCAGTCCGGCAATGAAAGGTACCACGGTGGCTGAAGAGCTGGTGGGATCCGACGCGATCGACGCCATCGTCATAGCCACGCCCATTTCCACGCATTTCGATCTGGCCAGAGCTTGCCTCGAGTGCGGTAAACACGTATTCATCGAAAAGCCCATGACGACCACCAGCGAAGAGGCAAGGGAATTGATCCGGCTGGCACATCAATATGAGAAGGTTTTGATGGTCGATCACACCTTCATCTACTCCGGCGCTGTACAAAAATTGCGACAGCTTATCGATGACGGCGAACTCGGCGAGATCTACTACTACGACTCCGTGCGGCTCAACCTCGGTCTGTTCCGGCCGGACTCGAATGTACTTTGGGATCTCGCCCCTCACGACTTCTCGCTCCTGACATACCTGCTCGACAAGAAACCAGTTCGTGTGTCGGCATCGGGAAGTTGTCCCGTTCGATGGAACGGATGGAAGCAGGAGAGCATCGTGTATGTCGGCATCGAACTCGAAAATGCCGCGCAGGCGCACTTTCATCTGAACTGGCTTTCACCGGTCAAGCTGCGGCGCACTCTGATCGGCGGCAGCCGGAAGATGGTTATTTACGATCATCTGGATTCCGACAATCAGGTGAAGATCTACGACAAAGGCGTCGAGATCCGCGAGGACCAGGAGCGATACAAAGCGCTGGTCCAGTATCGAATGGGCGATGTGCTGGTCCCGAAGGTAGACCAGACGGAACCTCTGGAAGTCGCCTGCCGTCACTTCATTCAGTGTATTCAAACGGGCGAAAGGCCGGTTACGGATGGCTATGCCGGACTGCGAGTGGTGGAACTGCTCGAAGCGGCTGATCAGTCAATGAGGAATCAGGAGGACCCACCGGGCATATGGAAAACCAAGACTACTTCTGCAGCGTAATTCGGGATGTGACATTCGGCGAGAACGTCAAGATCTACGGCTTCGTCAATCTGTACGGCTGTGAAATCGGCGACTCCACGAGGATTGGGGCATTCGTCGAGATCCAAAAGGGAGCGACAATCGGCGCGAACTGTAAGATCTCCAGCCACACATTCATCTGCGAAGGCGTGACTCTGGAAGACGGTGTTTTCGTGGGACACCAGGTCGCGTTTATCAACGACCGTTACCCCAGAGCAACGAACGCGTCCGGTCAACTTCAAACGGAGCAGGACTGGTGTTTGGAACGGACGCTCGTCAAGCGGGGGGCTTCGATCGGCAGCGGCAGCGTGATCCTGTCCAATATCACGATAGGGGAGAACGCCATCGTGGGAGCCGGCAGCGTCTTGACAAAAGATGTTCCGGCGAATGCCATCGTTGCCGGCAACCCCGCTCGCATCATTCGGTACTTGCCCGCCGGCGAACCGCGAGACGCCGAGTTGATTGCATGACGCCATCAGGGAGGTGGGTTTTGCCAAGATCGAAACGAGTAATGGATATCGTGGGCTCTCTCGTGGGATTTATCTGCCTGACGCCCGTTCTGCTGTTGGTGGCCTTCGTGATCAAGGCAGTGTCGCCGGGACCTGTCGTCCTGCGGCAGAAGAGGGTTGGACACAATGGCAAGACCTTCATGCTCTGGAAATTTCGAACCATGAGGACCGATGCCGACACTGTTGTGCATGAAGACCACGTGAGGAGCCTGATGACAAGCAACAAACCGATGACCAAGCTGGATGTGGCCCGTGATCCCCGAATCATTCCCTTCGGCAATCTCATTCGGCGCTGCTGTCTCGACGAATTGCCTCAGCTGTTAAACGTCCTTCGTGGGGAAATGAGCCTGGTCGGTCCCCGGCCATGCATTCCCTACGAGGCAGCTCAGTACGGGCCGTTGGAAAGATGTCGATTTGATGCGGTTCCGGGCCTGACTGGACTGTGGCAGGTCAGCGGAAAAAACAAGACCACGTTCAATGAAATGATTCGTCTCGATATTGCCTACGCCCGCCGCAGGTCCTTTTGGCTGGATATCGCAATCATCCTGCGGACGATGCCTGCGATTTGCGTCGAAATCGCGGACGCGTTGCCCCATCGAAGAAGACGCGAGACACAACAAGCTCCCGCACTTGCGCATACACACCCCCAAACGCTGGATGCGGGGCAGTTAGGAACTCAACATGATTAGGTACCTTGCGGCCGCCGCAACTCTTAAAGCCTTTTCTTCCGGACACGGCATGCGCCGGCTCTATCGGTCCGTGGGAAATGTCCTCGGACCGCGCCGAGTAAGACGCGGTTTGAATCGAAATTACCTGAACCGCGCACACGACTTCCTGAACCTGGTCAGGAAACTTGACGCTATTCACGATGGCGACAGAATCCTCGAGCTGGGGACCGGCTGGGTCCACTGGGAGTCGACGTTTATCAGGCTGTTTTACGATACCCGGGCCACACTCTTCGACGTTTGGGACAATCGTCAGCTTCCAGCGTTCAAGAAGTATTTTGCCGATCTGGGCGAAGTGATCGACCACGAAATCGAAGTGCGTCCGGAAGAGCGGACACGCGTACATACATTGCTCAGAACCGTATCTTCAATAGGCTCGTTCGGCGAGCTCTACAGTCGGATCGGATCGGAATATGTGATCAACCCAAGCGGGAGACTCGACCGCCTGCCGTCCGGCTCGTTCAATGCCATTTTCAGCTGCAGCGTTCTCGAACATGTGAAGAAGGACATCCTGCCTCAATACACCCGCGACTTCTGCCGCCTGCTTAAGCCCGGCGGCTATTCGATTCAGACGATAGATATCGGTGATCACCTGTCCTATTACGATGATCACGTTTGCCCGAAATACTATCTCCGATATTCGGATCCCGTGTGGGAGCGCTGGTTCGAGAACGACCTCCAGTACTTCAACAGGGTTCAACGATCCGAGTGGCTGCAACTCTTCGCAGGATCCGGCTTGGAGCTCGTTGCCATCGAGGAGGAATTGCTTCCAAGTGGTGTGTGTGAACATCCGATCGCCGAGCAATATCGAAACCTGAACGGGCGCGATTTGGACTGCACCACTCTGAAGATTGTCCACAGAAAACCGCTTGAACGGACGTCCGAGTGAAGTTGGTGAACAATGCAAGCTGGTAGCGCGTGGGATAAGAGTGTGTCCCGCAAACAGCAAGACTCCATAAATGTCTCAGTGCTTGGCAGGAATGCCCTGATCTATTCGATGGGCAATCTTGGCTTGCGCGCTGGATCTTTCCTGTTGATCCCGCTCTACACCCACGCTCTTCCAATCGACCGGTATGGCGCTCTGGCGTCCCTGCTCATGGTTGCGCAAGTCCTGGGCATGTGCATGGACGCCGGCACCCGAAAGGCATTTACCCGGTTTGCGGCAGAGTTCGAAGGAAACGGTCGAATGCATCAACTGGTCGGAACGTCGATAGCACTGACATTGCTCTGCAGCGGCATCGTCACCCTGCTGGCCAATATCCTTCTGCGGCCTTTCTTCGTGTCCATAGTCGGTAAGGACGATCTCCTTTCTTATACGTTTCTGACCTGCGGCGCTGCCGTGACGCAGTGTCTGTTTGCGAATATCGTCACGTACTACGCAGCCAGGAATGAAGGCGCCAGGTTTACCCGTCTTTGCCTGGTTGCGCTGTTTGTACTCATAGCGGTCAGCAGCGTCCTCCTGTTCGTGTTCCAGTTGGGAATCAAGGGAGCTCTGTGCGCCCAGATCGTTACATATGGAAGTTTGTGGGTAATAGGAACGTTACAAGTGGTCTGGAAGGTCGGAATCGGGTTTTCGATTTCCTTGATGAGACGTCTGGCTGTGTATGGTTTCCCGCTGGTGTTCGCGATGTCCGGGGACTTAGTGACGGATGCGACGTCTATATTTTTCCTGGGCCGATTCGCGGGACTGAGCCAGGTCGCTATTTATTCCATTGGCTCCAAGCTGGCGCAATTGGCAACGCTGATCTTGATCAACCCCTTTCAGGTGGCGTGTGAACCTTTTGTCTATAGCCACCTCGGCAAGCCTCAGATCGGTCCGACGATAGGTAAATTGCTTACGTACCTGATGCTGGCGTTTGCCTTCGTGGCGTGCGGCATCGCTTTTGTGTCGCGCGACTTACTGTCGATCGTTACTCCTAAAGAATATTCCCCGGCGTATTCGGTCATGCTGCTGCTGCTTCCAGGGATAGCGTTCCGAGGGATCTACTACATCGGAGAGTGCCTGCTGAATATCAGAAGGAAGACTCACATCGCAGGAATCAGCGTTGGCGGTTTCACGATCCTCAGTGTGATTTTGAACTATCTGTTGATACGCAGTTGGGGCGTGTACGGTGCGGTTGTCGTGTTCAATGTCACGATCGTCGGCACCGCGCTGGTTGTGATGGCGATGGGATTAAAAGCGTTTCCCATCCGTCTGGAGCCGAGACGCTTGATGACAAGCGCCGCGCTGGCAGCATCTCTGTTGCTGTGTATCGCCACGCTGCGGCACAGCGCGGCCTACCTTTATTACACGATTATTCCAGTGACTGTTTTTGCGGGTATCGCGTTTCTTGTCATGGGCGGTTTTTTTGACGAAGAAGAGTGGTCTTACATCCGGACTTTCGTGGGGAAGATGCGGGCAAAACAACGGGCAGGAGCGTACGGTGTCTAGGCAGGTCATTGCAGGTGAGCCAGTCGATAAGAGGGCCCTTGTATTGTGGATTGCCATACTAGTCCTGACCGGAACTTACCTTCGCACTCGCGATGCCGACGCGGTCCCCACCACAGACTGGTTGGTCCTGCTCCAGCTTCTGGCAGGAGGTCTTGGAATAGTGATCGGCACCTCGATGATCCGGAAGCATCGAACAGGATTCGGCGGAAAAGCTGCCGTGGCATGTGTCGTCGCCGCCGCATCCTCAGCGCTGTTCAGCGAGTACCCGCAAGTGGTCGCGGGTTACTGGGTGGTGCTGGCCGGCGCTTATCTGTTGACGATTGGTCTCGTTCGGCAATGCAAACGGCAAGAGGATCTGGACGTAATTGAGTATGCCTGTTTCCTGACCTTGTCTGCCATCTTGCTGAAGGATACCGTCATCGCACTCGCATACCCTTACCCGGATGCGCCGGAGGGTGAACTCTTTCGGCTCGGAATGGGTTTGACGCACGCCAATACGATGAGCGTCCTGGCCTCGATTGCCTTTTGGATGTCGTTTGGAAACGATCGCCCGAAAACGCGCCTGCTCCTGTGGCCCGCTCGATTCCTGTTTGTTGCAATCATCGTGCTGTCGCGAACGCGCATTGCCATGATCGGCCTGGCACTGGCAGGGATTATCCGTTCTGCGCTTCGGCAAACTCGCGGAGAGAAAACGGGAGCCTATCCTCTACTGGTTGCAATCCCGTGCGCATTCATGACGGTTGTCCTTTTATCGGTCCTGGCGGCGTCATGGGAGATACCGGCTGTAGCCATGGTTGCCGACGCGTTCAATCGAGGTGAGGACACCCAAATGGTGATGTCCATTACGGGACGTACCGACATTTGGGCATATGCCCTGGAGAAGATTTCCGATGCGCCCTGGTCACAATTCCTGTTTGGACACGGCTTCGGGATGAGCCGGTTCGTCCTGAATGATGGATATCGCGCCACCGAGTACTTTGCGGCTCACGCCCACAATGGCTTGCTCGAAATTGTGCTCTCGATGGGCTTGCTGGGCGCGATTCCATTCATTGTGTGCGTCCTGTATAGCCTCAGCTGGATAACGCGCTTTGCGAGTCTGCAGGAAACCTTTTCCATGGCGTTTTCACTTCACGCAGTAGCAATCGTTTTCATCATTCTGCTGGCTTCCGTGACTGAGCCATTCCTGGGCGGCAAGCTCGGACCAGTTGCGATGATCTTCGTCTTCTACTACACCGCGCTGGATCAACGTGAGTGTATCGCGAGGTGACTTATGTCGAGTGACACTTATGCTCTTATAACGCCCGCTCGAAACGAAGAAGCAAATATCGAATCGACGATTCGATCGGTGATCTCGCAAACGTTGCAGCCTGAACGATGGGTGATAGTGAGCGACGCATCAACCGATCGGACCGATGAGATCGTTCGCCGCTACGCAGCACGACATGAACGCATTCAATTGATAAGAGTAAACGATGACGATTCGCCCAGAAGTTTCGCCAGGCAAGTATCCGCGACGAACATCGGCTTTGACGCCATTCGTTCTTTGGATTGCCAGTTTGTAGGCGTTCTTGACGGCGACGTCTCATTTGACTCCCGGTATTACGAGCGGTTGCTGGAGGAGTTCCGGAAAAATCCCCGTCTTGGCATTACCGGGGGAACCATTCTCGAAGGGCAGGACGGGCAATACGCGCCACGAATGTGGAACGCTGAACAATGCGTAGCCGGAGCGATTCAATTGTTTCGCAGGCAATGCTACGAAGGCATTGGGGGGTACATACCCCTGGAATGTGGTGGCCAGGACGCGATCGCGATAGAGATGGCCAGGATGCAGGGATGGGAAGTGACATCGTTTCCTGAGCTGGGTGTCCTCCATCACAGACGAAGTGGGACCGCTGGTACATCGCTATGGCGATCCCAGATGCGCGCGGGGAAAGCCGAGTATTTACTTGGATATCATCCGGTTTTTCAAGCGCTCAAATGTGTGAGGCGGCTCAGAGAAAAGCCGCATGGAGTGATAAGCCTCTTGAGGTTTTATGGATATTGGGCCGCCAGTGTACGGCGGGTGCAGTCCCCGGTGCCCAAAGATGTTGTGGAGTACATAAGACGCGGCCAGATGCGGCGCTTGCGATCCGTGATCTCTCCAAGTCAAAAGACCGGGCCTGCGGCAGCGTAACAGAACAGTACCAAGGAGAAGCAGTGATGTCCCGTGTGTGTATGGTGGTGTTTTCCGAATATCCGAAGGATCCGCGTGTTCGGCGGGAAGCCGAGGCGCTCGTTGAAGCGGGTATACCCGTGGACGTTATTTGTCTGAGAGGCAAAGGAGTGCCCCAGGAGGTAGTTGACGGAGTGCGCGTCTTCAGGCTCCCACTGCAGCAGACGCGCGCCGGCAAGGCACGCTACGCGTGGGAGTATTGCGCATTCATTGTGATGGCCCTGATCAAAGTAGGGTTGCTGCACTTGAAGGAGCGCTACAGGCTCGTCCACGTCCACAATATGCCCAACATTCTCATATTAACAGCACTGTTACCCCGCCTGTCGGGTGCGAAGGTTTTACTCGATCTGCACGATCCGATGCCCGAAGTGTATATGGCGAAATATTCGGGAAGGGATGGATCGAAAGCCCTTCGCCTCTTGCGTCTGGAAGAACGGCTGAGTATTCGGTGGGCCGATTTTGTGCTCACACCAAACATTGCGTTCCGTGAGCTGTTCATATCTCGAGGTTGTCCGGAATCCAAAATCGACATCGTGATGAACTCGCCCCAGGAAAAAGTGTTCGTGCAGGCGCGGGAAAGTACGCCTGTCGCACAAGAGAGCGCTGAGCGCTTTGTCGTGATGTGTCATGGAAGTATCTCGGAAAGAAACGGTCTGGGCACTGCGCTTGAAGCGTTGAGCCTTGTGCGAAGTGAAATTCCCAACCTCGTATTTGAAGTCTTTGGCGGCGGCGATTTTGTTGAAGGCTTTCTCAAGCGTGTCGAGGACCTGGGTCTGCAGGATATCGTCAATTATCACGGTGGCGTCAGGCTGGAGGAAATTGCGCGAGCAATCACGCGTATCAACGTGGGGATCGTTCCCAACGGATCCAGCAAGTTCTCAAGTCTGAATATGCCGACCCGTATCTTCGAGTACCTGTGCATGGAGAGGCCCGTGATTACGGCCCGCACGAGAGGAGTGCTGGACTACTTTGACGATGCGTCACTCCATATGTTCGAGCCGGGTGACTCAGAGAGCCTCGCGCGCGCGATTCTCGATGTCTTCCGGAATCGCGAGCGCTCCCGCATGGTTCTCGCGCGCGGAATTGCCGTGTATCGATCTCATCGGTGGGAACTTGAAAAAGCCAGGCTCGTCAGGATTGTGAAGAACGTTATGGGCGACGACGGCGCCAGAACTGAACGGGAAAAGCTCAAAGTCGGAGTCGCTGCCAAATAGCAACTCGAGAAGAAGCGTGTTGTCTCAGAAATGGAACAAGACATGAGGCGGATCGTGAAGCTGTTGGTCAGTGCGGTTTACTGGGCCGGACTGTGGCTTTGGAACACAATCAGGCGTATCGCCGGTCATGAATTGCCGGGCACCTGTGTCGTTCTTTACTACCATGCGGTGACTCCTGAGAACCGTGCCAGGTTCGCCCGGCAAATGGATGATTTGAAGCGATGGGCAAAGCCAATTGCGGCGGAGGCGAAAACCTCCTTGGAGAGCGGGGTCCATCATGCGGTTGTCACATTCGACGACGCCTTTCAGAGCACTGCTGAAAATGCCATTCCGGAGCTGATACGGCGGGGAATTCCATCGACGATATTCGCGCCGACCGGCTACCTCGGTCGGCATCCCTCGTGGACAGAGCAGGCAGACTACGAGGATCGGGACGAAGTTGTGATGAGCGCCGAGCAACTGCGGCGGATTTCATCGGATCTGACATCTGTGGAATCTCATACGGTGACGCATCCCCGGCTTCACTTATTGAGAGAGGCCGAGGCCAGGAAGGAACTTGCTGAATCCAAGCATTGGCTTGAGACCCAGTTGGGCCGGGAAATCAAGTTCCTCAGCTTTCCATATGGACAATACAACGCCCAACTCGTCGAGTGGTCGCGGCAAGCGGGCTACAAGCGAGTGTTTACGACCGTGCCGCGACCGGCATATTCAGAACCAGACGAATATGTAACCGGAAGAGTACCAATCAAGCCCGGCGACTGGCGGCTGGAGTTCCAGTTAAAAGTCCTGGGGGCCTACAGCTGGCTTCCTGTTGCGTTCGCGGTGAAGCGTTACATGCATCTTTTGTTGGCTGGCCGGGGAAACCGGAAAGCGGATCGGCAGGTCGCATAGTGCCGGAGTACATCAGTTCCGAATACACGCTCGAAATCGACAAGGTGAGTGAAGCCGAATGGGCCGAGCTCTTACCGGGCTTTGAGGACGCGAATTTATACCACACCTGGAGTTACGGCTCCCTGCGCTGGGGCGAAAAGAATGTGAGTCACATCGTGCTTAAAAAAGGTTCGGATGTGCTGGCATTGGCTCAGACGCGTATTGTGAAGCTGCCGGTTGTGGGGCGTGGAATTGGCTACATCACCTGGGGACCGCTATGGCGGCTGAATGGAAAGACAACCTCTACCGAAAATCTGCGGGTGATGATCAGAGCCCTTCGAAATGAGTATGTGGCGCGTCGCGGCCTGCTGCTCCGGATTCTTCCGAATGAGACAGAAGCGTCCCCGGATGCGGCTGAGGTACGGTCGATCTATCAGCGGGAAGGCTTCCGATTGGCAGCAACCTATCACCGCACGCTTCTCCTGGATCTTGGTCCATCCATGCAGGAGTTGCGCAATAACCTCACGAAAGAGTGGCGGCGCGAATTGCGGATTGCCGAAAGCAGCGGCCTCAGCCTCATCGAAGGAACAGGAAATGATCTCTACGACTCTTTCAGCGTTTTGTACAGAGAGATGGTTGCCCGCAAGGGATTCATGCCAGGCGTTGATATTGAGGAATTCCGAACGATCCAGAGAGACCTACCCGAATCGTTGAAGATGCGAATCATGATCTGTGCCCTGGGTACGACACCTATAGCCGCATTGGTCGGCTCCGTGGTGGGAGATAAGGGCATCTACCTTCTGGGCGCTACCGGAGACAACGGGCTAAGACTCAAAGGCTCCTACTTGCTGCAATGGCGCATGGTGGAGTGGCTGAAGACTCGCGGGGCCCGCTGGTACGACCTCAATGGGTACGATCCGGAAAGTCATCCGGGCACTTCCGCCTTCAAGGCGGGGCTTGCAGGCAAGCATGCCGGCAAGGACGTCTCCCATATCGGGCGTTTTGATGCATGTCAAAGCGTAGTCAGTTATGCCCTGGTCAGTGCTGGTGACGGAATCAGAGCGGTGTCCGGGAAGGGCCTGTGGCGCCGCAGGAAGGTCGGATAGTGGTATGTCGATGGCGGTTGAGAGAATAGATCCGCTGAATGACCCGCGATGGGCGGCGTTTTTAGAAAGGCACTCGGAAGCCACCGTTTTTCACACTCCGCCATGGTTGAACGCTCTCGCTCGCACTTACGGTTATAAACCTGTCGTCTATGGTCACACCCGGGAAGATGAAGTAACGAGCGGCATCGTGTTCTGCCGCGTGAATAGCTGGCTTACCGGGAGTCGCCTGGTGTCCTTACCATTTTCCGATCATTGCCAACCACTGGTCAGCCGCTTCGGAGACCTGGGAGAGATGCTATCGGCAGTTCAAGCGGCCAGGCAGGCCGAGGAATGGAAATACATTGAGCTCAGGCCGATGGCATCAAATCCTTTTGCAACGGAACAAACGGGCTTCCGCGGAAGCGAATCCGTGTACGTTCACAAGCTTGATCTCCGCCCTGAGCTGGACACGATCTTTCAAACACTGCATAAGAACCACGTTCAACGTGTTGTTCGGCGCGCAGAACGCCAGTTGAGCTATGAGGACGGGACATCGGAAGCTCTGTTGGCGAAGTTCTATCAACTGCAGGTATTGACGCGGCGCCGGCATCGTTTGCCTCCACAGCCGCTGGAGTGGTTTCGGAACCTTATTCGGTTCATGGGTGGAAATCTCAAGATCCGAGTGGCATCGAAGGACGGCCAGGCCGCCGCCAGCATCATTACACTCTTCTATAAGAACTCGATGGTCTACAAGTATGGTTGTTCCGATCCGCAGTTCAACAGTTGTGGCGGTATGTCACTGCTGATGTGGAACGCCATACGCGAAGCCAAGGCCCTGGGCGCGTCGGAATTCGATTTCGGACGAAGCGATCAAGACAACCCGGGCCTCGTCGCTTTCAAGGATCACTGGGGCACGTCGCGACTGACGCTGACCTATTACAGATTTCCCGCATCCAACCGCAATCCTGACGGGCTCAGACGGAGAGTTGCCAGATACGCGTTTCGACGGCTGCCCGATTTCCTCCTGACCACAGCGGGAACATTGCTTTACAAGCATGCGGGGTAATTGATTATGCTCAACAACCCATTTACGGATTACTACCGGTGCCCTGAAAATTACGCCAATTTTGAGGTTTCCCCTCGGCTGTCGCCGGACAGCGGGTTCTTTCAGGTGGATGGCGCCGTTTGTTACGGACGGACATCGACGGGTCATCGTACCCAATCGGTGAGCGACGACCTGTTCGATGCGTCCCGGGACATCAGTGTTAGTGAAGGCGCGTGCATACTGCCATTCGATCCTGCAGAGACGGCGGAAAATCTCCGTTGCGAGCGGTATGTTCAGCAACCGAAATCAGCTCGGTTCTTACGCGGTGCATATTACCTGGTGCGTCCGGCTGTGCCTGCAGCGCTGCGAAAACGCGCACAAAGGATCTCACTCAGGGACTGGAACAGAATCCCCTTTCCCCACTGGCCCGTGGACTGCAGTGTCGAAGAGATCTTTGAGTGCCTGTTGAAACTGCGCCTTGGCGGCGCCCATGAACTTCCGATGCCGTTCATCTGGTTTTGGCCCGAGGGTCATCAGGGGTGCGTAATCATGACTCACGATGTGGAAACCACAGTGGGACGGGATTTTGCGCCGAAGCTGATGGACGTCAACGACTCCTTCGGAATCAAGTCCTCGTTCCAGATCGTTCCGGAAGAGCGATACGAAGTCTCGCAAGCATTCCGAAGATCCATCACCGAAAGAGGTTTTGAGCTGAACATTCACGGACTCAACCATAACGGCAATCTCTTTGCGACGCGGTGTCATTTCGATCGTCAGATTCGGCGTGTCAATGAATACGCTAAGGAATACGGCGCTCGAGGCTTTAGGTCTCCGGTCATGTATCGCAATCAGGAATGGTATGGGGCTTTGGAGTTTTCCTACGACATGTCTGTTCCCAATGTGGCCCATCTGGATCCACAGCGTGGCGGGTGCTGCACGGTAAGCCCATACTTTGTCGGCAACATCCTGGAGCTGCCATTGACCACTACGCAGGACTATTCGCTATTCAACTACATCTGTGCCGATTCCATCGAGTTGTGGAAGTGGCAGTTGGATCTGATTTTGCAAAAACACGGATTGGTGAGCTTCCTCGTTCATCCGGACTACATTGTTTCGAAGCACAGATTGGACGTCTATCGGTCGCTGCTGGAGTACTTGACGCGCATTCGGGTGGAGCGAAACGTGTGGTGCGCGTTGCCCGGCGATGTCGATGCGTGGTGGCGAGCGAGAAGTCAGATGGAACTCGAATTTCGCGACGGCCAATGGAGGATTGAAGGACCCGGAAGTGAGCGGGCGAGAGTGGCTTTCGCGTCCCTGGCGGATGGAGAAATCATTTACCAGGTTGAACAGAGTCATATGCGGGCGGTGAGTTGAACTTTGGGGCGAGCCCTCCCTCCTGTTTCAGGAGAGATGACCTGCTGCGGATTCAGTCACCTTCTACTAGGAGGCCTTATGTCCCAGCGATTTGTTGGCATCGGCGCAGGTGGTCTTATGCTTACGCTGATTGTGGTGCTCGGCAGGGGCACCACTGGCGTCATTCCCGTTGCAGTCGGCCAGGCGCGCATGTTTTACGTGGATGACGCCACAGGTAACGATTCCAATTCGGGAGGCTCCTCAGATCCCTGGAAAACCATCCAGAAGGCGGCAAATGTCATGAGCTCGGGCGATACGGTTCTGGTCGCCGCTGGCACGTACAACGAGCGTGTTCAACTCAGGACTTCCGGGTCGCCGGGCAGCTCGATCACTTATCAGGCCCAGGGCAGCGTGATCACGAAAGGCTTCGCCATCGCGGCAAATTACACCCGTGTTTCCGGGTTCGAGATAACCCAGACTCCTGCCGACTGGGTCAATGGTCCAGGTGTTTGGGTCAGAGGTGTGGGTAATGAGATCACCGATAACTATATCCATGATGTCGCTTTTTATGGAATTTTCCTCGAGGCCTGGCCGCCGGACAACCCCGCTACAAGTAACAATGTCTTGAGAAACAATCGCATCGCGTTCGCAGTAGAAGCAGGCATGCGGATCATGGGAGCAAACAATCTCATCGACGGGAACGATATCAGTCATACCCATCAGTTCCAACCCGGAGTCACGACGCTGAAGCCCGGTGACGATGCTGACGGCATCCGTTTTTTCGGCTCAGGACACACGTTTCGCGAAAACCGCATACACGACATTTATATATCGGATCCCGGCAACAATACTGATGCGACCGGTCCCCACACCGATGCGCTCCAAACCTGGGGGCCGGCTTATGACATCGTTTTTGAGCAGAACGTCTTTGACATTCCGGACACGAGCATGCAAGGAACGATGATTTCGATCGCCGTCAACCCTGTCCGAAACCTGACTTTTCGGAACAATATCTTCATCAACGGCTCTCAAGTTCCGTGGGGACCTGCGATCAATATCATGGGGTATAGCGGAAGCAATCTCGACAGCACCGTGGTCAATGTCACGATCGTGAATAACCTGTTCGTCCGTACCGGCGGCAACAATCTCGCCTACTGCGTGATTTTGCATGACGGCGTGCAGAATGCCACGGTGATGAATAATGCCTTCTATAACTGCGGGGGCAGTTCGTTCAGCTATGTGTCGACCGCTCCGTTTTACGGAGGAATAACATCGGACATCAATATTGGAAATAACTCCGTCTTTACAACTAATGGTGTCCCGCCCGCTGGTGGCCCTTATCTAAACGATGTCTGGATGCTTGATCCGGGGTTTGTGAATGCTCCAGCGAAGGACTTCCGCCTCCTGCCTGGATCTCCTCTAATTGATGCTGGGACCACGTTAGGTGCCGTCACTGGCGATTTGATCGGGATGCCGAGGCCCCAGGGTTCACGCCCCGACATCGGTCCGTATGAGTTTGTAGTACCAGTGCCCTGATTGGTTTTGCGAATTATGATTCCAGTGTGCATGACGATTCTTAATGCAAATATGAACGGCAATTCACAACAGCGCGGCCTCGCCGAATGCAAAGTGGTTAAACCGGCAACGTTTACACCCATAGATGGTCCGCGACTGAACGGAAGACCAGTTGCATCTATCTAGCTGCCCCGTTTTCTGAGGCAGCAAAGTCGGCAGCTCACAACTTTCTTCAGGAAGAATCACGCGATGGAGATGGCCAAGTGATGACAAGCATGACTATGAAACGGCAAGTCGGTGCAATGCTCAACTCGATGTTGGGCGTGGCCCATGTCAAGATCGTGCGAACATCGGAACTAGACGAACTGCGGCGAGACAATCCCGTACTATTCGCCAAACCCTCTTTTAGCAGGTCACCACTGGCGAAATCTGATGAGACGTATCTCCAGCCGTCCAATCCAAAACTGAAAGCCTTACAAGACAGGTACGCAGCGCTACGCATTCCGCCCGTGGACCATTCTCATTGGACCGGCCGCTATGTAAGTTCCAATATCGATCTTCGATTTTTTCGTGGCGACAATGCTTACATATATCAGTACCGAGACGGAAACCACGAAGTGAACTACGTATTGACGACCTACTACCTTCCAAAGGTCGATCAACTCGGTCTCTTGCAAAAGCTGGATGAAGATGGGCTTTTTGGCACCTACGTTTTCGATGTTAATGGGCAGACCGTGAGCCGGGATCTGCTCGACTCGATCGTGCAGATCTCTTTTCTGGAACGGCATCTTGGCATTTCGAGAATGCCGAGGCTGAACGTCCTGGACATAGGAGCCGGCTATGGGCGCCTGGCACATCGAATGACACAGGCTCTTTCCAACATCGGCACGTACATGTGTGTGGATGCGGTCGCTGAGTCGACATTTATTTCCGACTACTACCTTCAGTTTCGCGGGGTCGCGCAGCGAGCAGTGGTCGTTCCGATATTCGATCTCGAGGAGAAGCTTGCAAACACTCCAATTGATTTGGCTCTGAATGTTCACAGTTTCCCCGAATGCACGCTGGCCTCGACGGCCTGGTGGCTGGACGTGGTCAGGAAAAACAGGATCAAGTATCTGTTGATCATCCCCAATTCCGACTCTCACGGCGGGACCATGTTGCTGAGTACGGAGAAGGACAGGAGCAGACAGGATTTGCTTCCTGTCATCAATTCCAAAGGCTACAAATTGAAGGTTCGGGAGCCTAAGTATGCGGATCCAAGCCTCCAGAATCATGGAGTGACTCCCACCTATCATTACTTGTTCGAGCTCAGTTCGTAAATAGACCGAGGGGAGTCGCCTATGAAGATGTCTTCATGTCAGGTTGCCGTGATTGGCGCAGGGCCGTATGGATTGGCGGCAGTCGCTCATCTAAGATCGGCCTCTGTGGAAACGTGGATGTTTGGAGAGTCGATGGAATTTTGGAGCAAACAGATGCCTGTCGGCATGTTGCTGCGATCACCGTGGGACGCCTCGCACATTGCGGATCCGGACGCTGCCTTGACGCTTGATCAATACCAGGCAGAACGTGGCGTCGTGCTAACAAGGCCTGTGCCTCTGGATGACTTTGTTCGGTATGGGCAATGGTTCCAGTGCCAGGTAGCGCCCGATCTCGACACGCGCCGCGTTGTGAGAATCGAGCATTTATCCGACAGATTTAGATTGGAATTGCGCGACGGTGACTCGGTGGAGGCGCAACGCGTTATTGTCGCAGCGGGCATTGGCGCGTTCGCCCACCGCCCTGCGATTTTCGCAGGATTGCCCTTCTCCCTCGTCTCCCACGCGTCGGATCATCGCGACCTCAGTTCCTTCGCGGGCCGGCGGGTGGCTGTCGTGGGCGGGGGCCAGAGTGCCATCGAGTCGGCCGCTCTATTGTCCGAGATCGGAGCAGAGGTCGAAATCGTCATGCGGGCCGAGCAGGTGAATTGGCTTCGACGCAGCGCGTTGTTGCACAGCGATCTCAATCCATTTCGCCGGCTACTGTATCCGCGCACAGATGTCGGACCGCCGGGCCTTAACCAGATCGTGGCAAGGCCGGATTTGTTCCGGCGACTTCCACTCAATCTGCAACAGAAAATCGCCGTTCGTTCGATCCGGCCGGCGGGCGCGGCCTGGCTAATACCTCGCATGGGCAGAATACAGATAACAACGGGACATCAGATTGTGTCCGCCACTGCTGGAAAGAAGCATCTTCGTGTCACGCTCGATGACGGGAACAAGCGGGACGTCGACCATGCCTTGTTGGCGACGGGCTACCGTGTGGATATTTCGCGTTACGCATTCCTCGCGCCTGAACTCGTGCAAAAGCTGCAGTGCGTGCAGGGCTACCCTCGGCTCGGGGCCGGATTTGAGTCGTCTGTGCCTGGACTGCATTTCATGGGCGCTCCCGCAGCATGGAGTTTTGGCCCGCTAATGCGCTTTGTTTCGGGAACTACCTTTGCGGCCCGCGCCCTGATGCGGACGGTGGTTGCAAATCAGGCGGTATATAAGGATGGAGAGAAACGCTCATGGATGGTAATGGCTGGCACACACCAGCGTGGTTGACCGGGTGCGACCACTGGCGGTCGTTCAGCCCGGGCGCTGTGGTCATCGGCGGTGATTATCGGGGGCTCGGCACTGTACGCAGTCTGGGCAGGAACGATATTCCGGTTTGGGTGCTGACCGATGACCATCTGATCGCCGCCGTTTCCCGATACGCGTCCCGAAGCTTTCGATTAAAGGGAACAGACGATGCCGGCCAGGTGGATTACCTCTGTGATCTGAATCTGCGGCACCAGCTTCTTGGGTGGGCTCTTTTTCCCACCAGCGACCAATCTGCAGTAATGCTGGCGCGCCACCACGCCGAGTTGAGCGAGCGGTTCCGCCTCACGGTGCCACCTTGGGAGATCTTGCGTTGGGCCCACGACAAACGGCTGATGCACGACCTGGCTACGCGGCTTGGAGTGGATTGCCCCTGGACACGCAATCCGGCGAACAGGGAAGAAGTTGCGGACCTCGATTGCAACTTTCCAGTGGTTTTGAAGCCTGCCTTCAAATCCAGCGCTAATCGCTTTACCGACGCCAAGGCATGGCGGCTCGAGGACCGCAAGTCCCTTCTTACAGCGTATGACGAAGCATGCAGGATGGTTGATCCCAGTGTGATCATGGTCCAGGAGTTGATACCCGGAAGCGGCGAGGAACAATTCTCGTTTGCGGCACTGTGCATAGAGGGCCGACCCCTGGCCTCGCTTGTCGCACGCCGCACTCGACAATTTCCCGTGGACTTTGGGCGCTCCAGTTCTTACGTTGAAACAGTTGAACTCCCTCAAATCGAGATAACCTCGCGGCTCGTCCTGCAGGCAATGCGGTTCACCGGTCTTGTCGAGGTCGAGTTCAAGCGCGATTCTCGTGACGGTCGGTACAAGCTGCTCGACGTCAACCCGAGGATGTGGGGATGGCACACGTTGGGCCGGCGTGCCGGAGTGGACTTTCCTTATTTGCTCTGGCAATTCATGCATCGCGAGCCGGCGCGAGAAATGCGAGGGCGCGCGGGCGTTCGCTGGATGCGGATGGCAACAGATCTGCCCGCAGCGCTCGTTGAAATGCAGCGCGGTCACCTTTCCCCTTACGCTTATCTCGAGTCCCTGCGCGGTCCGGTCGAAAGCGCGATCTTCGCCACAGATGATCCCTTGCCTGCTCTGCTCGAGGTACCATTATTCGCCTACCAGGCGTTGAGACGCTGCGCGGCCAGAACAGGCATGATCTTGGATGGTCATGTCAGTGATGCAATTCCTTGAGTGGTAAGGCGGCACGTTCACGTACATCCAGAGGCAGCGGTCGAGCCTTTCTGGCCCCCCGATACGTGATATTGAACTCAGACATAAGCGTCTCCCTGATGTTGTTCATTTATGTGCGGCAGCCCTCCATGAGCGCCGGACAGCCGGCGCTCGTGCTGATTTCACTTCCGGAACCTCTGGGCGTTGCTTGACCGCACCGTTCGGCGGATAGTGATCTTCGACTCTCGTGGCGCCGGCCGGGTTTTCGCAGCTTTGGCTTTTCTCAGCCTCGGCCAAACGGGCGGCGACGATCGGAATTCCTTCGACGCGTATCATTGTTTCTCTCCTTCCACTGCTTTGCAGGGGCAGAATAGCGATACGCGGCCAGCCGAGTCATAAGCGAACGGTAAAGTTGTGGTAAGAACTACGCGCCTGAAGGATCAGGCGCGTAGTTGAAGCAATAAATGCACGGGAGAACGGCCCTAGGGGGCAGGCGTTCCATAGATTTCCAATTCTCGCGCTTCCGTATCCCGAGTGCCCGGATTGCCAAAGACTTCCACTCGGACATAGCGGGCCGTTACCGCGAGAGATTGGGTGGACCAATTATCAAGGAACGCGTTGACGTTACTGAAAGCCGTGGTCCAGGGATCTGCGGCGTTGCTTTTGTATTGCAAGGTCCAGGTAGAGCTCCACCAGGAATCATCGGCATCCCCGAAGAGGCGCGCCGAGCTCAGGTTCTGCAGCGCGCCGAAATCAAACTCAATCCAAAACGAACCGATGCCGACGCCGCCCGCGGTACACGAGGCGGACCCAGTCAAACAACCATCCCAAAGATTCTCGACTGGATTGTTGGGATCGAAATTGGCAGAGTTGCGGATCATGGTCGTGGAGTTGACCAAAGAAGCACTGGAACTGGAACCGGTCGTGTATTCAAATGCTCCGATATCGTAGACAGTATCCTGGGGTCTGGCAACGCCGTCGTAGTCATTAGCTACTTGAGAAACCGTTGCTCCCCTGTTGATCAGCGGAGACACGGATTGAAGATGAAAATTCCGGCCGGAGATGCTGGCAAACCTCGGGTCGAGCATCCATAGATCATTGGGATTAGGACCACCCGCCGGCGCAACGCCGTCGGTCGTGAAGACCGAGTTATTGCGGAACGTGATGCCTGAAGTCGTTCCTCCGTAAAACGCGTTAGTGGACACGTAGCTGAAATCTCTACCGCCACAGTTATAGAAGGCATTATTCATCACGGTGGCATTCTGAACCCCGTCATGCAGTACCACGCAGTAGGTAAGATCGTTGCCACCGGTACGGATGAACGTATTATTCACGACAGTGACGTTGTAGACGGTGCTGCCAAGACTGCTTCCGCTGTATCCCATGATATTGATCGCAGGACCCCACGCGGATCGAGAACCGTTGATGAAAATATTGTTCCTGAAAGTCAGGTTCTGGACCGGGTTAATGGAGATGGAAATCATGGAGCCCTGCATCTGATCGCCTTGAATATCGAAGATATTCTGCTCAAAGGTGATGTTGTCGGCGGGACCCCAGGTTTGGATTGCGTCGATGTGAGGGCTTTGTCCAGGGGATTCTGCCTCGACGATGTCGTGTACATAGTTTTTGCGGATGATGTTTCCCGTGCCGAAAAAGCGTATCCCATCGGCATCGGAGCCCTCGACGGAGCGCGTGTGGCTGACGTCGTTTGAGACAATCAAGTTGTTCGAGCCTTGCACGAAAATGCCGCATTCGACGCCCGAGACGACGCGGTTGCCGCTGATCAGATTGCCGCTCGTGCCGGAAGAATTGAGATAAATGGCTGCGGCCGGCGTCTGGTGGACATAGTTGTTGCTGATCTGGTTATTGTTCCCCGAAACATAGATTCCCGCACCCGTGCTTCGATTGGTGTGGTGAACATAAGGAAGGTTGGCGATTTCGAACCCGTTTACTTTGATGTAGCTTGCTTGAACACGAAACCCCAGCATCACTACCGTTCCCTGTGCCTGGAATGTAATGAGATTGCCCGAAGTCCCGGATATGCTGACGAGGACCCGCTCGTTGTAGGTACCCCCGCTGACCGTAACGGTCTCGCCGGGGCGCAGGGTGTTTGCTGCTTTCTGTATTGTTCTCCAGGGAGCTGTTGAAGTTCCTCCATTCGCATCGTTACCCGTCGCGACATTGACGTAATACACCGTTCCGGCAGTCGGTGCTGCATTCGCCGTGATGGTTAGATCATTGGAGCTGCTGAGTGCGCCGTCCGAGCCGGTCAACCGGAGCACGTACGCGCCTGCAGCGGAGAAACTGGCGCTGGTGCTTCGGGCGTTGATGTTTCCAAACGCAACGGTGCCGGGTCCGGTGACCTTGCTCCACGTTGTGGTCATGGCGCTGCCTGCGGGCATACCATCATCGGTGGCTGTGCCGTTCAGAGCTGCCGAGGCGGGCAAAGTGATGGTTTGATCAGGGCCGGCGTTCACTGCCGGCGGTTGATTAACCGAAGCAGGAGTTCCATAGATCTCCAATTCTCTGGCTTCCGTATCCCGAGTGGCGGGATTTCCAAATACTTCTACACGGACATAGCGAGCCGCTACCGAAAGGGTTTGCGCGGACCAGTTGTCGGCGAAGGCATTGGCGTTACTGAACGCCGTGGACCATGGATCAGTAGAGTTGCTTTTGTATTGCAAGGTCCAGCTAACAGTCCACCAGGCACCCGAGGCATCCCCGAAAAGCCGTGCCGATGTCAGATTCTGCAGGGCGCCAAAATCAAACTCGATCCAAAACGAACCAATGCCCATACCGCCCGCTGTACACGAGGCCGAACCACTCAAGCAACCATCCCAAAGATGTCCGACAGGATTGTTCGGATCGAAATTGGCAGAGTTGCGGACCATAGTGGTGGAGTTGACCAGAGAAACTGTGGCGGCTTGTGGTGCAGCCGCAACGTGGATACAGTAAAGCGCAGAAAAAAGTGTGGCGGCTACAATTGGACCTGCCAGGGGTGATGCAAACGTTACTCTCCTCATACAGACCTGCCTTTGGATTAAGCCCCGCTACGCACGGGATGTGAACGATGGAGGTTCTTAGTGCGCCATTGTATATGGCACATTGCCAATAAGACGACATTGTATATAGCACAGTGCCTGGCAAGTGCCATTGTATATAGCACAATGCTAATGTCGGTTGCACGATGGCTGCCGACTGCCTGATCGGAGCGCTATGTGTCGCGGTTGCAGAGCTATTCCGGAGCTATGTGGAGGCACCAGCCGAATTCGGCTGAACTCGATGGGGGTGGAATTCCCGGGTTGGAGCTGAAAATTGCCTGTTCGGTCGGCGAGTTCCGCTTCTCAGAAGCGGAACGACGAGGCCCTGAGTGTGGCGCGCGATGCTACGCGGCCTTTTGAGAGTCGTCTTTCTTGATCGCCTCTTGAATCGTCTTCAAGTGAGGAATTCCCTGATGGATACGTGCTTCTTCGCTGAGCAGGATTGCGCCGCGGGATGGCCGGAACTGCGTGCCGTAATGATTGGCGTACACTTTGGTGAACTCGGCGCCGAGGAAAAGGATCTGCGAAGAGTAGTAGACCCAGGCCAGCAACACGAGAAGCGAGCCGGCCGCGCCGTATGCCGACGAGAAGCTGCTGCGGCCCAGGTACAATCCGATTGCAAGCTTGCCCAGCGCGAAGAGCGCGGCCGTGACCGCGGCTCCGATCCAGACGTCGCTCCAGGCGATTTCAACATCCGGAAGGATTTTGTAAATCGACGCAAAGAGCAGGGTCGTGATTGAGAAGGAAACGGCAACATCGACAACTGGCCAGAACGTACTCACGATGGGAAGCATGGTTCTGAAGTATTCGCTGACCGCTGCAAGAACGGCGCTCAGTATGAGGGAGACAAGCAGGAGGAAACAGATTGCGACCACGAGAGCAAAGGAAAGGACACGCGATCGGGCCATGTCTGCCCAGAAGCTTCTCGGCTTTGGGGTAACTTCCCAGATCGTGTTCATCGCATCCTGTAGCGACGTGAATACACCTGTGGCGCCGAGAATGAGGGTAAGGATGCCGATGACGGTGGCCGTAAAACCGCTGCCCGAGGCATGAGCGCCCCGAATGGTTGCAACAACCGCTTCGGCCGCGTTGCTGCCGATCATTGTTGCGATCTGGGTCTGGATGTAAACGAGGGAAGTTCCTTTGTAAATGAAATCCACAACCGCCACGACAATAATGAGCAGCGGGGCCATGGAAAATGCGGCGTAGTAGGCGAGAGCGGCCCCAAGGCGCTGTGCCTTGTCCTCAGTCCACTCGCTAAACGTCTCAGAAATAAGACGTGAGACGGCCGACATGCAAATTCCCCCTTCTAACTTGGACGGAAAGGTCCGAAAGATCACTAATCCGTCATTTGCTTCAGCCCTGGCGATCCGCCAAACGATACACAAACTTCAACCCGGACCAGACCTCATCCACGGCGCAAACCTTGATATCGACCAGGCCGTGGCGAAGCCCGATTTCTCGGACAACGTTGTCTGTCAAATCTGTCTGCAATTTTGCGGCCTTCTTCGGCCAAGAGACCCACAGGGCGCCGGATTGGGACAGTGCCTTCTTGAGGGAGGGAAACTGGCGATCGAGCGTTTTGCTGTTTAGAAAGAATGCGTGGATGAAATCGAGCTGTTTATCGGGCGGGGATCGTACAGAAACACCTTCGGGCAGCGGACCCAGCGTCTTGGCGAAATCTGGTGGTGGATTGAGAATCGCAATTTTCGAGTTCGGCTTGATTCCGAGTTTCTCGACGAGCGATCTTTTCGAATATCCGGCCGGCATACGCCAAAGAGTCTACAGCAGTCTATATCTGGGGCGGTATGACTCTCAACTCCGTCATTGCGGTACCGGACGGGCCTATGCGAACAGTCTTTCCGCGATCCTCATACTGGCGGATGAAGTCCGGATCCTGCCACGCGCCATTCTCGACATCTTCCCAGGCGAAGAGTTTGTAATCCCCCGGCGGCACACCTTCTATATGGAAATGTCCGGTCGCGTCGGTAGAAACGTTTCGGTAAAGGTCCGATCGATTGCGCCGCGTGGGATCCGGCACGAGAACGACGGGGACGTTTACCGATGCTTCCTGTTTGTCGTTTGCAACCATTCCGTCGGCTGTGCCGGCATCGGTGCCGATCGCGATATCGAGCACCCCGTTTGGCTGGCGATCGATTTGCAGTCCCTCATTAAGCACATCGGTGGAGCCCAGCCGGGCTGACCTGACGTAGGAGTTGCGGGGAAGTCCGGCGACATTGAGCCGATAATTGTCCTGCCCCAGCGATGGCAATGTGAACGTTCCATCGGCCTGAACCTGGACTGCATTCTGGCCGCCGCGGAATTGCTGGAAACCGCCGCCGGCGCTGGGGCGAAGCATTACGCGAATTCGAGCAGTATCCGGGTTCGTTCCCGGTGCGGTAGTGCGTCCGTCAATCGTGAGCCGTCCGGCCAGCGGGTATCCGGGCGACACCACGAGCGAAACGTTCTGCGCATCCGCCCCTCCCATCTCCAGCGCCACGCGCCCCGAGAGCACGGCGCTGCGATCATTGATGAATCCGACCAGATCGTACGAGCCCGGAACAACACCCCTGATTTCAAATACTCCCTGATCGTTGATATTCCGATTGCGGAAGTTCTGAAGCAGATTTGCCCCCAGCCCGACTCGTCCTCGCGGGATGAGCGTGATATTCGCATTGCGGGCCGGCTGGCCCGTGGTGCCATTGATTACCTGGCCGCGCACACGCAAGGTACGGACGGGTGTCAGCGTAAGATCCACGCCGCTGAACACAACTCCGGAAGGCAGATTGATGGCTGTTGCGGATTGAGCATCCGTCGTCCCGGGGTAATAGACCGGGATGTAGCCCTCATCTTCAGTGTCACTGGAATTACTATTCTGTGCCTCGATCGCCGCAATGGCGCCTGCGCCGCCTCGGCCTCCGCGTCCGCCGATGCCTGCCGCGCCAAGGGCGTCGACAATGGCGGCAACAGCCGCGCCCCGTTGTCCGACGGGTCCGCCGGCGTAAGTCGCGCTGACAAAGTACTGGCCCGGCTGGAGCCAGAAGAGACGATATTCGCCGAGATCATTCGTGCGGGCTCCCTGAACCTGGTTCAGGACGCGTTGACCGTCCTGATAGGTATAGCGAAGAGCCTGGATATTGACGTTCGCCAGCGGCTCGCCGTCCCGGTCGAAGATGCGGCCTGCGATCGTTCCCGCAGGCATGAGCCCGATTGTTAATTCGTTCAGCTTCTGGCCGGGCGACAGCGTGATCGGAAGACCGGGCCGATTCGGCGAACGCGCTCCAAACTCGGATCGGACATACCCGTTGCGCGCGGCCGAAAGCCGGTATTGGCCGGGTTCGAGATTCTGAAACGCGAACTGTCCGCCGCTTGCTGTTGTTGCCGAGTAGCTTTCGCGCCGGGAGTCGGTCCGGGTGAGCGTTACAACCGCTTTGGACACGGGGTCCGCGGTTCCCATCCTCAGTACAAAACCCTGAATCGACGCTTTATCCGCCGGCCTGGGGGGCGTCTGCGCAAGAAGCAAAATCAACGGAAGCCATTTCCAGCTCATATTCGTAATACACCCATTGGACGTGCGAAGTTACAGTTTGGGTGGCATGGCCAACATCGAATATCCGATATCATGGTTGGTTATGGCAAATGACTCGATCCGGAATATAGCAATCATCGCACACGTCGATCACGGAAAGACCACACTCGTGGACGCCATGCTCCGGCAGAGCGGGATTTTCAGGGCAAACGAAGAAGTCAGGGAGCGGGTCATGGACTCCAACGATCTGGAGCGCGAGCGGGGCATCACGATCCTCGCGAAAACCACAGGCATCCGCTACCACGGCGTGAAAATCAATATCGTCGATACGCCGGGCCACAGCGATTTCGGCGGCGAGGTCGAGCGCGCCTTGAAGATGGTGGACGGTGTTCTACTGCTGGTCGATGCGAGCGAAGGCCCGCTGCCCCAGACGCGGTATGTCCTCATGAAGGCTTTGGAGGCCAAGCTGCCAGCCATCGCCGTCATCAACAAGATAGACCGCCCCGATGCGCGCGTGCAGGAAGTGGTGAACGAGCTGTACGACCTGTTTATCGATCTCGACGCCACGGAAGATCAGCTCGATTTCCCCATCATCTATACGAATGCCAGGGCGGGCATCGCGAAGACCTCTCTGGAGGAGTCCTCCGAAAACCTGCGCCCGCTGTTCGATGCCATCGTGAAGTACATCCCCGTACCCCCCGGGAACGCGTCCGGAACGCTTCAAATCCTGGTGGCCAATCTGGACTACAGCGATTACCTCGGTCGGCTCGCCATCGCGCGTGTGTTCAATGGCACGCTCAATCTCGGCGACGAGGTGGGAATTCTAAAACTGGATGGCGCGCTTCAGAAAACGAAGATCACGAAGCTGTACTCCTTTGAAGGATTGAAGCGCGTGGATGAAACCATCGGCAAGCCGGGCGACATTCTGGCGATTGCCGGAGTCGAGGGGATCAATATCGGCGAGACCGTAACGAATGCGGAAACTCCCGAGCCGCTGCCTCATATCCAGATCGACGAACCCACGATCGCCATGATTTTCACCATCAACACCTCGCCGTTCGCCGGGCGGGAAGGTTCTTATGTCACTTCGCGAAACCTTCGCGAGCGTTTGGAAAAAGAACTGCTCACCAATGTGTCGATTCGAGTTGAAGAAGCGGGTGGCCCTGAGGCTTTTCGCGTGATGGGCCGCGGCGAACTGCAGCTGGCAATCCTCATAGAGACAATGCGTCGTGAGAGTTACGAGCTGATGGTTGGCAAACCGCAGATTTTGACGAAGGAAATCGAAGGCCGACTGCACGAGCCCCTGGAGATGCTCATCATCGATTGTCCGGAGGCGTTTCTGGGCGTCGTCATCGAAAAGCTCGGCAGCCGTAAAGGCAAGATGGCAAAGATGGTGAACCATGGCTCAGGCCGGGTCCGGCTGGAGTTTCATGTTCCCACGAGAGGACTTATCGGGTTAAGAAACGAGATCCTTACCGATACCCGGGGCACTGCCATCATGAACTCTTTGTTCCACGGGTACATCGAATGGCAGGGAGATATCCCTATGCGGCCGACGGGTTCGCTCGTGGCGGACCGGGCAGGGAAGGCGACGGCTTATGCCATTTGGAACCTTCAGGAACGTGGCGAGATTTTCATTACACCAGGAACCGAAGTTTACGGAGGAATGATCGTTGGCGAGAACGCGCGCGCTGCGGACCTGGACGTCAACATCGTGAAGGAAAAGAAGCTCACGAACATGCGCGCTTCCACGGCCGATGAGGCGATACGCCTTGTGTCCCCACGCATCCTCAATCTCGAACAGGCGATCGAATTCATCCGAGACGACGAATTTGTTGAAGCAACGCCGCAATCAATCCGCCTGCGCAAGAGGATCCTCCAGGCCAACAAACGATGAGCGGCTGCGAATGCAAGACCGATAGGGCGCAGCCATAAAGAAGATGACAGTCACCGTCAATAATCAATATGTTAGGAAGGAAAAGATGAAAAGAAATGGTTCAAGCGTAGTGCCGTACATAGTTGTGGGTTCCGCGGTCGGCGGAGCTCTGGGTTACCTGTTCGGAACCGAGTCTGGCCGGAAGGTGCGCCGCGCGGTGACGCGTCCGGGAGCGCTGAACGAGAACATCGATGACGCGCGGGAATTCCTCGAGGGCAAAGCCCAAAAAGTGACTGGCCAGGTGCGCATCGTCCTCGACAGGGCGAAGGCCTCGATGGAAGCCGGGCAACGCGCATTCCGGGATGCTTCCGAAAAGTACCAGTGCCAGTTCCAGAGGATCGAAGGAAAAAACAACGATATTGCTTCAAGCGTTCATAAGACCGTCGATAGTCTGAACAAGGCCGCGGGCAGCATCGAGGAAACCATTCTCGATCCCCTCTACGAAGCCGGGGCGCTGTACCGTGGAATCGCCACCGGAATCAAAACCTTCATCAGCGGCAAAGGCCGGGTACGGGAGTTTCAGATTTCGTAGTCGAACGACGCTACCTGCTTTCCGCTGTGAACCGTGACCAGCGCGTTGTGGACATTGAGCGACCACAGCAGGGAGCGCACGTAGTTGGTGATTTTTTCGGCATCAAGGTCGCGCGTGAACGAAGCGTGGACATAGTGCATGTCCCCGCTCTTCACGATGATCATGGTGCCGATATTTTCTTTTCCCTGAAAGAAATGCCATCCGTCCGTCGATTCCGTTCGCAGGAATCTGGACAAGTCCAGCGTGTAATCCGAATTGGCAAAAACCAGGAAATATTCGTCCATAGTTCCTTAGACCGTCAGCATACGCTTTAGGAACATCAACTGGCCAAGATGATACGCATTGTGGTCGGCAATCAGCAGGGCCTCGCGCAGGATATTCTGCCCGTCGCCGTGTGGAATCTTCGCATAGAGATCTGTCTTCGGGTTCTCCACCAGCTTGATCATGGCGGAGAGATCTTTCTTGATGGCTGCGATGCTCGCTTTCCATGCCGCGGGGCTCGGTGGTTTTTCTGTTTTGGGCCAGTAGTCCGCCGGCCATTCCTTCGAGGCGTATTTGGGATTGACGCTGAAGTCGAGAATGTCCCATGTGGCGATGCGCATGTGTTCCAGAAGCTGCCAGGCGGAGTGGGGCGATCCGGGCGGCTTCACACCTCGGAGCCGGGTGGGAAAGTCGGAAATAACGTCATCGAAGGTGATGTGCGCGCCACCCCCGCGCAAAAGGTAAAGGACCTGTTCTCGGACGGGATCTTTCATGGTTGCGTGCTCAGTGATTTGGGGACAAGCATAGCTTGAACATGGACGCGAACTTCTTCGGCGGCACCGGACCTGCCGCCTCTGTGACGATCCGAATTGCCTCCTGCACTTTCAGCTTCTTCGCCGCTCTGACCAGCTCCGGGTGCGCCGTCTCAAAAACCCGATACGGATAACCCTCCCTGCTCAGATATGGAACCCCGTTTTTGGGCACACTCGACGGCCCCCTATCGATCAGCATATCCCGCTGCAATTCCCCAAGGGCAATATCCGCCGGATCCGGCCGCTTCATGCCATCGACACCCAGGAACCGGCGCACGTCGCCGGAAGAAGCGGTCCCATCCTTGCGTATGAGTCTGAACGCCCGATCCGAATAATCCGACAATTTCTCAGCTCGGAAGCGCGTCCTCAATGCAAACAGGGCGGGTACGACCTCGCGATGGACGAGGACCAGCCGATTTGCGATCACATTAGTCTCGACGACCTCGTCTCTGGCGAGCAGCGCATTCGTCAATTCGATCGCTCGCCTCTGGTCACCGGCCGCACCGTACATGCTGGCGAGCGGCAAACTCGGCGTGGAGTTGTATCGGAGTGCGAACTTCACGGACCTCATGAACTTCACAGCGTCATCTTCGGTTTCGATCCGCGCCTTCATATTCTTGATGGCTGCGCGCTATCGCGCTTGCGCTTCGCGTCGGGTTTGCATTCGCAGCCGCTCATGCGTATTGACCCGCCACAAAACCCGACGCCCAGGCCCATTGAAAATTGAACCCGCCCAACTGGCCCGTAACGTCAACAACTTCGCCGATGAAGTATAGGCCCGCCACTGTTCTGGCCTCCATTGTTTTGGATGAAAGCTCATTCGTATCCACGCCGCCAAGCGTGACTTCGGCCTTGGCGTATCCCTCGGACCCGCTCGGCGCAAGGGTCCACTCGTGGAGGCGATCCGCCGTGTCGGCATTGGGGCCGTACAACTCGCGCCATTTCTGAACAAATCTTCGCGGCAGATTCCTGCGATCCATGTCGGGTAAAGCGTCGATCACAATGGCATCACCAGGCCTCCAAAAAGAAGAGATTTGAAGAATCGCCGGACCGCTGAGCCCTCGATGCGTGAACAGCATGTTTTCCCGAAACGATACGCCGCGGCAGGCGACCTGCGCATTCAGTGATACTCCGCTTAACTCGGCAAGGGTCCGGCCTTCATGCCCACCCAGAGTCAACGGAACAAGCGCCGGGCGCGTTTCGACAATGCGCAGCCCGAATTGCCGGGCGACGCTGTAGCCGAAATCCGTGGCTCCGATTTTGGGAATGGAAAGGCCCCCCGACGCAATGACAAGCGACTGGCCATCGAAGTCTCCTGAGTTCGTCGAGACGAAGAAGCGTTCGTCCCTGCGAACCTGGGAAACGCTGCAACCGGCTCGCACTTCGGCTCCCGCGTCAGCACATTCCTCCAGAAGCATGTCGATGACCTGCTGCGATGTTCCGTCGCAGAAGAGCTGGCCGAGTTTCTTCTCGTGATAGGCAATCCGGTGGCGGCGGACCATCCGAATGAAGTCTTCGGGGGTGTAGCGCGCGAGTGCGGACTTGTGAAAGCTCGGATTGCTGCCGACAAAGTGTTCGGGTGCGGTGTGAATATTCGTGAAATTGCAGCGGCCCCCGCCGGAGATCCGGATCTTCTTGCCAGCTCGATCGTTACGCTCCAGAACGACGACGGACCGGCCACGCTTACCGGCCTCGATGGCGCACATCAGGCCTGCGGCCCCCGCGCCGATAATCACTACGTCGTGGGTCACTCGGAGATCATATATGATGTTTTGATCCGAACGGGGAGGGCGACGGAATGCCAGCAATGCACGAAGTGGATTACAAAGTTTTCGGCGACGACATGCAGTTCGTGGAAGTCGAACTGGACCCCGGCGAAGCAACGGTCGCGGAAGCCGGCGGGATGATGTACATGGAAGACGGAATCGAGATGGAGACGATTTTCGGAGACGGCTCTCAACAACAACGTGGTTTCGTCGGGGCACTGATGGGAGCGGGGAAGCGGTTGCTCACCGGCGAGTCGCTCTTCATGACGGTGTTTCTGAATAAGAGCGCGCAGAAGAAGCGCGTTGCCTTTGGCGCCCCCTATCCTGGAAAGATCGTTCCAGTCCATCTGGCAGAACTCGGCGGTGAGCTGATTGCCCAAAAGGACTCCTTTCTGGCTGCTGCAAAAGGCGTAAGCATCGGGATCGCATTCCAAAAACGGATCGGTGTGGGCTTGTTCGGCGGCGAAGGGTTCATCATGCAGCGTCTTCAAGGCGACGGCTGGGCGTTTGTCCACGCCGGCGGTACCTTGACGGAAAGGACGCTCGCCCCGGGAGAGATCATCCGGGTGGATACGGGCTGCATCGTGGCGTTCCAGCCAAGTGTGGATTACGACATTCAGTTTGTCGGCAAGATCAAATCGGCCATATTTGGCGGCGAGGGTCTGTTCTTCGCCACATTGCGGGGACCGGGACGAATATGGCTCCAGTCGTTGCCTCTCAGCCGGCTGGCGGGCCGGATCGTCGCGGCGGCTCCCCGGACCGGGCGCGGCGGTAAGGAAGAGGGGTCCGTCCTCGGCACGATCGGCAACATCCTTGACGGAGATAACTCGTAGAAAACCTGCGCTTTAACCACAAAAGACACAATGGGCACAGTCGTTTGTGGTTTTTGTGGTTAAACTAAGTTTGCCTCCAGGTGTCACTGGTGTATAACAGCCCGTGGCTTTCGAAGGAGTGGAGGCAAATGAGAACGAACTGGTTAACCGTTCCAGTTTTGGTTTTAGTATCCGGTCTGTTATTACCGGGCGCGCAGCAAGAAGAACTCACGGAGGAGACAGAAAGACCTGCCGTCACCGCGGGCGACTGCACCTTCCTTTCGAATCCGGACGACTTCAAGGTGGACGCCGAAGTGCGTTACATGACGCGTTCGGACATTACGAAGCGCCTCTCGAGATACCGGATGTCGACGATGTCGCAGCCGGATGCGCAACCGCTTGATGCGGCGGCAATTCCACACAGAACTTTCATCGATTATCTGATTTTCGGCCGCATGGCGGCTGCGGGTATTCAATCCGCACCGCTGGCTTCCGATGCCGAGTTTCTCCGCCGTGTCACGCTCGACCTGACGGGCCGTATTCCAGCGGCTGACGACGTGAACGCATTTATTGCGGACACGAACCCGTCGAAGCGCAACACTAAGGTGGACCAACTGATCGGCAGCCCCGAGTTCGTCGATAAATGGACGATGTTTTTCGGGGACCTGCTCAAGGTGAATGCCCAGGCCAGCAACATCAACCGGGAACTGCAGGGCCGCGATGCGTTCTATCAATATATAAAGACTTCAATCTCGACCAACAAGCCGTACGACCTGATGGCTCGCGAGCTGATCACGGCTGCAGGCGACAGCTTCGAGTCCGGCGCCGTGAATTGGACTGTCGGGAATACGGTAGCGATGGGCCCCGCGCAGGACACGTACGACGGCCAGGCTGCGAATGTGGCGTCGATGTTCATGGGGATCAACTCCGTCGATTGTCTCCTCTGCCACGATGGCGCGCGCCATCTGGACCAGGTCAATCTGTGGGGAGCGGGACAGACGCGGCGAAACATGTGGGGGCTATCGGCCTACTTCGCGGGCGTGCGCATGCAGCGTCAGGTCGTATCGCAGACTCCGCGAATCACAAAAACAATCGTCAGCGATGTGGCCGGTACCTACAATCTCAACACGACAATCGGAAATCGGACCGCACGCCAGCCGATCAATGGTGTCAGACTGATCGCGCCCTCCAATCCATTTGCCTCTGTCGGCACTCCGGGCGGCAGTGCAGGAGCCTCCCGCGAGGCGATCGCGCGGCAGATTACGGCAGACCCGCAATTCGCTCGCGCGGCCGTGAATTACGTCTGGGAAAAGTTCATGGTGGAAGCGTTTGTTTCGCCATCGAACACCTTCGATCTCGCACGTCTGGATCCGGCGAATCCGCCGCCGGCGCCCTGGACGCTTCAACCAACGAATCCGGAGCTTCTCAATGCGCTTTCGTCCTGGTTCGTTGGGAACGGCTTCGATCTCCGAGCGCTGATGGCTCTGATTACCAAGTCCACTGCATATCAATTGTCTGCCACCTATCCGGGAGACTGGAACATCAGCTACGTTCCGTACTACGCCCGGAGGTATGTGCGGCGGCTCGACGCCGAAGAGATTCATGATGCGATCACGAAGGCGACCGGCGTTCTTCCGACGTACACGTTCAATTCTCCCGCTACTCTTCCGCCCGTTCAGTGGGCAATGCAGTTACCAGACACGCGCGAACCCCGGTCGAATAACGGTGTGGTTACGTTCCTGACGGCTTTCGGCCGCGGCGACCGTGATACGTCGTTCCGCCGTTCGGACGGTTCGGCCCTTCAGGCGCTCACCATGATGAACAACAATTTCGTGATGAGCCGGATTCACCAGGCCAACGCGGGTTCGAGAGTACAGACTCTGCTGGCGCAGAACGCCGGCCCGGATACGATTATTCAGCAGCTCTTCCTCAATACGCTGTCACGCCCGGCCACGAGCGCGGAGATCGCGCAGTTCACCCCGATGTTCCAGCAACAGGGGAACCGCCTCGCCGCCGAGGGTTTGCAATGGCTGCTTCTGAACAAAATGGACTTTCTGTTCAATTATTGAGGACGGGATAAATGGAACCAATCATCGATCGACGATTTTTCTTTAAGATTGCAGCCACGGGTGTAGCCGGATATTTCGTGTCGCCGATGCAAATGTTTGCTCAGGCGATCACGACCAGTCCGGCGACCATTCTCAACACGGCAAAGAACTGTATCTTTATTCTTCTCCCGGGAGCGCCGAGCCAGGTCGATACGTTCGATCTCAAAGTCGGCGCCTGGACTCCGGCCAGCTTCACTCCAACGTCGATTAATGGCGTCGATTTCCCGTCCGGATTGCTGCCAAATCTTGCGACTCAGTTCGGCCTGACCCGCTTTTCTCTGATTCGAAGCTGCCAATCGACTGCGCTGGTCCATTCGCTTCTGCAGAATTGGACTCAGATTGCCCGCAATCCCGCGAGTGCTACGGGAAAGATCGCTCCCAATGTGGGTAGCGTCGTGGCTTTGGAAATGGAGTCTCAACGGACATCAGCTCAGAAGCTTCCCGGGTTTATCGCTCTGAACGGCGGTGGAAGCCTCGCGCTCAATGGGTATTTATCGGGAAGGTACGCTCCATTCGACGTTACGCCGAACGCGGCCGGGCTTCAGAACCTCGCGAATGCGGATGGCCAGGCAAGCTTCAGCTCGCGGTACAACATGCTGCTTGCGTCGGATGCGTCACTGCGAAATGAGCCTTCCAGTTATGGCGCAAAGCTCGAAGAAATGGCGGATTTCTATGCTTCGGCCCGGCAGATGATGTACGACCCCGACGTGACAAATACGTTTCGCTTCAGCGCCGCCGATGGGCAGAGGTACGGAAACACCGCGTTCGGCAACGCCTGCGTGACTGCCCGCAACATCATTCAGTCGAACCTGGGCTCGCGATACGTCCAGATCAACCTGGGTGGCTGGGACAATCACACCAACATTTACGCTGCGCCCAATGGCGGCATCTTTGGCCCTGCTCGTTCATTGGATGGCGGACTGGCCGCGCTCATTTCGGACCTGGCAACACTGCCAGGATCGCAGGGAACGACGCTTCTGGATGAAACCCTGATCGTAGTGAAAGGCGAATTCGGACGGACTGTCGGAAACATTACGGCAGGTCTGGGACGCGATCACTACTTCGTGCACTCCGCGCTTGTGGCCGGCGGCGGTATTCGCCCCGGACGCGTGCTCGGGAAGACCACAACCGATGGCGCGTATGTTGAGGATCCGGGATGGTCCGCGGGCCGGCCGGTCTATGCCGAGGATATAGCGGCCACCATTTATTCGGCTCTGGGCATCAACTACACGACAGTCAAGCATGACGATCCGCTGGGTCGCGGCTTCGAGTACATCCCGACGACAACGGCGTACGTCGGAAAGCCGATTGTGGAGTTGTTCCAGTAAAGGGAACGCAGGGAAGGGAAGAGGAAGTCAGGCGAGGAAAATGTATTCCCTCCTTGCAAAGGGCACCAACATACTTAACCAATCATGCACGCGGGAAATTGAAAATTGGACGAATCCTGCACCTCAAATCCGAAATCCGAAATCTCCAATTGGACTGACAGTTCATTCACTTGCTTCGGTTTTTGCTGAGCATGCGGCTCAGTCCGATTGAAGATTTCGGATTTGAGCTGCAGGATTCGTCCAATTTCAAAATTCCTCTCGCTTGACTGCGTGATTTCTCAAGTCTGTGTTGGTGCCTTTGCAAAGCGCAAATAATATAGTTGCCCGACCAGACTGAAGAATTGAGCCGCGAATTACGCCAATGACGCGAATGGGCGCATATAACTTTCTTCAGTGCGCCCATTCGCGTCATTGGCGTAATTCGCGGCT
>Ga0137397_10000085_pt1 | contig 59138 bp, 52 predicted proteins | sample czorhiz116metaG_FD_106658 | JGI IMG/M metagenome (GOLD analysis project Ga0137397, IMG submission 106658) | Vadose zone soil microbial communities from Angelo Coast Range Reserve, California, USA - czorhiz1.16 metaG | ecosystem: Environmental > Terrestrial > Soil > Vadose zone | place: USA... | reverse complement strand
ATGCCGTCAAGATCAACAGCGGCGAAATTCTCGCTTGGCGCTGGGTCAGTCCGCAAGCGCTGCAGGGGGAGATGGAGGCGGGCTTGGGGAACTTTACGCCATGGTTCATACTCGAATGGGCTCGGATTTGGCGGGATCACCGCGCCCGAATACTCGATTTGCAGTTTGAATTGGGCTCTCAGGGTCTCTCACGGTAATATAGCTCCATGGCCATTCCACTACTTCAGATGTACAAGGTCGCGCGATATATCGCCGGCCGTAAGCTGCGGGGCGATAAGCGCTATCCGCTCGTGCTCATGCTGGAACCTCTGTTTCAGTGCAATCTCGCCTGCTCCGGCTGCGGAAAAATCGATTACCCGAAGGAAATCCTGCAAAAGCGGGTCAGCGTGGAAGACGCCATGCGGGCGGTCGACGAGTGCGGTGCACCCATCGTCTCGATTCCCGGCGGCGAGCCGCTCATTCACAAGGAAATGCCGCAAATCGTCGCCGGCATCGTGGCGCGCAAGAAATTCGTCTATCTCTGCACCAACGCGATACTGCTCTCCAAGCATATCGATGAATATCAGCCTTCACCCTATCTCACGTTCTCGATTCATCTGGACGGCAACCGGCAGCGTCACGACGAGTCGGTGTGCCAGGAGGGGGTTTTCGACAAGGCGGTGGCGGCGATCCAGCTGGCCCGCGACAAGGGCTTTCGCGTCACCATCAATTGTACTTTATTCAACGGCGAGGACCCGGCGGACGTGGCCGATTTCTTCGATACCGCGACCAAGCTCGGCGTCGAGGGAATCACGGTGTCGCCGGGATACAGCTACCACCATGCGCCAAAACAGGACGTGTTCCTGGCACGCAACGCCAGCAAGCAGCTGTTCCGCAGCATCTTCAGCCTCCGCCGCCGCCCCTCCGGCATCTCGTGGTCGTTCAATCACTCCGCGCTGTTCTTGGATTTTCTCGCCGGTAACCAGACCTACCAGTGCACGCCATGGAGCAATCCCACCTACAACATCTTCGGTTGGCAGCGCCCTTGCTACCTGCTCTCCGACGAGGGGTATGCGCCGAGCTACCAGTCGCTGATCGATGACACCGAGTGGGATAAGTACGGAGTCGGCAAGAATCCGCGATGCGACAACTGCATGGCGCATTGCGGTTTCGAGGGTACGGCGGTCAACGACGCATTCAGCCATCCGCTCAAGGCGTTGAAAGTCTGGTTGCGCGGGCCGCGTCTCGCGGGCCCGATGGCGCCCGACCTGCCCATCAAATATTCCCCCGCCGCGCGCATGACGACGGTGGCCGAGATACCGCTCAGTGAGATCAAACGCGTGAGCCGGGAGAGCGCATGAACGTGGAGCCCTCCGAGACCCTTAGCGCGTGAGCGACGCAGCCGATCGTCTGATACGGACGCCGGACGAGTCCGCGAGCACCGATGCTTTCGGAGCGCAGCTCGAAGCCTGGCGCCTGCGCATGGAGCACGCTCTCGCAGCGCGCCTTCCGGAGCCCGACCAGGTTCCCCCTCGATTGCACGAGGCCATGCGCTACAGCGTATTGGGCGGCGGCAAGCGCATACGGCCGGCATTGCTGTTCGCGACCGCGCGTACCTTGGGCTTGTCGGAGGACGAAGTCGAGGCCGCGGCATGCGCCATCGAGCTGGTGCACGTGTACTCACTGGTACACGACGATTTGCCGGCGATGGATAACGACGATATGCGCCGCGGCCGGCCGACCTGTCACAAGGCTTACGATGAGGCCACGGCATTGCTCGTAGGCGACGCGCTTCAGCCGCTGGCGTTTCAATTGCTCGCCGGCGATCCCAAGCTTCCGGCCTCGCCGGCAATCCGTCTGCGCTTGGTCGACATGCTGGCGCAGGCCATCGGCACCTTCGGCATGGCGGGAGGTCAAGCCATCGATCTGGCCGTTCAAGGCATGCGGCTCGATATCGGCCAGGTGGAAGACATGCATGCCCGCAAGACCGGGGCAGTGATTCGCGCCAGCGTCTTGATGGCCGCCGAATGCGTTCCATCCCTGGATGCGAATCTCTATGCCGCACTCACCCGATTTGCTTCGGCGGTGGGCCTGGCGTTTCAGATTCAAGACGACCTGCTCGACGTCACCGGCGATGCGGCGATGCTGGGCAAAGCGACCGGAGCGGATAGCGAGCGTGCAAAACCCACCCATCCCGCCGTCATCGGTATACCGGCCTCGCAGCAACGAGTCCGGCTGCTGCACAGTCAGGCGATCAATGCGCTGGCGCCCTTCGGCGATCGTGCGGAAACGCTGCGTTCGCTCGCCCACTGGCTGCTGTCGCGGCAGTACTGACTGTGAGCGTGCCGCCGCCGGCCTGTTGGCCGCGTGCGTTTTCGCCATGACTGCTGCGGTGCGGTTCCTGTGACACGGACTTGCCATAAGCTGCGTTTACTATATAACTAGGGTAAACGCGGGTATTTTAGCCTAGGAATGTCACCGCGAAAATTCCAGGCGTTGCCTGGGGGATGTCACCGGTGCACCGCAGTGCGATCAGTCATTCACGTCTCATGCGCGAATCCACGGATCGGATCGAGATTGCGTTGCGAAGCGACGATGTCAAAGAGCACCTGATTGCCTATCGCCTGTCGGAGAGTTCCAGGACTTGGGAGCTGTGGGAGAACGAGCATTCAGGGCTCATGCGGCAAGTCGCCGAATACGGCGTCCTGCGAACCCAGGCTGCCGCGCTCAGACAGACCGCGCTGCGCCTGATCCACGGGAAGGCGCTGTTCGAGTACCTGAGGCGCAAGGGAGTGCGAGGCGCCGAGCGCGCCCGGATACTGAATTATTTCTATCCGACCCGCGGCTATCACTACGCGATCATCGCCGAGCACGGCGTCTTTGTACGCAAAGCGTGCAGCTACCTGTGCGCGAGCCACGTTGGAACCGGCCTGGTCCAGGATCCCGTTTTTCTCGATCCCATGCAGCATTACGAAAATCTGTATGCAGAGTACTTCGATCTCTATTGCAGCACTCTATTCCCTTCGGATGGCGTCGAGTCGGCCAGCGAGCGCTCGTTGCTGCCGCTGCTCAAGCATCAGCTCAACGAGTGGCGCTGGATGATTCTCAATCCGCGGGAGAGTCTGCCGCGCGTCAAGCGTGAACGCGAAATCCGCCGTTCGACGGGCGATACGCAGCGGCTCCCGCATCTCAAGCTTCGCCCCAAGGACGGCGCCTAGGAGCCTGTCTGACTAATGATGCGCCTGCTGCGGCCGACCCACAGCGGCATCTTTTGGCGATCCTTTCGCTTACATAGTGCCCACTATGCGCGCGAAACGATCGCCAAAATCTGCTCGCCGTGGGTCGCCCTCGCGACGGCGATCATTAGTCAGACAGGCTCCTAGGGAACCAGGGAAACTCAGGTCAGCGCCGATTTCCGTTCCTTCAGAGACGGAGGTGTCCATAGATAGATCCACGTTTCCGTCAGCGGTCTGCCATTGACGCGCAGGTACAGGCGCATATCGATGGGCTCGAGGTTATCCTCGGGCGGTTTGACATCGAACAGCGCGCGGTAGCCGTGAAATACCTCGACATAGTGCGCCGTGACATGCTCGGTTTGACCATGCGAGACGGTGATCACCGCTTCGACGGGAGCGTCCTTGGGCAGAGCGCCGAGTTCGCCGCCCGCGAAGTCGACCGCAAAATGCCAGGAATAGTATTGGCGTTTCTGGCCCACCGTGCCGCCGATGCCGGTGCGCGTCGCCAGGGTCTGCGCGAGCGCCGATGCATAGGGCATGCGGGTGCCCCAGTATAACCGGTAGCCGAACAGGAGCTCCTGCCCCGGTTTGGGCCGTTCGAGCGGATTCCAGAAGGCGACGATGTTATCGAAGGTTTCATCCACCGTCGGGATTTCGACCAACTGTACCGAGCCCTTGCCCCAACCGCCGTTGGGCCCGGGCTTGGGCTCGACCCACAAGCTCGGCCGGCGATCGTAGTACACGCCGTCGTCTTGATAGTGATCCCAATCACGGTCCCGTTGCAGCAGGCCGAAGCCCCGCGGGTTGTCATCCAAATAAGAGCTAAAGTGCAGTTGCGCCGGATTCGTGAGGGGGCGCCAGATCCATTCACCCGCACCGGTCCACATTGAAATCCCGTCGGAGTCGTGGATCTCCGGCCGCCAGTCATTCGCCCCGCGCCGATCGTTCTCCCCGTAGAAGAACATGCTGGTGAGCGGCGCCACGCCCAACCGTTCAATCGGCTTGCGCGGGTACAGCGCGCTGTCGATGTCCATGATTTGCGTGCCGCCGGGTGTAATCTGAAAGCGCAGCGCGCCCGCGACGCTCGGCGAGTCCATCAGCGCGTACAACGTGAGAGTCCCCGAGTCCTTCGCCGGCCGCTCGAACCAGAAAGCGGTGAAGCGCGGGAACTCTTCCGGGCGTGGAAACGCCGTATCCACGGCCAGCGCGCGCGCCGACAACCCGTATTGCCGCGTATCGCCGCCCACCGCGCGGAAATAGCTCGCGCCCAAGTACGCGGCCACATCGTCCCTCCAGTCCGTCACGAACTGCACGCGAAAGCCCGCGAACCCCATATGCCCGCGCATCAATTTCGGGTCGATGCCGGCCTTGTCGAATTCGAACATCCCCGGGTCGTAGACGATTTCCCGCGATTGGCCGTCGACGATTTCGTAGAGGCGCACCGGTTCGGTAAAACTACGGCCGGCGTGAAAGAACTGCAGGCGAAACGCCAATCCGGCGTTCGCCCAGAGGGCGTGGTCCGCGCGAAAGCGCAGCGATTGATATTGGTCGTAACCGAGCTTCGCCATCGCGGGCGGCAGCGTATCGTGCGAGGCCTGATAGGCGTTGCCGGCGAGCTTGCGGGCCTGGCCGTTGAGCCACGCATAGTCGAAGGGCTGGCTCGGCGGTGCGGAAGCCGCCGGGGCGGCAGCGATGAACTCCGGACGAACCCATTGGCCGGCCGCCAGCGCCACGGCTGATTTTAGTATTGCGCGTCGTCGAACCATCGTATATTCCTTTAAATCAAAAACAAGGGGTACTCGGCGTCCGGCAGAAGCGCCAGCTGATTGAGCAATCGCGCATCGCCGGCGACTTCTACGCGTTCGATCGGCGTGAGCCACGCCAGCGCCTCATCCAGCGACCGGGCGTCTTTCAGCTTCTGTTCCGCGGTGAAGGCATACGGGTCGGGATGGCCGCGCGGATCCGCCGGCCTCGCCAGATTGCCGTTGATGTGCGTCAGGCGCGCCTCGCGATTGCGCGCCAAGTGGCGCAGCCCGTCTTCCGGCGGCGGGTTCGCCTGGCGAACCAACTCCCGGCGGCGCGCCATCAGCGGCGGCGTCTCGCCCTCTTCCGGTGTGCGCAGCAGCGCGAGCTTCGACAAGATTCTGCCCAGGCTTTCGCTGCCGCTCGCGCGCGACAAGGGCACCGACAGAAAAAGGCCCAGCAGCGCCGGCGATAGCCACGCGAGCAGCGGCGGCGAGAGGAACCACACGATCACGGCGGTCGCGCAACTCAAGAACATGTGCCGCTTGTGGTAGTGCCACGCGTCGGACCAGGTGGTGCCGCCGCCGTCGCGGCGCTGCGGCTTCCAGCCGGAGTCACGTCCCACGAACACTTCAAAAACGTGCCGGCTTTGGATCAACATGAGCACGGGTGCGTACAGGGCCGACAGGATGACTTCCAACAGAAAGCTCGCGGCGACGCCGATCACGCCGCCGCTGCCTCTGCGGATGCGTCTCGACGAGAGTGCTCGAACCAGGCCGAGCATCTTCGGTATCAGCAGCACGATCATGCTGAACCAGAACAGCGCCATCATCAGTTCGACATCGAAACGCGGCCACGTGGGAAACAGCTGGAAGTCGTGGCTGAAGTACTCAGGACGAATCAAGTGCGACTGCACGGCGAGCGCGAAGCCGATGCCCAGCATCACCAACCACAGGGGCGAGGACAGGTAGCTCATGATGCCGACACTCAGATGCATTCGGCTGATGAAACTCAAACCCGCGGCGCCGAGAATTTTCATATGCTGCAAGTTGCCCTGAGCCCAGCGCCGGTCGCGGATGGCGACGTCGATCAGGGACGGGGGGGATTCTTCCCAGGAGCCGCCGCAGTCCGTGATCATGCGCACCTTCCAGCCGCCGCGGCGCATCAGTGCGGCCTCGACGAAATCATGCGACAGGACGAAGCCGCCGAACGGCTTGCGGCCCGCGAGCTTGGGCAGGCCGCAGTTCTGGGCGAATGCGGCCATGCGAATGATGGCGTTGTGTCCCCAATAGTTGCTGCTGTTGCCCGACCAGGCGCTGAGGCCCCGAGTGATGACGGGTCCATAAACGCAGGCGGCGAATTGCTGCAGGCGGCCGAAAAAGGTCGTCGCGCCGATCAGTTGCGGAGCGGTCTGCAGTATCCCCAAGTGAGGATCGGTCTGCATGGCCCGTACCAGCCGCTGCAGGGTCGGCGCATCGATCAGGCTGTCGGCGTCGAGCACGATCATATGGTCATAGCGGCCGCCCCAGCGCGTCACGAAGTCCTCGAGGTTGCCCGATTTGCGCGCGATGTTCTGCCAGCGCCGCCGGTACCAAACCGGCATGATGGGCAGCAGCGTACTGCGCAGCAGGTCCACTCTCAGGGTTTCGCGAATCCAGGAATCGGCATTGGTCGAGTCCGAGAGAATCACGATCTCGAAGCCGCGATGGGCGTCGATAAGCGCCAGCGCTTCCGCCATCGCTTGCAGCGCCGCCGTGGTGCGCAGCGGGTCTTCATTGTAAACCGGCATCACCAGCGCGGTGCGCGTCGCGCGCCCCGAATCAGGGTGAGTAGGGTCGCGCCGCTTCGATGCGCCGGCCAATACCGAGCCCGCGGCGAACGCGATCCAGCCCAGGGAAATCGCAAAGAAAAAAATCATCAGACCCTGCAGCAGGGTCATGCTCGCGAAGCGCACGACCTGCAGCATCTGGTACACGCCGTAAATGGTCACGCCGAAGGTGATCGTCACCAGGATGAAGCGCGCGTACAGAACGGCGGCGTCAGGCCAGAGGCGGCCGCGCCGCGGGGGCTGGTATCGCAATTCCTGCGGCGGCATATCCAACGGGCTCTCCGGCGGCATGCCGCCCGACCCCGCCCGCGCTTCGAACGGGGCCGCGGGATTCACCTGGAGATGCGGGTTCAACCGGAGGTCCATCGATAAAGCCATGTTTCAGTGACCGGACGATCACCGCGCATGATCCGCAAGCGCAATTCGATCAGCTCCGCATCGCGCGGGTCGATCTCGAAGCTCGCGCGCAGTCCATGTAATGCACCGTTGGACATGAGCGTGGCGTTCGAGATTCTGCCGGCGGAGGCGTTGAGGTCGAGGCGCAAGCCGTCGACTTTCTCGCCGGCGCCGACGAAGTCCAACAGAAACACGCGCCGCTTCCCGTCGACGCTGGCGCCGGAACGCGAGGCGACGGTTTTGCCCAGAGACTTCGGCAGCGCGGGTTCCGCGTTCCAGACGACACGGTAGGCGAAGTGCGCCGGATGACCCGGCGTCAGGGATTGCGTGGGACGCCAAAAGGCCACGATATTGTCATTGGTCTCGCGCCCGGACGGTATTTCGACCAGTTCGACGGAGCCCGCGCCCCATTCACCCTGGGGTTCGACCCAGGCGCTGGGGCGGCGCTCGTACTGGGCATCGAAATCCTGAAAATCGTCTTGCTGCCGGGACCGCTGCACCAGTCCGAAGCCCTTGGGCTGTTGTGTCGTAAAGGACGATACCTGGAGCTTGATCGGATTCGCGAGGGGGCGGAATATTTGTTCGCCGGATGCCGCGGCGATCTGCAGTCCGTCGGAGTCATGCACTTCCGGCCGATAGTCATCGAGGCGTCCGCGGTTGGTTTCGTCGAACAGAAACATCGACGTGAGCGGTGCAATGCCGGCGACACGAATTTCAGTGCGCGGAAACAAAGTGAGCTCCACATCGGTCAGCGTTTCGACGCCCGGCTGTACGGTGAACCGGTACGCGCCCGTCATCGATTCGCTCTCGAGCAAGGCGTAAATGACGATCGCGCTTGCACGCTTACCCGGCTTCTCGATCCAGAAATGCGTGAACGCGGGAAACTCTTCGCCGGACGGTTCCGCCGTATTGATGGCGAGGCCCCGTGCCGACAGGCCGTACAGAAGATTCTTGGCGACGGAGCGGAAATAGCTCGCACCCTGGAACACCAGAAATTCGTCCCATACCTTGTTCGAGTTGATGCGGCTCCGGAGACGGAAACCGGACAGCGGCAGCGACACCTTTGAAAATTGCGCCGGAAGCGCGGACTCCATCTCGAACATCGCCGGCGTCGCCACTATGTCATGCGCCTCGCCGTTTTCAACGGTGGAGACCGTGACCGCGGTTTGCATATTGTAGCCGGCCCGCAACAGCTCCAGACGAAACGGCAGCTGTTCCGCCCGCCAAATGCCGGCGTCCGGATTGAAACGAATGCTGCGGTATTGTTCGGGGCTCAATTTGTCGAGGCCGGCCGGTAGGCGGTTGTGCTGCGGCGCATAAGGGGCGGCGGCTCGACGTTTGGCATCGGCCAGCAAGGTGTCGAAGGTAAACGGATACGTGGCCGGCGCCGGCTTTTCGGGAGCGGGTGGATTTGCTGCACGCGCAACGGTTGCCGCGAAGGCGAGCGTGAGGACCAGCACCGAATTGGCAATTGAAACCGGCAAGGCTCACCCCGTATTTGCCGGTAGGACCGGCACAGATTGCGGGATCGGCCAAATGAGGCTAAGCCTTGCAGCGGATCCAGCCGCCTAACCTTGATGAAACTGGCGGGGTCTGTCAACGGGGGCGGGGGTGCCTAAGGGCATTGCACTTTGCAGCCGCCTGATATAGTGAGTTGCCATGGCGGCCCCCGCTCATTCTGGCCAGGAACCTCAAAGCGCCCGCGCCGTGCTCATGGTGCGCCCGGCGTGTTTTGGATTCAATCCGGAGACCGCCGACAGCAATGCCTTCCAGCAGGCCGCCGATTCGCCGGACGGAACCGAAACGCAGAGACTGGTTCTCACCGAGTTCGACGGTCTGGCGAGGGCGCTGCTGCGCGCCGGTGTGGAGGTGCTGATTGCGCCCGATACGCCGCACCCGGTGAAGCCGGACGCCATTTTTCCCAACAACTGGGTGAGCTTTCATTTCGACGGCACCGTCGCGCTCTATCCCATGCTCGCGCCCAACCGGCGATCCGAGCGGCGCGAGGACGTTCTCGCGCAAGTAGTGCGGGAGGGGCGGTTCCATGTGTCGCGCACGGTCGATCTGACGCATCGCGAGGCCGAGGGAAAGTTCCTCGAGGGAACCGGGAGCCTCGTGCTGGATCGAGCGCATCGCGTGGCCTATGCGAGCCTTTCGCCGCGCACGGATCTCGACGTGCTCGGAGAGTTCGCACAGCTCCTGGACTACGAACTCGTGACCTTCGAGGCCGAGGATGCCGCGGCCCAGCCCGTGTATCACACCAATGTGGTGATGGCGATCGGCGCACGCTTCGCAGTGGTGTGCGGCGAGGCCATCGCGCACCCGCAGCACCGCGAAGCTGTCTTCAACAAGCTGCAGGCGGCCGGCCACGACATCGTCGATATCACACGGCGGCAGATGCAGGAATTCGCCGGCAACCTGTTGGAACTGTCGCCCGCGGGCGGTCCTATCGTCGCACTATCGACGACGGCGTGGCGCAGTCTTGGAGCGGCACAGCGGCGAATCCTCGAGTCCCACGCGGAAGTCGTCCCGGTAGCCATTCCCACCATCGAGCGCATCGGCGGCGGCGGCGTGCGCTGCATGCTGGCGGAGCTGCACCTCCAGAAACGCGGGTAGGGCACTCGTCAGCCTGCGGTGCGCGAGATGCGCTTGGAACTCAAGATCGCTCATTGACGATGACGCGCGGTAGAATAACGCGTCGATCACCAATAACTAAGTCAACACAGGGAAATAAAATGAAACTACGATTCTTAGCTGCCCTTGCTGTCACGGCGCTGTCGATGAGTGCGATTTCATCCGCCCTGGCCGACGATTCGAAGGCCTACACCGAGGGGACGGTTATTGAAGTCACCGCCGTTCGCACCAAGCCCGGCATGTTCGACGCGTACATGAAGTGGCTCGATACCACCGGGAAACAACTCAGGGAGGACGAAAAGAAGGCGGGCCTGATCCTCGACTACGCGGTCTACGGAGCCTTGCCGCGCTCGCCGCACGACCCCGACATATATCTGGTCATTACATACAAGAACATGGCCGCCCTCGACGGTCTGAGCGACCGCGTCGAGCCCCTCCAGAAGAAGATCTGGGCCACCAGGGAAGCCGGAGCAAAGGCCGCGGCCGATCGCGAGAGTATGCGCGAAATTCTCGGCACTGAGCTGATGCGGCGCCTCGACCTGAAATAGCCGATCTGGCGGCGGCGTGGCCGCTCGCTCGCGGCGCAATTGCGCTCCGAGCGGCCGGTCGCGCCCGCTAGTGTCATAATCCGCGGATGTTGGAACTCGGCGTCAAGATACTCATTGCCTACCTGCTCGGCACGCTGCTCGGCAGCTTGATTTTAGGCCGTTTGCGGGGAGTGGATATTCGCAGCATGGGCAGCGGAAATGCGGGCGCCACCAATGCCCTGCGCACCCAGGGCAAGCTCTTTGGATTCCTGGTTCTTAACGTCGACATCGCCAAAGGCGTATTCGCCGTGTGGTGGCTGCCGGCGGCGGTGCTGCCGGCTGTCGGCATCGATCCCGCTCTGCCGCGGGAATGGCTGACCGTCGCCTGCGGCTTTGCCGTGATCGTGGGCCACGTCTATCCCGTGTGGTTCGGATTTCGCGGCGGCAAAGGAGCGGCGACCATGGTCGGGGTGGTTGCGGCCGTGGAACCGCGCCTGCTCGTGCCGATGCTCCTCTGCTGGTTCCTCGCGCTCGTGCTGTGGGGATATGTAAGTCTTGCCACGATGCTGTCGGGCGTGGCCCTCGTGATCGCCGTGTGTGTCTTCGAACCGAATAATGTTCCGCTATTGAGCTTCTGTGCGGCGATGACGGTGTTTGTCGTATACACCCATCGCAGCAACATCGCTCGCATGCGTGCGGGCCAGGAAAGCCGCGTACGGCGACTATGGCTGTTTCGATCGCGAGCCGCCTAGGTCACCCGCTGCTGCTGGTGCTGCTGGCCGACGGCCAGCTGCGCTCCGGCGAATGGCTGGCGAAGGAGCTCAAAGTGAGCCGGGCGGCGGTATGGAAAGCCGTGGAGCGCTTGCGCGCCCTGGGCGTGGAGGTGCAGGCGCTGCCGCGGCGTGGTTACCGTCTATCGAACCCGGTGGAACTGCTGGATTCGCGGCGCATCGGCGCTGAACTAGGGCCCGAGCGCAGGGCACAGCTTCGCACCCTCGACCTTATGTTCGAAGTAGACTCGACCAACAGCCGGCTCTTGGGCAACGCGTCCCCGCCGCCCGGGCAGGCGGATGCGTGCTTGAGTGAGTTGCAGCATGCCGGTCGAGGGCGTCGCGGCCGCCGCTGGATTGCGCCGTTCGGCGCGGGCGTTGCGTTGTCCGTAGCCTGGACCTTCAGCGACGGTGCCGGAGCGTTGGCCGCCTTGAGTTTAGGGGTTGGCGTCGCCGTAGCACGCGCGTTGGAGCGCGCCGGGGCCCGGGGAGTCACGCTCAAGTGGCCGAACGATATCTGGCTCCGTGACCGCAAGCTCGGCGGGGTGTTGATCGAACTGCGTGCTGAAGCCAGCGGGCCGGCGCATGTAGTGATCGGCGTGGGCGTCAACGTGGACCTGCCTGCCGCGGCGCGCCGCGAAATCGAGGCAGGAGGAGTACGTGTCGCGGCGGTGGCGGATGCTTGTGCTGCGGTGCCTTCGCGCAATTTGGTCGCCGGAGCCATCTTGGACGAGCTTTTGAGTATGCTGGGACAATTCGAGCGCGAGGGTTTTGCCGCATTCCGGGATGCTTGGACGGCCCTCGACGCTTTGAGCGGCCGGCCCGCGCGAGTGTTGCTGGGCCGTACGGTCATTTTGGGCACGTCCCGCGGCGTGGATGAGGAAGGCGCCTTGCTTCTCGATACGGGCGACCGGGTGCAACGATTCGTGTCCGGAGAGGCTAGTTTGCGCGTGATCGAAGGTGATACTTGACGCTGTTAAAGAGCATTGTCGTTTGCTTGGTGCTCGCCAACGTGGGCTACTTCTTGTGGGCGCGGGGCATCGCCAAAACACCGGAGGCTCCGGCCTTGGGTCTGCCCGCGGCGACGTTGAAGCTGGCATCCGAATCTTCTGAGGCTCCGCGCGCGGCAGGCCCCGACGCGGGTAATGCCGCCGCTGCGGGCATCACCGGCAGCAGCAGCGGTGGCACCGATGCTCCGCGCGCCGACGCCGGCGACGGCGCAAGGCAGGGACTGCTCACCAATGTGAAGCGCTGCATCAGCGTCGGGCCGTTCCGCGACGTGTCGGAAGCTGCTCATGCCGCGACCACACTGCGCGGCGGCGGCTACGATCCGCGACAGCGCGTCGCTGACGGCGAGGTCTGGGCGGGAGTGTGGGTTTATTTGCCGCTGCCTCCCTCGCGCGCCGCAGGAGACCAAACTCTGGCCAAACTCAAAGCGGGCGGCATCGACGACGCGCTGGAAATGCCCGGCCCGAATGAGGGCTCGGTGATCTCGCTCGGTTTGTACAGCGAGACCAAGCGCGCACAGGCGCGAGTTGCCCAAGCTCAGGCGTTGGGGTTCAATCCGGGAATCGCCGACCGCAAGCGCACCGGCAACGTGTACTGGATCGACATCGATTTGAAACCGACCGACAGCTTATTGAATCCCGCAGATTTGCAGAGTGACGCCGGGCGTATCGTGCGCCTCGAAGTGAAGGGTTGTCCGCCGGTTTCGGGACCCTCGCCGTGAGAGTCCGCGACGTGATCTTGAGGACTATCAGCGTCGTCGGCGCCATGATCGGCTACGGGTGTCTCGCCGCGTTCTTGTCTCTCGTCGGCCTCCAGTCCTATCGCTGGTTCCGCGATGGTGAGTGGACGCACATCGGCATGAACGACGGTCTGCGCATCGGGCTGGCTCACTGCTGCGTCAAGGACGACGATGCCGGCCGGCTCGCCGCATTCATGCACTGGCTGGTGGCGCCGGTGAACTGGCTCGGAATGCACAAGGTGTTCGAGGTCGTGCCCGCGTCGCTTGCTCTGTTCGCGATAAGCATCGCCGGGAATTGCCTGTTCATCTATTGCAGAGATCGCCTCGACAAGCGCTACTGACCACGGCGGGCGTTCGATCGATATGGGATGTTGATGCTATTGCGATTCAAGACGCTGCTGAAGGGGCTGATCCTTCCGCCTGCCGGACCGATATTGTTGGCCGTCCTCGGCGTATTCCTGATCAAACGCCGCCCGCTGACGGCGCGCATCTGTCTGATACTTGGGCTCGGGTCGCTCTGGCTGCTGTCGACACCCCTGGTGTCCGACGCTCTTTCGCGCCTGGCCGAACACTACCCGCCGCTGGATTTGCAGAGCACCGCCGGCGCACAGGCGATCGTAATCCTGGGCGGGGGCGGGCAGCGCGCCTTCGCGCCGGAATACGGCGGACCGGCGGCCAATCCCGTGCTGCTCGAGCGGCTGAGCTATGGCGCCTATGTCGCGGGCAAAACGGGTCTGCCCATTCTGGTGACGGGCTTTCACGTGGAGGCCGACGCGATGCGCGACACGCTACGGCGCAATTTCGGCGTTGAGGCGCGCTGGGTCGACGATCGGGCCTATGACACCTTCGAAAACGCCCGCAATTCGGTTCGCCTGCTCCAGGCCTCGGGCGTCCATCGCATTGTTCTCGTCACCCACGCCACCCACATGCGCCGCTCGGTGCAAGAGTTCATCGACGCCGGCGTCGAGGTTGTGCCGGCATCCGTGGGAATGGTCGCACCGCGCGACGTTAGAATTTTGTACTTCTTGCCGAACCCCGACGCCCTGCTGCGCGCGAGTACCGCGATCAACGAATTGCTGGGCGAACCGGTGCGGGCGGTTCTTGCCGCCTCGCACCTGCGGCGGCATTGAGGAGGTCTGCTCTTTGGGATCCTCGCCCGTCAATAGTCGAAGATATGTTCGAGCTCGATGCTCCCACCTGGCGCCCTGAAACCTTCATAGCGCGGCACTGTCAGCCGCGTCGATGCTCCGCCGTGTGTTCGCTCGATGGAGCCACAACTTTGATGTAGCGCCGACATTGACTAATGAATGAAGCCGCTAATTTCGACCGTTGTGCGAGCGATGCTTTCTGCCCATTCTTCCGGCTATTCTACAGCTTGACATGGTGAATATTATTCACTAGTGTGGTAGGTGTTAGGCGATGACAACCATGCACCGGGACGGTAACTGGAAAATCCAGGTGTTTGGGCGCGAGCACGGGGTGCCTCATTTTCATGTGTGGACGCCGAATTCAGCTGCGGTGATTGCGATTGATACTTTGGCGGTACTGAGCGGCGCAGTGGACGCTAAGACTCTCGAAGAGTCTCGGGCCTGGGCTGACGCTCACCGAGTCGAGTTGTTCGCTGAATGGCGCCGCCTGAATCCGGAGAAGAACCTATGAAGCTCAAGATCACGCACGTAAAAGCGTTGCCCTCGACTCGGCTGCGAATTACGTGGGCGAACGGCAAACAAACGGAAGTCGATGCGAGCGATTATTTGCAGGCTCCCGGCTACGAACGGCTGCGCGATCCCAAGTTTTTTTCGCACGTGCAAGTGGAAGAGTGGGGGCATGGCATTGAATGGCCGACCGCGGATATCGGGATCCCCGCACATGCCTTGTATCGGTTGTCGAAGGAACAGTCGGGCGATGCCTTCCCGACCGCAAAATTCAATGCCTGGATGAAACGTCACGGTTTGTCATTGTCAGCCGCGGCACAGGCTCTGCATCTGACGCGACGTACCATCATTTATTACAGTACGGGCGCTAAGCCAATCCCAGCGTATATAGGCCTCGCGTGTAAGGGTTGGGAGTCGGGACGGCGGACGCACGCCGCATAAAACCGACGGTGATACTTCACGCCTCAGGTGAGAAGAATGACGTCATGACCGCCGTGATCGTGAGCACCGCGGCGATCAGGACATACTCGGCAGCCACCGAGCGGCGAAACCACCGCCCGCTTTGCGCTGGCCCGTGGACCAGGGCGGGGCCGAGCCGCCACTTGTTCGCGGCGGCAAGCCCCATCAGCACGGCGAAACCGACGACTTTGGCGATGAGCAATTCCCCGTAGGGCTCGCTCAAGGCCTGTAGGTTCGGAAGCAACAGAACGGCCATGACAATTCCGGCCAATAAGACCACCGGCACGAGCCAAGTCGCAACGGCGGTGAACCGTTCGATGATGTCCGAAGCCCGGGCGGGCGTCTCCCGCAGGCTCGCGACATACAGCGGCCACAGCGCGCCGAACCAGAACGCCACCACCAGGAGGTGAAGCATCAACAGTGGCGCCAACGCCGCACGATGCGCGTTGACGGACGTGTGTCCCGTGAGTGCGAACGCGCCGGTGGCGAGCACGGTCCCGCCGACTGCGAGGATGGTCCAGCGAACGCTCGCCTCCTGAAGCCCGACTGCAATGAGCAGCAGGCCGAGTAGCCGACATATCAAGGCCGTACCGGCTCGGGAGTTCCACGCCATCCCTTGTAGAGTGGGGTCCCACATGCCGGACATCTCCCCCGCCATCCGCGCGGCTTCCAAGGCGTAGTGCGCAGCGACCAACACGATGGCAGCGATCGCCGCCGCCTGACCCAGGCGACGGACCGAGACCTGAGAGCTTGCGAGCCGGCGACCGAAGACCGCGACAAAAATCGCGACTCCGGCCGCCTGGAACAGCAGGACGAAACTCAACGCGCGTAGGATCACTGAGACAACGTCCGGCATTTCGCGCATCACTGTCACTGTTGCGCCGAATGATCGGCCGGGTGATCTGTCGCGCGGTCGGCGGCCACCGTGAAATGCAGGGCTCCTGCCATCATATGGCCGTCATCGCTCACCACGCGCCAGTTGACCGAGTAGGTGCCGGGCGTCAATGGAGGCAAAGGGACGGAGATCTGCTGCGCGGCGGTGGTGGGCAGCGGTTTCAGGTTCTGGGCGGGCTCACGGTCCTTCTGAATCGATAAGGCGGTCAGTCGCGCGGCTTCCGAGAAATTCAGCACGAGGTTCGAGGGCGATGTCGTGATCACGCTGCCATCCGCCGGGCTCGACTTCTGGAGGTGAGCGTGGGCATTAGCGGTAACTCCCAACGCTACCAACGCAAGACCGGACAAGAGTGACAGGATTTTCATAGTTAGTCTCCAGATGCTCAGTTGTTTAAACGATGCCGACAGAAACCGGTATGTGTAGACGAGCGATTCGCGAGGAATTTCCGTTAAAACCACGCGCGCACGCCTGCGACGAACTGCACATCGCTCGGATTCCCCCCGGATTCCCGCACTCGATCGGCGGTCCCCCCGAATTGGCGCGACCAAACGACTCCGATGTAGGGTGCGAACTCCCGCCGCACCTCGTAACGCAGACGCAGGCCGATCTCAAGATCGGACAAGCCAGAGCCCAGTTGACGCGCGGGATCGGGTTTGCCGTACAGGTTGGTCTCGGCCTCCGGTTGCAGAATCAGCCGCTGGGTGAAGAGCAGCTCGTATTCCGACTTGAGCCTCACGGCCGTGCGTCCTTGCTCGCCCACATAGAACGTCGCCTCGGTGTTGAACCAATAAGGCGCGAGTCCTTGCACACCGATCGCCGCCCAGGTGCGACCGGGGCCGGCACCGAAATCTTGACGTCCCCCCGCCTGCACACTCCACCAACGCGCAAAAGTATGGTCCCAGAGCAGATCGGCGCGGGCGTTCTGCGTCGTGCCGGCGACGCGTTCACCTTCAGACCTCAGCCAGACCTTGTTGGTGTCACCGCCATACCAACCCTCTGCATCCCACGCCAGGGCATTGCCCTCGGTGGTGTTGCGCCACTCCAGTTGATCAAAGAGCACCATACCCGTGCGCGCCGTGTCGTCCATTTGCATCAGTGCCGCCATCTGTGGGTAGGGCATGTCACCGATCGGATGCTGCGGCGGATCAGGTGGCACGTGAGGTGCCTCGCTCGAAGTGTCCTCGTTCGGGTCCGGTGCGGCGTGTTGGGAGTGAGAGGTCGAAACCTGCGGCTCATTGCCGAGTGCGAATGAGCCGCCTATGAGCCCCATGACGCCGTATAGCAGAGCGGGCTTCGCGCGAGGCATCATGACTTTGCTCCTTCTTTCGACGAGCGCTCGACATGTACCTCCCTAAACATGCCCGCTTCCATGTGATATAGAAGATGACAGTGATACGCCCAGCGGCCTAGCGCATCGGCGGTAACTCCATAGGCCAAGCGCTGCCCCGGTTGCACGGTGATAGTGTGCTTGCGGACCAGGAATTCTCCTTGTTCCGACTCCACTTCGCCCCACATACCGTGCAGATGAATGGGGTGATTCATCATGCTGTCGTTCACGAGCACCAGTCGCAGACGCTCGCCATAGTTGAATCGCAAGGGCTCACTCTCCGAAAACTTCTGCCCGCTGAATGACCACACGAAGCGTTCCATGTGACCGGTGAGATGCAGCTCGATATCGCGGCCTGCCTTCCGGTGATCGATCGGGCCACCGAGCGTGTGCAGGTCCGCGTAGGTGAGAACGCGACGGCCATTGTTTCTTAAGCCCACGCCCGGATCATCCAGGCGACTCTGCGGTTCCATGGCTACCGAATCGACATTGGGACCGAACTCGGCGGGCGCGTGATGCGGCGGGGCGCTCGCGGAATCGCCCATCGCGCTGGCACCGTGATCCATCGCACCATGATCCATGCCCTTCATCGAACTCATGTCCATCCTGCTCATGTCCATGCCACCCATGTGCATGCCGGCCATGTATCGACCCATACCCATATCCACCATGGTGAGCAGCGGACGGGGATCGAGCGCCGGCACCTCCGCTTGCATGCCCGGTTGAGGCGCCAGCGTGCCGCGCGCATAGCCCGTGCGGTCGAGCGACTGCGCGAAGATCGTGTACGGGCGATCGTCCTTGGGCTCCACGAGCACGTCGTACACTTCGGCCGTCCCAATGCGGAACTCGTCGACGGTGACCGGCTCCACGTCCTGTCCGTCAGTGGCCACCACCGTCAGCTTCAGCCCCGGAATGCGAACATCGAAGATGCTCATCGACGATCCGTTGATGATGCGCAGCCGGACTCTCTCGCCGCGCCGGAACAGTCCGGTCCAGTTGCCGGCCGGCGTACTGCCGTTCATCAGGTAGGTGTAGGCGTGTCCGGACACATCGGCGAGATCCGTTGGGTCCATGCGCATCTGTCCCCACATGCGCCGATCGGCGCTCGCCGGTTTCCAGCCTTGCTTGTGCACATCGTTGACGAAATCGCGCACCGTGCGCCGATTGAAATTGAAATAGTTGCTTTGGCGTTTGAGAGTTCGATAGATATGCTCGGGGTCGAGATCCGTCCATTCCGACAGCAACACGACATGTTCGCGGTCGGCGCGGTGCCGCTCGCCGCGCCGAGGCTCGATCACGATGGGACCATACAAACCCGTTTGCTCCTGGAACCGCGAATGACTGTGATACCAGTAGGTGCCCGATTGATTGACTCTGAAGCGATAGACGTAGGTCTCGCCCGGACCGATGCCGTTGAAGCTCAACCCAGGCACGCCGTCCATATCGGCAGGGAGAATCATTCCATGCCAATGAATGGAGCTTGGGTTGGACAACCGATTGGACACCCGTAGCGTGATGGCATCGCCTTCGCGCCACCGCAGCAGCGGCGCAGGGAGTCGTCCGTTCACGGTCGTGGCCATTCCGGGCTGACCGGTAAAATTCACTGCCAGCGCGCCAATCTCCAAATCGAATTCAGCCCCGGACAGCACGGCACCTACGTCGGCTGCGGCTGCCGATCCGGCGGATGCGGCCCAACCAAAGTGACGCGCGCTGACGGCAGCGAGTGCACTGCCTGCGATCCCCTGGACGAAGAGGCGTCGTGAGCGGCCATAAGCCGCCGACGCTGAACGAAATCGGTACATTGCGATTCCTCGAAACAACTCGTGTGATCAAACACCACTGGGCCCAAGTAGGCGTGTTGGTTAGTTACAGTGCAGTGAAAGCGCAGGCGTATGCCGCTCGAATCGACGCGCTTGTGCTTGCCGTTCCGAAGCAGCGGCACTGGCGGCATCGATGCTCGCACAGCGCGGATCGCGCCGATCGCACCCGGAACTCAAGCGATGGGAGGTCGAAATACCCTATTGGTACGCGCAACAGGAGGCTGCGCGTCGAAGACAGGCAGCAGCAACAAGGCGGAAAAGGCAGCGGTCGTGCGCGGCAAGTCGAGTACCGCTGGACTTTGCGCGTAGTGACACTGACAGCCCACGGAGCGGCAGCAGTCGTGCTTGTTGGCGGGGTTGTCGTGCGAGGAGGCCGCGCTCGTCGATGCTCCGGCGCCGCCTCCATCAACGGACCGCGAGTCCTTCGGCTGATGGCCGGGACAGTGCCCCGCTTCCATACCGCCCGTCTGCGGCTCCGGCGGGGCTGCGGCAGCATGCGCCACCTGCCATTGCAGACCGAGGGCGAGCTGAAGCATCAGCAGCGCCGTAAGTACCCAGTTTGCGGATCGGTTAGGCATGATTCTCAGCGTACACCCGCCGCCGTGATGAGAGAAGCGCGACACGTCGCATCAGGGGTTCGAGGCCTAAGCCACGTCTGCGCGAGCTTAAACCGTGGACCATGGTCCGGAGTCAAATTCCTAGTTTGCTCCTGCGCCACACGGGATGGTGTATATTAACTTTGCACTACAAAGCCAGTACAACAGAGTGACGAGAATGGTTCTAGTCTCCTTCGCGCGGCACGCCCGCGCATCCAGCCCAATGAATCAAGGTGTTTCCCGTCGCGGCGGCGCCGATCGGACGGCGCATCGCGTGATGTCGATGCGGAAGTTCGTGTTGCAAGCATTTTCCGGGGTGCTGGCTGCGTTTGCCGCGGCAGGACCCTGCCATGCCGAGAATTTCGCCGCGCGAGACGTGTTGGAAGATGCCAAGTTGTATTTTACGGCGCCGATTCGCTGGGACTCCAGGGATTGGCTGTACTTCGGCGGAGCGCTCGCCGCGATCGGCGTCGCTCACGAGTACGACGGTGATGTTCGGCGGCACTTCGCGGTCGGCGCCAGAGCCGCTCTCGACGGCAAGGACAAAAACAGCGTGCGCGACGCGATTCCCGCCGCCGCAGCGGTGGCCGGCACATGGGTGTTCGCAACCGTCCTGGACGATTCGTCCGGCCGCGTCGAAGCGTACACGATGCTCGAGGCGGGCGGGTTCAGCGCGGTCACTTCCGAGGCGCTGAAGTTTGCGGCGGGCCGAGCGAGGCCCAACGAGACTACGCGTGTGGACGATTGGCGTAAGGGTGGAAGCTCCTTCCCCTCTTTGCACGCCAGCGCCGCGTTCGCAATCGGCACGGTATTGGCTGAGTCGGGCAGCGACGACTTTCGGTGGGTTCGACGTGTGTTGGGATATGGTCTGGCGGGCGCGACCGCCTACGTGCGGGTTCGCGACAACGTTCACTGGATGTCAGATACGGTTGCGGGTGCAGCAATCGGAATCGCAACCGCCCATTTCACGATGAACCGTCGCGAGGAACGCGCGCATCGATGGGACGTATCAGTAGCGCCCATGGACGGCGGCGGTACCATGGTGACTTTCCGAATGGCGCTGCAATAGCCGCATCCGTTAATCCATCAACGGCGCGGCGCCGCATGCCGTGGCGCGTACCAGCACAAGAGCAAGGGCACCGAGACAAGCGCTGCGCCGGCGAGAAAGGTGGTCGATGCACCGAACCGATCCCACAGCCAGCCGGCAAGCGCGCTGGCGAGCAGCACGCACAGGCCGCAGGCCAGGTTGAACACGCCGAACGCAGTGCCGCGCAGGCTCGAGGGCGCGGTTTCGGACACCATCGCGGCGAGAATGCCCTGCGTGAAACCCATGTGCAGGCCCCAGACCGCTACGCCGAGAAACACTGAGCGGACCGACTGTCCTAGTGCGAGCACCAGGTCGGCCGCGATCAGCAGTGTCATGCCGAGCGCCAGCAGGAGGCGGCGATCCAGCCGGTCTGAAAGGCGGCCGGCGGGATACGCCGATAGCGAATAGGCCAGACTCATCGCGACCATCACGCCCGGAATCCACGCGAGATTCAGCCCCGTCTGCTGAGCACGCAAGACCAAGAACGCCTCGCTGAAGCGCGCCAGCGTGAACGTCGCGCCGATGCCGACGATGAGCCAGTAGCTCGGGGGGAATTCCTGCAGCGCGCGCCAATGCAACGGAGAGCGGAAGGCGCGGTGACCCGGAGCGTGGCCCGATTCGTCGATGCCGAACGCGATCAGCCCGATCGCGACGAAGGCCGGTGCGACGGCGAACCACAACACTGTTCGAATGTGGCCAGCGAAGCAGAACATCAGCAGGATGGCGAGCACGGGTCCAAGAAAGGCGCCGATGGTGTCCATCGACTGACGCAACCCAAAACAGGCGCCGCGAATCTCGGGCGGAGCCACATCGGCCACCAGCGCATCGCGCGGCGCGCCGCGGATCCCCTTGCCCACGCGGTCAAGCATGCGGCCCGTGACGGCCAGGGTGGGCGTGGTCGCCAGCGGAAACAGCGGCTTCGAGAGCGCCGCCAGTCCGTAACCCAGCAGCAGCAGTCCCTTGCGCCGTCCCAGATAGTCGCTGATCGCCCCGGAAAACACTTTGACGATCAAGGCGGTTGCCTCGGCTGCGCCTTCCAGCACGCCGAAGGCGGTTACGCTCATGCCCATGGTGGTCACGAGGAACACCGGCAGCAACGCGTGCACGAGTTCGGAAGACAGGTCCATGAACAGGCTGACGAAGCCTAGCGCCCACACGGTACGGGGGATGCTAACTTGCTTGAGTGAGATCAGGTTGGCGGTCATAGGGGTCGAGCTTACCGTGCGTATCCGGCTCCGTCCCAAGTAACCCATGCTTCCTTTATGCTCTCCATCCAAGTGCTGGCTGAGAGTAACGGCGGATCAAACCATGAAAAATCAGGCTTTTTGGCGGCGGCTCGCGTTTGCGGTGGTCGGTATTCGCGCCACCATCCGTAGCGAAGCCAGCTTTCGCACGCAGTTGTTTCTCGGTCTGGCCGCCGCCGTGGTGCTTGCGCTGGTCAGACCGCCGCTCATCTGGCTCGCCATGTGTTGCATGTCCGCGAGCATGGTGCTCGCACTCGAGCTCGTGAACACGGCCCTCGAGCACCTGGCTGATAGACTGCATCCGGAACGCCATATTGCCATCCAAAGGGCGAAGGACTGTGCGGCCGCCGCCGTGCTCCTGGCATCGATCGCAGCGGTCATCATCGGCGGTCTGACTGTTGCGGTAGGTCTCGGATGGCTACAATGACAATCCGTTTCGACCGCTCTTTAGAGGTATGACATGCGAATTCTGCAAATCGTGGGCGGCATCTTGATAGCGGGCGGACTTTTCGTTCTCATCAAGGCCCCGTCTTATTCGAGCGAGAAGAGCGTGTTCAAGATAGGGGACGTTGAAGCGAAAGTGGCGCAGGAACATCCGGTTCCGCCGTGGGCGGGTGGCGCGGCCATCGCGGCCGGAGTCGTGCTGATCGTGGTCGGTGCCCGCAAGGGGTAGGGTGTCGAGGGCGCCCGGCAAGATCGCCATCCAAATCACTCGACCAGCTTTTTACGCAGCAGCAGCAATTCGCGCCGCCGCGCCGGGGTGGTCTTGGGGTAACTCAACTCGAGACCTTCGACGGTGTCGAGCACGATTCGCGATACGATCAGGCGAGCATTGAGCTTATCGTCGGCCGGGACGATATACCAAGGCGCGCGCTGCGTACTGGTCGCACTGAGGCATTTCTCGTAGGCCCGCATGTACTGCTTCCAGAATTTGCGTTCCTCGATATCCGCCAGGCTGAATTTCCAGTTCTTCTCCGGACGATCGATGCGGTCGATGAATCGCCTGCGCTGCTCTTCTTTGGACAGATGCAGGAAGAACTTGACGATTCGCGTGCCGTTGCGGTCCAAGTGTCTTTCCATATCCACGATGGAGCGGTACCGGTCGTGCCACACTCTTGATTCATCCAAGGTGTCCGGCAGACCTTCGCCGCGCAGAATTTCCGGATGCACCCTGGCAATCAGCACCTCCTCGTAGTAGGAACGGTTGAAGATGCCGATCCGCCCGCGCTCGGGTAAGTCGCGCGTGGTTCGCCAAAGAAAATCGTGTTTCAGCTCGATCGCGCTGGGATGCTTGAAACTGTACACCTGGCAGCCTTGCGGGTTGACTCCCGACATGACGTGCTGAATCGCGCCGTCCTTCCCGGCCGCGTCCATGGCTTGAAAAATCAACAGGATCGCATAGCGGTCCGACGCGTAGAGCAACTCTTGCTGTGCACTGAGAGCCTTGACGTGCTTGCGCAGGAGATCTTGGTATTCCTCGTCCGTCCCGTACACGGGACCGACGCGCGTCGGCCACTTTCTCAGATTCACCTTCGCGCCTTCCGGCACTCGAAAATCGCTCGACTTGATGTGCATCGACGCCTCCGGGTACTGGTCTTACGTCGGCACTGGGTGCAGACGTATGGCAGTTTGCACGATGTCTGTACGATAGGTAGTAGTATTGGCCGCTTCGGATCGTTCCTGGAGATACCCGCATTGCTCGACTCGATACCTCGGCCCGGTGCGCCGCAAACGCGCCGCATCTTGTTTGCGAGCCTCATCGGCACGACCATCGAGTTCTTCGATTTTTACATATACGCCACGGCCGCGGTGCTGGTGTTTCCCAGACTATTCTTTCCCAAGGGTGATCCGGCAACGGCATTGCTGCAGTCGTTCGCGACCTTCGCGCTGGCATTTTTCGCGCGTCCCGTGGGATCGGCCTTGTTCGGACATTTTGGCGATCGCATCGGACGCAAGGCAACGCTGGTCACCGCCTTGCTGACCATGGGCATCTCGACGGTGTGCATCGGTTTGTTGCCGACCTATGCATCCATCGGCGTGCTTGCAGCGGGGCTTCTGGCGCTTTGCAGATTGGGGCAGGGCGTGGGATTGGGCGGCGAATGGGGCGGCGCCGTGCTGCTGGCGACGGAAAACGCTCCGCCGGGTAAGCAGGCCTGGTATGGAAGTTTCCCGCAACTCGGCGCGCCGCTCGGATTTTTGTGTTCCACCGGCGTGTTCCTGCTGATGAGCAACAATCTGACCGAGGCGCAGTTGTTCAGCTGGGGCTGGCGTGTGCCGTTTTTGGCGAGCGCCGTGTTGGTGTTGGTGGGGCTGTATGTACGATTGCAACTCGTCGAAACGCCCGCCTTCCAGCGCAGCCTCGCGCAGGGCGAGCGCGTGCGCGTGCCCTTCATGGTCGTCATTGCGAAATACCCTCGCGAGCTTGGGTTGGGAACGCTGGGAGCAACCACCACGTTCGTCGTGTTTTACCTGATGACGGTATTCGCCCTGGGTTGGGCCACCGGTGCGCTCGGATTCAGCCGCCAGCAGTTCTTGATTCTGCAAATGGTCGGCGTGCTGTTCTTCGGTTTGACCATACCGTTCTCCGCCGTCGTTGCCGATCGCATCGGCGAGCGCACGATGCTGATGATTGCGACGGCCTTGATCATCGCCTTCGGGTTCGCTTTCCGGCCCCTGTTCTCCGCACACGGCACGGCGAGCGTCTTGCTATTCCTGGCGCTCGGCTTTGCCCTGACCGGTCTGACCTACGGTCCTCTGGGCAGCGCTCTCGCACGCTTGTTTCCGACCTCGGTGCGGTACACGGGCACCTCGCTCTCCTTCAACCTCGCCGGTATTCTGGGCGCCTCGCTCGCGCCCCAGATCGCGACTTTACTGGCGTCGCACTACGGCGTGGCCTATGTCGGGTATTATCTGTCGGCGGCTGGGCTGGTTACCATGGTGGCATTGCTGCTGATCAAAGCGGACCAATCGAGCGGCGAGCCGCACGCTCGAACCTCTATTCAAGGGGAGAACTAGAATGACTCGCAACCTCTTTTCAAGTCTCCATCGGCAAGTTGCGGCGCTGCTGTGCGTGCCATGCTTCTTCGCCCCTCTGCATGCCATTGCGGCGGATGCCTACGATGCCGCCGTCGCGCACGCGGGGCGCAGCGCCGCGGATCTGAAACGCGATTCATTGGATCATCCGGCCGATATCTTGCGCCTCTCCGGCATCAAGCCGGGCATGCGGGTGGCCGACGTGCTCGCGGGCGACGGCTACTACAGCGAACTTGCCGGTTACGTGGTGGGGCCGAAGGGCAAGGTCCTCATGATCAACAATGCCGCGTTCGATCATTGGAGCGACGGTCCGCTGCAGGCGCGCTTGGAATCGCATCGCCTGGGCAATGTCGAGCATGAGACGCTCGATCTTAACCACATGAACCTGGCACCCGGAAGCCTGGACGCGGTGTTCTTGGTCAAGGTGTACCACGATTTGTATTGGGTAGACAGGGACGGGTCGTCGGAGGGCCTCTGGCCGAAGATCGATACCGGCGCCGTGCTCGATCAGCTGTCGCGCGCACTCAAGCCGGGCGGAGTGCTCCTGCTGGTGGATCACTCGGCCAAGCCGGGAAGCGGCACTACCGTGGCGTCCGGCTTGCATCGTATCGAGGAGAGCTACGCGATCAAGGATTTCGAGTCTCACGGATTCAAGGTCGCCGCCAAGAGCGATTTGTTGAGAAGACCGGACGACGCGCGCGATCAGGTGAGCTACAAAGGCCCGATACTGGGCAAGACCGATCGCTTCGTGGTGGTGTTTCGCAAAAGCGCGCCATAGTCAGACAGGCTCCTCTAGGCGCCGACCTTCCGCCGGGCTCTCAGACGACGGAGCTCAGCCAGCGAGTCAGGGCGCCCGCGTCCATCGCTCCCGACTGACGGGCGATTTCCTTGCCCGCGCGGAAGACGATCAGGGTTGGAATGCTGCGGATATTGAAACGCGCGGCCGGCGCCGGCTCGTCTTGGGTGTTCAATTTAGCGAAGCGTAATGTGGGTTCGAGCTGGCGCGCCGTCGCCTCGTAAAAAGGCGCCATGGCGATGCACGGGCCGCACCAGGGCGCCCAAAAATCCACGACCACGGGCAGATCGTTTCGCGCCAAATGCCGGTCGAAATTGGCCTCGGTGAGTTCGATCGGCTTCCCTTCGAATAGTGGGAAGTGGCACTTGGGGCAGCGAGGGTGATCTCGCAGTCGATCGCTCGGCAGGCGAACCACCGAGTCACAATGCCCGCATACCGCTTGGATGCCTTCGTTCATAAAATTATCCGGGCTCTATTTGGGTTGCGCAACCAAGATGGAAAAGCTGTTGGGGACGATGCTGGGACGCGGATGCGGCTGCTCCTCGGTCGCCGGCGGTGTAGCTCCTAGTCTCGCGGCGGCCAGGAAAATCTTGTGAGTAGCCGGGTCGAGCGCCATGGTGCGCGCACTGACCAGAGTGGTCACCGTCGCCAACACCCGATAGACATCCGGCGACTCCTCATGAATCACTGTCATCGTGCCGTCCAGCCCGTTCGACGTGAATACCAGACCGAGATCGGAATCGAAGGCCGCGGCGTCCGGTCCTCTGCCGATCACGACTCGGGCCACTTGCTTGCCCGACAAGGCATCGGTTACCGCCATCACTTGGTTCGCGCACACCGAGAACAGGCGGTGATGAACCGCGTCGAGCGCGAGGCCAGTCGGATTCGCGCAGCCTGGTAGAGGCCAAGTCGCCTTGAGGGCCAGCGATTTCCCATCGACGGCGACGAGCTTGCCGGGGTCCGTCTCGATATTGACATACACCGTGCCCGCGGTATCCGTAGCCATGAATTCCGGCGGACCGGGAAGCGCGACGATAGCCACGATCTGGAGCGTCGCTGCATCCAGTGCGGAGAGATTGGCTGATTCGCCGTTGGCGGTAATGATATGGTTTTGCCGCGGCTCGTACAAAATGGCGTCGGGCTTCTTCCCGGAGACCGGTACTCGTTGAATTACGCGCAGCGTGTCGAGTTCGAATACCGAGACCGTGTTGCTGCCGCCATCGCTGGTAAAGCCCCGCTTCAATGCAGGGGCGAACGCGATGCCGTGAACTCCCGCCGTGTTGGGAATGGTCCCGGCGAGTTTGCCGCTGACCGTTTCGACGACGTCCACGCGATCGCCGCGGCTGATGAACAGGCGCGCACCGCTCGCCTCTAAAGCCAGGTAATCCCATCCGCCGGCTCCGCCCAACGGCCAACTTCGAGACACCGTGTACACAGCCGCGGGAAGCGGCGAGGTATCGGCCGCCGGCGTCGCTGCGGCGGCCGTCTGCAACAGTGCGTACACGACAAACGGAAGAGTGCGCAACGCCGTAAATTCCTTCGGTTCGAGCGTCGATTAGTCTACCCGCATTGAGCAAAAGAGAAAAACCGGACCGCAATTTCGCCGTGTAATTTCTACATGCGTAACCTGCGTCGATTTGCGAAAATCGCGAATAGAAACGGAAGACCCGGGCCGCGCGAACCGCGGCGTCGGCAGCCGTTGCCGAACGTCCATCCAATAACAGTTGTGCATTTCCATCGACAAAAACGGCAGTTCACGGGACGTAGTGTGTCGCCGATGATGCATGGTTCCCGCGCTTCGCAGGGTTGGAGAAGTCCAGGAGAATCGGATGTCTTTGAGGGGATTCGCGACGGCTCTGGGTGCCGCGGCCATTTCAATCCAAGGGGCCGGTTTCGCCGCGCCGGCGGTGTCGGCGTCGGAAAACGACGCGGGCGGTCTGGAAGAAGTCGTGGTCACGGCGCAGCGCAGGGAAGAGTCCGCCCAAAATGTGGGCATCGCGATATCGGTGCTGTCGGGCCAGAGCCTGGCCGACAAGTCCATCACGAACGTGGTCGATCTTCAGAACGCGATACCCAGTCTGCAAGTCGAGCCGGCGTTCGGCGGCGGTCAGCCCCAGTACCGTATCCGCGGTGTCGGGTTTCTGGACTACACTTCCAACAATGCCTCACCCGTCGGCGTCAGTATTGACGACGTTGCCTTTGCCTTGCCGATTCAGACCCAGGGGCAACTGTTCGACATCGACCGGATCGAGGTGCTGCGCGGTCCCCAGGGCACGCTGTACGGCCGCAATACCACCGGGGGCCAAATCAATTTCATCAGCAATCGGCCGACCGCCGATACTCATGCCGGATTCACAGCGGAGTATGGTTCGCACAACGACGTGAACGCCGAGGGCTACGTGTCGGGCTCAATCACGGATGGTCTGCTCGGACGCCTGTCCGTGGCCACCGAACAGGGCGGAGCCTGGCAGCGCAATCGAGACACGGGACAAAGGTTGGGCAAGAAAAACAAAATCGCCGGGCGCGGCCAATTGCAATGGAACCCCTCGGAGGGCGTCAACTTCCGGCTGGACTTCCATTTGTCGCAGGATAAGTCCGAAGAAACGGGGCTGCATTTGCTGAAGGCGTACCCCCCGTACAATGCGGGCGCGGGCGGTCCTGTCATCCCCGCAGATACGTCGCGCTACGCCACCGGATGGCGGCTCGATCCGGTCTTCGCCAAGATCATCGGCATCGACGCCGCTTCCAAACCGGGAGTGGACAACTCGAATGATGGAGTCGATCTGACGGCCAATATCGACTTCGCCGGCGCGAGACTCACCAGCATTACCGCCTTCAACAAAATGATCAGGCGCGAATACAGCGACTGGGATGCGACTCAGTACTACGATTCCGATGAGTACTTTCGAAGCGATTTGAACGTGATTTCCCAAGAGGTCCGCGTCGCGTCGACCGGATCCGGTCCGTTGGGTTGGGTGGGGGGCGTGTTCTACTCGGATCAAGATCTCCACGAGAAGTTCTATTCCGACTTCACGGACGCGCAGGGAATCGGCGGCATCGCATTGACCGCGTACGAACAAAAGGCGAATTCCTTCGGCGAGTTCGGCCAGGTCAACTACCGGTTCAACGACGTGCTCAAGGGAACGCTGGGCGTGCGCGAGGACCATGAAACGCGCGAATTGATCGGCCTCAACACCGGTTTCCTGGTGCCGGCCGTCCCGTCCTTCACGGGAGGCGCTTTGAACCACTCGATCACCTCGAACCTCCCGTCCGGAAAGGTCGAGCTGGACTACACGCCGATGGACAAGACGTTGGTCTACGGGAGCATCAGCCGCGGCGTGAAGTCCGGCGGCTTCACTGCGCACAACACGACGACCGCGCCCGCCGCCGACCCATTCGAACCCGAAAAGCTCACGGCCTATGAGATCGGCGTGAAGTCCGACGTGGCGCGGACCGTGCGCATCGACGCGGCCGTGTTCTACTACCGATACAAGGATCAGCAGATTTTGGGGAAGGTGTTTGACACGGGATCGAACTCCTACATCGGCCGGTTCGGGAACGCCGATTCGCGCATCAGCGGCGGCGAAGTGGAGCTCGCATGGCAGCCGCTCGGCGGTCTGTCCGTATCGCAATATGCAGGCTTCGCCGAGGGCTACTACACGGGCAAGATTCTCGACAGCAGCACGCCACCCGTCGACTACCACGGCCGACCGCTCAGCTTCCCGAAGTGGAGCTACGGCGGCGATGTCAGCTACGCCTGGAGCGCGGGCGACTACAAGATCACGGCCGAGTCCAACTACAGCTTCCACGACACCTACAGTCAGTTCTACCTGCTGGGAAGTTCGGATTTCACGATTCCAAAATACTGGCTGGCGAACGCCAATCTGTCGCTGTCGCCCGCGTCGGGTGCGCCATGGACGGTGACCCTGTGGGGCCGTAACCTATTCGATAAAGCCTACGACATCACGAGGAACTTCTTCCTGCCGGGCACCGAAGTTGCCCAGGCCGGCGAGCCTACCACGGTCGGCATTCGGGTCAGCTACAAGTATTGATGGGAGCAACGATGTTGAAGGTTTTGGCCGTTCTCCTCGCGGTGGTTGTCGCAGTGCTCGTGGCCGCGTGGCTGAAGCTGCGCGGACCTGACATTCCCTACGCGACCCTGGAAGCCAAGTACGCCGACAGCGCATCGCGCTTCGTCGACCTACCCGGTGGATTCCACGTGCATTATCAAGAGGAGGGTGATCCGAGCAAACCTCTATTGGTTCTGCTCCACGGCTTCGGCGACTCGTTCACGACGTGGGAAGGATGGGTGCGCGAACTCGAGGGCAAGTTTCATATCATCAGCGTGGACTTTCCCGGGCATGGATTGACGCGCGCGCCGGAAGAATATCGGCTGGCCGGCGATGGCCTGGCGGATTTTGTCGACGCCTTCGCGGCGAAACTTGCGCTACCGAAGTTCGCGGTCGCCGGCAATTCCATGGGCGGAGGGGCGGCCTGGCAACTCGCCGTGCGCCATCCTGATCGAATCGACGCGCTGATTCTCGTGGACGCGGCCGGCTTTCCGAACGAAAAGCCGCCCGCCGAGGTTCCGCTGGCCTTCAGGCTTCTGCAATACCCGATCGGCCGTGCCGTCTTGCGCAACATCGACAACCGGCCGCTGATCGACGAGGGCCTGAAGACCGATGTATACGACAGGTCGCTGATCACGCCGGCAATCGTCGATCGCTGGGCGGAGTTTCAGCGGGCACCCGGGCACCGCGCCATATTGATCGGCGTCAATTTCCGGGCGCAGACGCAGGCTACGGCGGATATGCTCGGCACGATCAAGGTGCCGACATTGGTTCTGCACGGCGAGAACGACGTGCTGATCGAACCGGCCAGCGCGCACAAATTTGCGGCGGCAATACCCGGCGCCAAGCTGATCACCTACCCCCGCGTCGGGCACTTGCCCCAGATTGAAATTCCCCAGCGCTCGGCGGCCGATGTGGCGGCGTTCTTGGAGGCGCAACCGGCGCAGCCGTGAGCTGCAACGCGTTTCCGCGGAAACGTCGTTTGTCCACGGTGCAGACGCCGTGCAGCCCGTACTCCGGTATCATCGATCCATGCAGTGAGACGCAAAGAGAGCTCAATGCCCAGAGACCCCACCGAAAATTTATTCAAGGCCATCGATGAGCGGCGCGACGACCTCATCGAACTGACGCGCGCCTTGATTCGCTTTCCGACCGTGAATCCGCCCGGCGAGGCCTATCGTCCATGCGCGGAATTCATCGGCGATCGCCTGCGCGCCCGTGGGTTCACCGTGGACTATGTGCATGCGGCGGGCACGCCGGGCGACACTGAGCGTTACCCGCGCATCAATGTCATTGCCCGGCGCGCAAGCGCAGCACCGGGACCCTGCGTGCATTTCAACAGCCACATCGATGTGGTGCAGAGCGGCGCAGGGTGGACCCTCGATCCGTTCGCCGCCGTGGTGAAAGACGGCAGAGTCTACGGCCGGGGCGCATGCGACATGAAGGGCGGTCTCGCGGCATCCATCATCGCGGTCGAGGCATTGATCGAGTCCGCGGCGGCATTGCCGGGAACGCTGGAGATTTCCGGAACCACCGATGAAGAGTCGGGGGGATACGGAGGAGTGCACTATTTGGCGGAGCGGGGCTGGTTTTCCCCGCCGCGCGTCGATCATGTCATCATCCCCGAACCGCTCAATGTCGATCGGGTCTGCATCGGGCATCGCGGCGTGTGGTGGGCCGAGATAGAGACCCATGGGCGGATGGCGCATGGCTCGATGCCGTTTCTCGGCGATTGCGCCGTGCGCCATATGCATGCCGTCGTCGATCGCTTCGAGCGCGATCTGTATCCCAAACTGGCGGCGCGGCGGACGGATATGCCCGTGGTGCCGTCGGGTGCGCGGCATTCGACCCTGAATATCAATTCGATTCACGGCGGGCAGGCGGAAACAACCGGATATCCTGCTCCCGTGGTACCTGATTCCTGCCGCATGGTCATCGACCGCCGGCTGCTGATCGAGGAGAGCATCGACGCCGCGAAGGGCGAGGTGCGCGAATTGCTGGAGCAACTCGTCAAAGATCGCGCGGGCTTCCGCTACAGTATTCGCGACATTTTCGAGGTACGGCCGACCATGGGGGATCGCGACGGCCCCGTGGCACGCAGTACGGCTGCAGCCATTCGCCGTGTGATCGGCCGCGACCCTGAGTTCATTTGCTCGCCGGGGACTTACGACCAGAAGCACATCGACCGCGTGGGTAAATTGCGGGACTGCATCGCCTACGGTCCGGGAATTCTCGATCTGGCCCATCAGCCGGATGAGTACGTCGTGATCGAGGACATGGTCAACTCCGCGAAGGTGATGGCGCTGGCCGCCCGGTCGCTGCTCTACGGAACGGCATGAAGCGAGGGCTGCTCACGGCCCTGCTGTTGCTGTGCGCGATGGGGTCCCACGCCGCGGAGCGGATCACGATCGGTATGCAGCTGGAACCGCCGATCCTGGATCCCACTGCGAGTCCCGCCGCCGCGATCTCCGAAATTCTGTACGGGAACGTGTTCGAGGGGTTGGTGCTGTTTGCCGCGGACGGTTCGGTCCTGCCCAAGCTTGCCTCATCCTGGGACATCTCGGACGACGGATTGACCTACACGTTCCACCTGGAACGAGGCGTGCGCTTTCATGACGGAAGCGCCTTCGACGCGGCCGTCGTCAAGTATTCGCTGGACCGGGCCCGGGCGCCGGTGTCGGTGAATCCGCAGAAATCGCGCCTGGCAAAAATTCGGGCCGTCGACATCGTCGATCCCTACACCGTGCGTGTTCTGCTCAATCAGCGTTCAGGAGGTCTGCTGCAGTCGCTCGCCTGGGGGGCGTTCGTCATGGTGTCGCCGCAGTCGGCCGAGACCAACGCGGTCCGACCGATCGGAACCGGTCCGTTTCGATTTTCCGAGTGGCGCCGTGGCGACTCCGTCACCTTGGTCCGTAACACGGACTATTGGGGCCGGCCCGTCGAATTGGCGGAAGTTGCCTTCAAATTCATCGCGGATCCCACCGCGGCCTATGCCGCTCTGATGGCGGGCGATGTGGATGCATTTTCCAACTATCCTGCCCCGGAAAGCTTTCCGCAATTTGCGGCCGATCCACGCTTCGCGGTATTTGCCGGTACCACCGAGATGGAGACGGTGCTGGCGCTGAATCACCGCGTGCCGCCGCTCGGCAATCTCTTGGTGCGTCGAGCGATTTCCTACGCCCTGGATCGCCGCGCCATCATCGACGGCGCCATGTACGGGTATGGCACGCCGATCGGCAGCCATTTTCCGCCGCGCAATCCCGCCTATGTGGATCTCACGGGCGTCTATCCCCATGACGTGGCGAAAGCCAAGGCGCTGTTGGCGACGGCGGGCTACGCCCACGGGTTTTCCGTCACGCTGAAGCTGCCGCCGCCGAGCTACGCGCGCCGCGGCGGCGAAATCGTGGCGGCCGAGCTCGCGCAAATCGGCATCCGCGTGGCAATCGAAAATCTGGAATGGGCGCAGTGGCTGGATCAGGTATTCACCCGGCATGACTTCGATATGAGCATCGTGGGACACGCGGAGCCCATGGACTACGACATCTACGCGCGCGATGACTACTATTTCGGCTACTCGAGCCCCGAGTTCAAGGCGCTCATCGCGGCGCTCGATGACACCAACGACGCCGCACGGCGCCGCGAACTGTTGCAGCAGATCCAGCGCAAGCTCGCTGCCGACGCGGTCAACGGCTTCTTGTTCCAGTACCCGAGGCTCGACATCTGGAACGCGCATTTGCAAGGTCTGGAATTCGACAATGTGTTGGGCATCGTCGATTTGAAGCGCGCACACTATGATCGGGTCGCCGGCGACGGCCACGGAATCCGTGCCAACCGCGCTGTCGACCGCTCTGTCGGCACCAACTTTGGGATCGGCACCAACCACGGCGCCGGCACGGAGGGCCGCGCGCGGCCGCGCGCGTTGCGCTTCGCCGGCGGAGCCCTGTCAGCCGCGGCCCTGGTTTTGTGCATCTTTGTCGCGCGCCGCTTCGGCGGAGCCTATTTGGCCGGGCGGGTGGGCGTGCTCGTCGCCACGTTGCTGGTCGCGACGGCGATCGTGTTCGTCATCGTGCAGGTCGTGCCCGGAGATCCGGTGCGCTACATGATGGGGCTGCAGGCGGATCCTGACGCCGTGGCCGCGACCCGCCATCAGCTGGGCCTCGATATCGCTCCCACGCAGCGCTACTTCCGCTGGCTGGGCGGATTGCTGCGCGGCGACTTTGGGCGCAGCTTCACCTATCGCATCCCCGTGGGCGAACTCATCGCGGATCGCCTGCAGGTCTCGCTGCCGCTGGCCGTGCTTGCGCTGCTGCTGTCCGCGGCGATCGCCCTCCCCATTGGCTTCATTGCCGCGGCCAGACGCGGCAGGGCCGGCGACCTCGTGTTGAGCTTTGTCACCCAACTGGGTTTGGCCATCCCCAATTTCTGGCTGGGGATATTGTTGGTGATGGTGTTTGCCGTTGGCCTTCATTGGGTTTCCGCAGGCGGCTTCCCTGGCTGGGATGCCGGATTGGCAGCCGGCCTCGAGGCGCTTACGCTGCCCGCGATTGCGCTCGCCATGCCTCAGGCTGCCATCTTGGCCCGGGTGCTGCGTGGCGCGCTGATCGACACCCTGCACGAAGACTATATTCGCACGGCGCGTGCGAAGGGCGCCGGTGAGTGGCAGGTGCTGTGGCGCCATGCGCTGCCCAATGCGTTGGTCCCGGTGTTGACCATCGTCGGCATGCAGTTCTCCTTCCTGCTGGCGGGCGGCGTCATCATCGAAAACGTCTTCTTTTTGCCGGGCCTGGGCCGTTTGGTGTTCCAAGCCATCGTGCAGCGTGATTTGATCGTCGTGCAAAGTGTCGTGGTCATGCTGGTGTTCGCCGTAGTGACGGTGACCTTTCTGGTGGATCTTTCCTATGTCCTTGCCAATCCGCGCCTGCGCGATCCGAGCGCGGTATGAGCGTCTTTGGAACGCGCAATGGCTCCGGGACGCGCCGCGCCGCTCTCATCGTCGGTGCGGGCATCACTTGCTCGTTCGTCGGGATCGCGATGATCGCGGAATTCTGGACGCCATACGATCCGGCAGTTCTGTCGATCATCGACAGGCTTCAGGCCCCCAATCTCCATCACTGGCTCGGTACCGATCAGCTTGGCCGCGATGTGTTGTCGATGATCATGGCCGGCGCCAAGAACTCGGTGGGCGTGGCCCTGCTGTCGGTGATCATCGGAGGATTCATCGGCGTGCCTTTGGGGCTTTTGGCGGCGGCGCGCCGAGGCGCGATCGACGAGCTGATCATGCGCGGCAACGATCTGGTGTTCGCATTCCCGTCCCTGCTGCTCGCGATTCTGATCACCGCCGTGTTCGGTCCCGGTGCGGTCAACGCCATCATTGCCATCGGCATCTTCAACATTCCGGTATTTGCGCGCGTCGCCCGCGGCGGGGCGCTGCAGCTATGGACTCGCGACTATACTTTGGCCGCGCGCGTCGCCGGCAAGGGATCCATGCGAATCTCCTTCGAGCACGTCCTGCCGAATCTCGTCGGATTGCTGGCGGTGCAGGGAACCATCCAATTTTCGCTGGGCGTGATTGCGGAGGCGGGTCTTTCCTATGTGGGCCTGGGTGCGCAGCCTCCGACACCCAGCTGGGGGCGCATGCTCAATGAGGCGCAAACGCTGACTGCTCTGGCACCGACGCTCGCCTTGTTTCCGGGTCTTGCCGTGTTGTTGTTCGTGCTGGGCTTGAACCTTCTGGGCGACGGTCTGCAGCACCGGCGGGGGCGCACGGAATGACGGCCGCCCGCGCCGCCGCGCCGCTTCTCGCGATCGATGCCTTGAGCGTGTCGATAGGTGGGGCGAAGATCATCAAGAATCTCTCGCTCGCCCTGGGCGCGGGTGAAATTTTGGGCCTCGTCGGCGCCTCGGGATCCGGAAAATCAATGACCGCGCTCGCGATCATGCGCCTGCTGCCCGCGAATGCCAGGCTGACCGGCACGGTGCGCTTGCGCGGCGAGGCGCTCGGCGACAAGAACGAGACCGAATTGCGGAACATCCGTGGCCGGGACATCGGAATGGTGTTTCAGGAACCCATGACGGCCTTGAATCCACTCATGCCTATCGGCGATCAGGTCGCGGAGACCGTTCGACTGCATCGTTCCGTGTCCATTGCGGAGGCCAGGCGCGCCGCGCGCGAAACACTCGATCTGGTGGGTTTGCGCGGCGCGCAGGGCGCGCCGGATCGCTTGCCCTACGAACTCTCAGGCGGCCAGCGGCAGCGGGTCGCGATTGCCATGGCCGTGGTGTTGGAACCGCCGCTGCTGATCGCGGACGAACCGACCACTGCTTTGGACGTCCGCACACAGGCGCAAGTACTACAGCTGCTGCAGGAGCTCGCGCGCACCCGCCACATGGGATTGGTCCTGGTCACCCACGATCTTGCCGTGGTGGCCGGGGTGACGGATCGGGTTGCGGTGATGCACGAGGGGGAAATCGTCGAGGAGGGTGCAACCCGGCAACTCTTGCACCATCTACACCATCCCTACGGCAAAGCGCTGCTGGCTGCCGCGGACTTGCAGCCGAAACGCGGCCCGCACGGCGGAGAATCTTCGGCGGTAGTGTTGCAGGTGCGAGACATCGTTCGAGAATATCCACGCAGGCGGCGTTCGCTGTGGCATCCGGCGGCGCCCTTGCGGGCCGTCGATGGCGTTTCACTCTCCATACACGCGGGAGAGACCGTGGGTCTGGTCGGCGAGTCGGGTTCGGGTAAGTCCAGCTTGCTTCGGGTTATATTGGCGCTCGAGCGGCCGCAGACGGGTGAGGTTCGGCTGCTGGGTGAGAAATTCTCAACCGCCGCCGGCGCTGACCTTCGTCGGCTGCGCCGCTCGATCCAAATCGTATTCCAGGACCCTTTCGGCAGTTTCGATCCGCAGTGGCCGGTAGAGCGGCTGATCGCGGAGCCGTTTTTTCTCCTGGATTCGCCGCCGCCGGCCGCCGAGCGCCGGCGGAGAGTCGCCGCCGTACTCGAGCAAGTCGGGCTGTCGGCAAGCGACGGGCGGCGATACCCGCACGAGTTCTCAGGCGGTCAGCGGCAACGCATCGCCATCGCTCGCGCCTTGGTCACGGAACCGTCGGTGATCGCGTTCGATGAAGCCGTGTCCGCGCTCGACGTGCTCGTGCGGGCTCAGATACTCGAGTTGATGGCGGAGCTGGCCGGGCGTCTGCGGCTGGCTTATCTATTCGTATCGCACGATCTCAACGTCGTGAGATCGATTGCAGATCGAGTCTACGTCATGCAGCTCGGCCGTATCGTGGAACACGGATCGACTGAGGCCGTGTTCGCGTCGCCGCGTCACGCCTATACCGAGGCGCTGATCGCCGCCACCCCCAGGTTGGGATCATTGGGAAAAAGTCCTCCCATATGAGGTGCATTCGCCCTGGTTCATCAAGCGCTGGGCGGTTGATGCCGCGACGGATCGCTGCAGTGGACGGCGCGGGCAATGGCGCGCGCCAAACAATCCGCCGCCGCCGAGCCGATGCGCCCGATCTGGGCGGCGCGCGGCTGAGTTCCGCCGAGCGCCGGCGCTCCGCTCGCCAGCGCGAAAACCGTGTCGCCGTCGAAGGGGGTGTGTGCCGGACGCACCGCGCGCGCAATTCCATCCTGCGCCATCATGGCCATGCGCTTGCATTCCGCCGTGCTCAAATCGGCGTTGCACGCCACCACACCCAGCGTGGTGTTGGCGCCGGCTTGCAATCGCCCGAGGGCCATCAGGCGCGATTCGTCGGGCGCGGGATCGCTCGAGTCCATACGCCCGCGAGGCGCCCCGCCGCCGCCGAATTCCTGGTCGAGCTCGAAGGCCCATGCCCAATAGGTCCTGCCGTCCGGCATCAGGGCCGAGCCCACGGAATTCAGGGCCACTAACGCGCCGATGATGAGCCCCTCGCCCAGATCCAACGAGGCGGAGCCGATGCCTCCCTTGATCAATCCCGCCATGGCGCCGCGTCCCGCGCCTACGGAACCCAGCGCAAAATCACTGCCGGCGGCATTGAGCGCACGAATCCCAAGGTCGCGGTAAGGCGGCGTGAGCCCCCAGTTTTTATCGCCGCCGTTGCCGAGATCGTGCAGAACGGCGGACGGTACGATGGGAATCGGCGGCGAGCCGGGCCGCAACTGTAAGCCGATTCCCCTGGCGGACAGCGCCGCGGTGACGCCGTCCGCCGCCGCCAGCCCGAAGACCGAGCCGCCGGCGAGAACCACCGCGTGTGCGCGGCCGACCAGATTCTCGGGAGACAGGGCATCGGTTTCACGCCCGCCGGGTCCTCCGCCTCGCACATCCACGCCGGCCGACCAAGCCGCGCCGCATAACAGCGCCGTCACTCCGGATCTGGCGTTCTCGTCGCTCGCGTGGCCTACGGTGAGCGTAGGTATGTCGGTGATCAGGTTTCTCGGGCCTGGGCGAAACATACGTCTAACGCGGCTGCGCCGCGATGACCGCCAATCCCTGCAGCACCAGGTCCGGCACGATCTCACCATGCGCGCGCATCGTGCCCGTGATCATGCCGGCATCGCCGCCGGTGATGAACAGTCTGGGCTTGGTGCCGGTGCTCTGTGCGATGACTTCGGCTGCCCGATCAGCCATCCCCGCCAAAGCGAAGACCGCGCCGCGGGACACCGCACCGATGGTGTTGTTGGCCAGCACTCCGGCCAGGGAGGGTGTGCTGTTCAGGGCCGCTTTGGCGATATCACTGGTGTTATTCATCAAGGCCTCGCGCATCATGTGGATGCCGGGCGCGATCAGCCCGCCGAGATGCTGGCCGCCGGCATCCACGCTGTCGACCTTGACGGCGGTACCAGCGTCCACTACGCAGAGCGCCGAGCGCGCCTTGGTCCAGGCGCCGATCAAGGCCAGCCAGCGATCGGCTCCCAGTAACGTGGGATCAAGATAGCCGTTCGTGAGTCCGTGATATTCCTGACAAGCGGTCACGAACTCGATCTGGACGCGAAACACCTTCTTCGTGAGGCGGGTCAGTGTTTTCGCCATCACCGGCCCGGCGACGTTGGAAACCAGCACCCGGCTTGGGCGTTGTCCCGATTCGAACAGGGCCGTGGTCCAAATGCCGGGCTTCGCATCTCGATGCACGACGGCCTGCTGATCGGACAGTCCGGTGCTCGTGAGCCAGGCCCACTTCAGGCGGGTGTTTCCCACATCGATGACCAAAATCATGCGTAATATATCGCCCTATGTGCGCCTCCAAGCGCGCAAGCGCGCAAGGATAGCATCTGGAGAACCGGAAGAAATAATTTCTAGAATCAGCGACTTAGATTGTGCATAACGGTCTTGGTATCAGTGCTGACCGCGGCTACGACTCCGAACACGGCCTGCGAAACCCGCTCTTCGATTTCCCCTGCACTCCGCAAATGCACGGGGTATCGGATATGCGCGTCGACTCCCGTTGCCGAGAAGCTCAGCTGCACCCGCGGTTGCCCGTCGCCGCCGGAACCCGACGATGTGGCTCTTTGGATTTCCTTGGTTTGCCGGAGGATTTCCTCGCGGTCCTCCATCAATACATTGGACACGGCCACCGCCAGCTTCTTCTTGGTGCCGGCATAGTCGATACCGGCGGGGAGACTGAGCGTAATTTCGCGCCACACGAGGTTCACGCCGTGGATCTGCTTGAATAGACCGCTCGACACTTGGAAGACGATCGAGTTCGCAAATGCGACCACTCGTCCCGTCGGTCCGAGCAGTCCATGGCCGCCGAGTTCCATGAGATGCAATCTGACCAATCCCAAGTCGATGACTTCACCCGTGACGTCGCCAATCTGCACTCGGTCACCGACGCGAATACCGTATTTTCCGATCAGGAAGAAATAACCGACGATGGATACGAGAACACTTTGCATGGCGACGGCGAGACCCGCAGTAATGAGGCCGGCGAAAGTCACAACCGAACCCAACTCGCTGGCAAATGCAAAACCGACGATCACTACAACTACGCACCAGAGGGCGATTCTGCGCAGCAATAGAAACTGATATCGACGCCTCGTGTCGTGCACATACCGCATCACGGCGCGCCGCCATATCGCCGCGGCGACTAACACGATCGCCAGCAGCACCGCGAGCACGCCCAAACGCACGCCCAGCGTCATGAGCGCGTTGCCGTACTGCTTCTCGATGGCATCGTGCCAGTTGGCGATATTGCGGCGGTATTGGTCGAGCAGCACGCCTATTCTACTCAGCGGAATCAACAGCGCCGACGTCTGCTTGAACTGATTCGACAGAGCGTCGAGCTGCTCGCGCACGCTGTTGAGCGTCGCGCTGTCCGCGGTATCCGCTTGAGCCGCCAACGTGTCGCCGCGCGCCGACAATTGCTTCAATTGGTCTATCAGCGGTGCGCGAATCCGCGCGAATGTGGCCTGCAGAGCCGAGGTATGCTGGTCCACGGCATCGATGGTGGCGGCCTTCTCGGAGAGCCGAACGACGTTTGCGGCCAAATCCCAGATGCCGAAGCGAGCCGCGGCGATCCCACTGGCACCGGTCAGCGTAGACGGCGGAACGGCCGGGTTGGGGGCCGTCGGCGCGGCAGGGCTGGTCGGCACGGTATTGGGCGAAGTGGGATTGAATGATGCAGGATTTGACGGCGTGGAACCCGAGGCCGTCGCAGAGGGAACCGTGACGGCCATTGCATCGATCTGCGCCTTCAATGCGCCCGCGCTAATTCCATTCGTGTCGCTTGGGCTGGTCAATGACGACAACGTGGCCAGGAGACTCTTTCTAGCATTGATCAGATCGAGCTCACCTCGCAGCTCGGAGATTTTTGCCTGCAGTTCGACCTTCTGTTCGGGCGGCGCCGCCGCCAGCCGCGCTTCGTCTGAGTCGAGCTCGTTCTGGGTCTCCGTCCCTTTGGCGGCGAATTTATTCTGCAGCTGACTCAGCGATTGCGACGACGCGGAGGCGCCCTGGGTATCCTTGCGCCCCGGTTGGTTGGCGAGAATCCCGGCATTGGCCCGCGCCGCTTCAAATGCCGACGCGATGACTTGATTCGCCGTCTGCCGGTTGTCATGGAGGATCAGCAGGTCGCTCGGCTCGTTGGATACCTGCTGTTGAATGCCGAGCGTGCGATACCAATCGATCGTTTGATCCAGCAGTTGGATGACCTGCGGACCGGTCATGGGCGCGGCCGCGCCCGGCGCGGGCCCGGCGGGGGACGCTGCGGCCTCGGATTCCTCCGGCGAAACGGCCGATTGTGCGGGCACAGGCAGCGGGGCGTTCAGGGCGAGGAGCAGCGCCAGCGCGGCGCTTCTCAGTAAAGACCCAGGGTTTGGCGTGGACATAGGACTAATCGTACCTCTTTGTCGTTGGGACGCTACCACTGGGTGGTTTAGACGCGGGCCAGGGCGATCAGTGCGGTCGGCATAAAATGCCGAGTCACGGTAAACTGCGGTGCGATGAAACGGAACTTACGCTGAATTGAAGGTGACCATGTTCGAGTTGAAGCAGGCGATTGCCGACGTACCTGATTTCCCGCGCCCCGGTATCTTATTCCGCGATATTTCACCGCTGTTGCGCGATCACTTCGACGCCGCCATACGTGCCTTGGATGCCCTGTTGACCGATGCGGAGTGGAGCGAGATCGATGCCCTGGCGGGAATCGAGTCGCGCGGCTTCATCCTGGGCGCCGCCCTTGCGATACGCCGCGGCAAGGGATTTGTGCTGGTCCGCAAACAGGGGAAGCTGCCGCCGCCCGTGGTCGATATGGCCTACGCATTGGAGTATGGAACCGGCGTCTTGGAAATGCAGCGTGGCCAGGGGCGCTTGATGCTGATCGATGATGTGCTCGCGACCGGCGGCACGATGACGGCGGCCGCCGATCTGTGCCTGCGTGCGGGATACCAAGTTCAGGCGCTGGTGGCCCTGATCGATCTGAATATCGTCGTGAACTATTCGTGGCGGACATTGCGCCTGCGTTCTGCCATCAATTATCAGCCATGAGTGAACTGCTCGAGTTGCCGAATACCCTGGTGGTCGTTGCCTTGCGGGCGGAATCCGCAGGGGTTTTCGAGGCGGCGGGTATTCCGGTACTGTACTGCGGTGTCGGTAAGGTCAACGCGGCCATCGCACTTGCGCGCGAGCTGAGCCGCTACGCTCTGCAGGGTCAAGCAATGCCTCTGGTGCTGAACTTCGGTTCGGCGGGAAGTCGTCGCCATCCCACCGGCACCCTGGTGGAATGCCACGAGTTCGTGCAGCGGGACATGGACGTGCGCGGTTTGGGATTTGCATTGGGGGTGACGCCGTATGACGAGGCACCATCCTGCCTGCGCTTCGAACCCGTGTTCAAGCACTTGCCGCCGGCCGTCTGCGGCAGCGGCGATTCGTTCGAAACCGCGGCCACGGAGGTGGACTGGGCGGTCGTCGACATGGAGGCCTATGCGCTTGCAAAGGCATGCTGGTACGCAAAGGCGCAATTTGCCTGCGCCAAGTATGTAAGCGACGGCGCGGATCACGCGGCGGCGGACGACTGGCAGCAAAATCTGCACAAGGCAGCCGACGAGTTTCTGCGCTTGTATCTGGCTGCCGTGCGATAGTCGGATCGTGTCGCGCAGGCGATCGCAAGGAAATCATGGCCTCGTCGAAATTTGCGTTGCCGGCCGGGCTGCTTTTGTTGACGCTGCCGCCAATCGCCGGCGCGACCGTTCAAGTGATGGTGGGCCCCACCCCCATCCCGGACGGCGAGGCCAGGTCGGCCGGCGACATCACGGTCGTCAACGAGAGGTTGGCGTTCGCGCTGGCGGTGCGATCGCCGGTTCCGTATGGGGTGCCGCGCGGTGCGATTGTGGACGTGGCTCCCGTGGTGAACGGCAAGATCGGTCGCGACTGTGTCGTTTTCGCGGACTTCATTCCCAATAATTGGTCGGCCTGGCCCAATACTTTCCAGCACGTCGAGGTCCTCGAACGCGGCCCCCGGCGAGCCGTCGTCCGTACGGTGCGCGACTGGGGCAAGGTGAAGGTGACCACGGTCTACACTCTCCAGTCGAACGCAGACTCGGTCGAGATCCGCGCGACCATGAGCAATGGGGGTGCCGCCCTGACCGGCCTGCTGTCGGGCCTGACGCTGTGGCCGAAGGGAGGCTATTTTTTCGGTGTTCCGGGATTGGCGGGGCTGGTGCAGGGTAAGACTGACGGGGCGCTCGCAGACCGGGTGGTTGCCTATGATGAGAAGTGGACAGTCGCGCTGCATGCGCCGTATGCAGACCATGTCGCCGATGGATCGCTGGACTTGTACCAACTACATGCGCTGGCACCCGGCGAAAGCCGAGAATTCCACGCGTGGCTGCAGGTCGGCCCGAGCGGCGATCTAAAGCCGGTCATCGCGGCCGAAATCGCACGCAAGCATCTTGCTTCAGGGTCGGTTCGCGGCGTAGTCACCGGAGGAGATGGCAGGGCGGTCGAAGCGCCGGTCGTCGTGATCGAAAAGCAGGGTAAGCCCTTTGGCTGGGTACTGGGCCGGCGCGGCGAGTACGAGTTGAGGCTTCCGGTGGGCGACTACGATTTCTATGCCACCGCCAAGAATTATTCACAAAGCGAACGGATTCGTCTGCAGATCACGGCAGGCGCGGCCGCGGTTCGTGATTTTCACGGTTTGCAAGTCCCGGGCAGCATCGAATGGTCGGTGGCGGATACCCGCAACGGCAAGCCGTTGGACGCACGCATCAGTATCGAGGAAGGCCAGAAGCCGCTCGTGGAGTTCCTCGGCCGGAACACGTTCTTTACCGAGCTCGATCGCAAGGGGCGGCTCGATGTGCCGATCGCACCGGGGAACTATCTTTTCACGGTCTCGGCGGGCGGGGGATTCCTGGCCGAGAGGCAGCAGGTAAAGCTCGCGGTCGTTGCCGGCCAGGCGCAGACGGTGAAGATTGCGGTGACGCCGCTATTCGATCCGGCGGCGCGGCAATGGTATTCCGCGGATTTGCATCATCACGCCGATCAGGCGGAAGCGGTGACTCCGCCCGCGGGTCTGGCGCGTTCAGAGCTGGCGGCCGGGCTCGACCTCCTGTTCGTCAGCGATCACGATTCGACGGTGAACCATGGCGTCTTGCAAGCAATCGCCGATCGCCGCGGCATGGCGTTCATTCCCAGCATCGAGCTCTCGGCTTCGTGGGGCCATTTCAACGCATATCCGTTGGTGCTCGGCCAGAAGCTGGCGATCGACACCGGTACCGCGACCATCGACGAGATCATCAAGGAAGGCCGGCGCCAAGGCGCCACCGTAGTGCAGGTGAACCACCCGTTCATCCCCTATGGTTATTTCACCAGCGTGACCGGCGGCGTGGCGCCCGGCGGATTCAGCCCGGCATTCGATCTCATCGAGATCAATGCGGCGGCCCCCGCCGACGATCTGAAAGTGCTGCATACCCTGTGGAACTACTGGAATGCCGGGCATCACTACTACCTCGCGGCGGGCACGGATACGCACGATGTGTGGCGCGACGAGTCCGGTGCCGTGCGCACATTCGTTCACATCGACGGCGGGGTGACGGCCAAGGCGTTTGCGCAGGGGCTGAAAGACGGTCACGGCTACGTGACTTTCGGGCCGCTCATTTACCCGTCGGTGATATTCGGCGATGAGCTCAAGGTGAAGCCCGGCGAGGCATTTACCCTCAGCTTCGATCTGCAATCCGTCGCCGGCGTGAAACAGGTGGAGCTGATCGGGGCAGGCGCGGTGGCCAGGACTGAATCGTTTCACGCGCCATCGCAGCAAGTCCGTGTCGACTTCCCGCTCAGCACCCAAAGCCGTACCTGGTACTCGCTGATTGTGGAAGACAATCAAGGCCATAAAGCCTATACGGATCCGATCTGGGTGGACGCGGTCGAGCCGTGAACCACCAGCGCCGGCCCTCTTGCGGCGGCGGCTATCGGCATGAAAATTCGCTGAGGCCGCGCGGAGGTTCAATGCTCCCAGTGGCCGTTCACGTGCTGCCAATGCGAGCCCACTTGATCCCATCGATCGGGAACCCAGTGAGACCCGCGACGCTCGAATATGTGGTGCCCTGAAACCCAAGAATACGCATGACCGTTCCAGTCCCAGTAGCCGGGCGCCCAGACGTAGCCGTCGCGCGGCGCGGGCGCCCGCTCCTCACGTGCCGCCGGGGGAGCCACATCCACATCCACGCCTGCTCCCGCGGAAGCCACGGACGAAGTACCTATTCCGCCGGCGCCGAGGCACAGCGCGATCAACATTGTTCTGCTAATGGCCTTCATTCCCGTCACTCCTCTGCTGGGGGCACCTTGACTACACCGACCTGTGTAAGTAAAACGTCAACCATGCCGCCTGTCAAGCAAAAATTACACAGACCTGTGCAATCATGAGCCGCTGGCCCGCCAAGGAGGCCATGCAAGAGCGGATTCTCGATACCGCGGGCCGGCTGTTCTATGGACAGGGCATCCGGGCCGTCGGTGTCGATACGATCGCGGCGGAAATCGGCATCAGCAAGCGCACGCTCTATAACTATTTTCCGTCGAAGGACGAGCTGATCGTCGCGTATCTCTCGCGTCACTTCATCCAAGCCAAGGCGTCCGATCGGCCGCTGCTCGAGCAAATTCTGCGTTATTTCGACTGGCTCGAACGTTGGTTTGCGACCGACACCTTTCGCGGCTGTCCCTTCGTCAACGCCGTCGCCGAATTGGGCGACCCGACGCATCCCGGCGCCAAGATGGCCGTCGCCTTCAAGGAGCAGCGGCGGTTGTGGCTGCGTGATGCGCTGGCTCGGTTGAACGTGGCGGATCCCGACGGCCTGGCGACGCAAGTGGCGATTCTGGTGGAAGGCGCGATCATCGCTGCGCTGATCCGCGGCGATCCCGGCATGGCCGGTGCCGCCAAGGCGGCCGCCCGGGTGCTGCTCACCGCGGCCGGCGTGCCCGATCCCGACGCAGTCCCAGAGCCCATGCGGCGGACCGCGCGAGGCCGGTCCCGCAAATCCCCGGCAGGCGCGCCGGCGCGCAAGGCGCGATCTCGTGTATCTTGATGTCGAGAACTCAGCTTTGCCGCTGCCAAATCTGCGTTCGGCCGAGCAGCGAAATACCGATGCGACCTCACGTCGCGACGCCGTCGAGCCGCGCTTTCTGTGCCAGGTTGTCGCTTCGCCAAAGGTATAGCGCGAGCAACGGGCTGCCGCGGGTACGCATGGCGTGCGGTTCTTCGCTGGCGTGATGGATCAATGCGCCCGGGGCTCGATCCTGCCACCCCGCGTCACCTTGTTGCCACGCTGCCGTGCCGCTCAGCGGCAGGTATATTTCCTCCGCTTCGTGGCGGTGGCGCGGATAATGCGTGGATGGGCCCAGGATCAGAAAGCCGCAGGCGATCCGCTCGCTCGCCAAGGCTCCGTTCCCGCCCCCCAAAATTTCGCTCCATCCATAGTTGTCGAGAAAGGCGCGGTCGAGATCTTTCGCCGTGTAAGTCTGGCGCCAGGCCAGCGACGGCGCGGCGCGATGCACCGCAGCCACCAGCTCGATGCCGAACGGCGCGGCGTCGCGGGCTATTTCCGGCAGCCACCGCAACACCGGCAAATGCGAGGCGGTGATGCGACGTTGCCGAGAGGTGCGCGGCCAATCCGCCAGAAAGGGAGCGAGCGCCGGCTCCTGCAGAGACTCCAGCAGCTTCCGGGTCTGCGCGGCGATGTTCACGGCGAGTCACGCTCTCCTCGGGCTTGGGCGTTCAATTATACTGACTCGCCGGTATTGCCGCAGTTCGGAGAGTTCGTGGCGCCCAAGTTTTCGTTGACTGAGGGAATGGGTTCCGCGAGCGGCGCCGGTACTCTGCGTTTGCAGCGCCCGCTGGCGGTGCGCTGCGGTGCCTTCGGCGACATGGTGCTGTTCACCGCGTTGATCCGTGTGCTGCACGCGCGGTTTCATTCTCCCGTGGACATCGTGACCTCGGGTCCCTGGAGTGAGCCGCTGCTGCGCGGACAACCGGGCGTGGGCGAGATAATGAGCCTGCGCAGCCGCAAGACTCCGTACTGGCTGAGCGCGGATCAGCGGCGCGTCGTGCGGCGCCTGCGGGAGCGCGGCGTGGGTCCGACATGGTTCTGCGACGCCGGCGATGCGGCGCGGCCCTTGCTGGCGCGCGCCGGAATTCCCGAGGAGCTCATCGTCGACGTAAGGGATCACTCACTCTTGCCCGGCGAGCATGCGACGGAGCAATGGCGGCGCCTCGCGCAAATCACGCCGGTTGCGGTCGCCGCGCCTTCCGACGCCGAACTCGCCGCGGTGACGCCGGGGTGCCATCTCGAAGTCAGCGAACGACAGCGCAGTGATCTTGAATCCTGGCTGCGCGCGCACGGCATCTCAGCGGCTCCACCGATACTGATTCAAATCGGCAACAAGCGCACGATGCGGCGCGGCCTGCGCCGATTGGCTGTCAACAGCAAGTACTGGCCGAACGAGAGCTGGGCCGAGGTATTGCGCCATGTGCGCGCGCGGCATCCGGATCGCGCGATCGTGCTGCTGGGCACGGGACCCGAATATGCGCTGAACCAGGAAGTCGCGGCGCTGGCGAATATTGCACGGCTGCACAACGCCGCCGATGATCTGCCCGTTCCGCGGCTCGTGGCGTTGTTGGAGCGCGCCGCCGGCCTGATTACCGTCGATTCGGGACCGGCGCATGCTGCGGCGGCGGTGGGCTGTCCGCTGGTGGTGCTCTTCGGCAAGGCGCTGCCGTCGCTGTATCGGCCGTGGGGCACGGCGGGAGCGGACGTGAAAGTCCTGTGCGGCCGGGTAGCGGGAGAGCCCGATATGCTGGGAATTGAACCGCGCAGCGTGATCGAGGCATGGTCGAGCTTGCAACTACGCGATCGAGACGCCTGACGCCGCCGCGCGCTATTGCACGGGCTGCGCCCGCAGCATGTCCTGAGTCACCAAGACGACGCCGCGCTTGGTCACGAAGAAGCGCTGCTGATCCAGCGCGCGGTCCTGCCCTATCTGTGTGCCGTCGGGAATCACGCAGTTCTCATCGAGAATGCAGCGCGTGATCCTGCAGCGGCGGCCGATGGTGACGCTCGGCAGCAGAACGGAATTCTCGATGATGCTGCTGTCCTCGATGCGCACGTCGTTCGACAGCAGCGACTCCTTCACATAGGCGCCCGAGATGATGCAGCCGCCGGCGACCATGGAGTTGACCGCCATCCCGCGCCGCCCTTCCTCGTCCAGCACGAATTTTGCGGGCGGTTGCTGGGCCTGGTATGTCCAAATAGGCCATTGATGATCGTAGATGTTGAGTTCCGGATTGAGCGAAACCAATTCCATGTTCGCTTCGTACAAAGCGTCGACGTTGCCCACGTCACGCCAGTAATTTTGCGCGCGGGTTTCGACGTCATGGAAGGGATAGGCAAACACGCGCAGGGGCTTGATGGCGGGAGGTATGATGTTCCTGCCGAAATCGTGATTGCTGGATTCATTGGCCGCGTCGTCGGTCAGCATTTTCTCCAGGCGGTCCATGCCGATGACGTAGATGCCCATGGACGCACGCGCGAGGTCAGGTTGGCCGATGATGGGATCCGGGTCGTTCGGCTTCTCGGCGAAATCGGTGACGCGATTGGTGTCGTCGGTGGTCAGGATGCCGAATTCATTGGCGCGTTCCAGCGGCACGTCCACGACACCCACGGTAATGTCCGCCTCGCATTGTTCGTGATAAGCGATCATCGGACCGTAGTCCATCTTGTAAATATGATCGCCCGCCAGAATCAGAACGTGAGTCGGGTGGTGCGACCGAATGAAGTCCAGATTCTGATAGACCGAATCGGCGGTGCCGCGATACCAGTGTGGGCCGATTTGCTGCTGCGCCGGAATCAGTTCCACGAATTCGCCGAGCTCGCCGCGCAGATAGCTCCAGCCGCGCTGGATGTGCTGAATCAACGACTGTGCCTTGTACTGAGTGAGCACGGCGATCTGCCGGATGCCGGAGTTGACGCAATTCGACAGTACGAAGTCGACGATCCTGAACTTGCCGCCGAATGGCGTCGCCGGCTTGCAGCGGTGCTGGGTGAGCCCTTTGAGGCGTTCGCCGCGCCCTCCCGCCATGACCACCGCCAGGGTGCCGCTCGTCAAACGGCTGACGTAGCGTCCGGTGTTAGTACGAGCAGCGTGTCGCATACCTATCCTGGCTTCACCGTGAGGAGTCCCGAATCAGCCCCCGCCGAAATACCAGCGTGCCACACTCGGCGAGCGCCTGCACCTTTTCTCGCGGCGGCGCCGATGCCTTTGCTAAACTCTAGATTATGTCGGCATTGAAGCTGTGTGTCTTGAGTTCGGAGATCTTGCCGTACGCGAAGACCGGCGGACTCGCCGATGTCACCGGAGCGCTGGTGCAGAATCTCCGGCTGCTGGGTCACCACGTGTACGCCTTCATGCCGCTGTACTCCGCCGTTCGGGCGGCGCACCCGGAGCTGCAGCCCGTCCTCGGCGGGCAGCAGATCCCAATGACCATCGGCACCACGGAATTCCGTTTCTCCCTGCAAACGGCCAGTTTCCCCGGCACGGACATCGCGATGTATTTCATCGATTGTCCCGCGCTGTACGACCGTGCCGGTTTCTATACCACCGATCCGGACGAACATCGGCGCTTTCTGCTGTTGACCCGCGCGACTCTCGAGAGCTGCCGGCGTCTGGGAATTGCGCCCGACATCTTCCATTGCAACGACTGGCATACGGCGTTCCTGCCGCTGTATCTAAAGACGCTCTATTCGTCGGACCCTGTGCTCGCCGCTGCGCGGTCGGTACTCACAATTCACAATATTGGATATCAGGGCATCTTCCCGAGCACAGCGGCGGCCGATTTGGGATTGGACCGCGTCGATGCGTATCTGGACGCCGAGGATCTGGCCCACGGGGTCATCAATCCCTTGAAAACCGGCATAAAGTTCGCCGATCGGGTGACCACCGTGAGTCCGACGTACGCACGTGAAATCTGCGAGGGACCGCTCGGTATGGGGATGGAGGCAACGCTGCGGGCGCGTCCCGACCGAGTGGTCGGCATATTGAACGGAGTCGATTACCGTGATTGGGACCCGCGCCGCGACCCGTATTTGACGGCGCATTTCGGGCCGCAAGACCTGCGCGGCAAGCAGACCAACAAGGAACTGCTGATCGCCGCCGTTCACCTCGACATGGCCGTCTCGCGGCCGCTGATCGGCATGGTGACTCGGCTGGCGGAGCAGAAAGGCATCGATCTCTTGTTCGACGCATTGCCGAGTCTGTTGCAGGAGCGCGATTTCAGCTTGCTGGTGTTGGGCAGCGGCGATCCTCCGTATGTAGCTTTTCTCGAGGGACTGGCGCGGCGTTTCCCGGGCCGCGTCTCGTTTCGTAACGGATACGATGAGTCGCTGGCTCACTTGATCGAGGCGGGCAGCGACATTTTCCTGATGCCGTCCCGCTATGAGCCCTGCGGGTTGAATCAAATGTACAGTCTGCGCTACGGCACCATTCCGGTGGTGCGCAAGACCGGCGGTCTTGCGGATTCCGTCCAGCATTTCGATCCCGGCACCGGCATGGGCACCGGATGCGTGTTCAATGACTACGATGCGCCTGCCGTGCGCTGGGCCATCGGAACCGCGCTCGATTGGTACAACGTCCCGAAGAGCTGGCAGCAGCTCATGCAGAACGCGATGGCGCAAGACTTTTCGTGGGCTCGCCAGATCGCCGAGTACGATTCGCTCTACCGGGAGCTGCGCGGGACTATTCGCGAACCATAGGGGGTCTCGAACTTTCTGCCGTCACTTGCCGACGAGCGGCACGGATCGGGAGCTCAGTTCGAGCAGCGCGTAGCGGCGGCCGTTGGGCAGTGCATAGCTCTTCGCCATGCGCAATCCTGCCGACTGCATCCAGGGCAGCTCCGGCTGGCCGTCCGGCCGCTGCGCCGAGGGGCCTCGCCTTGACCCGAACCTCAGCCGTTGGGCGATCGAACCGGCGCGGCCGGGCAGCAGCACGACGACGAGGCTTTGCGGCGCGGCGGCGGCATCGGCTCGGAGATGTTTGATGGAGGCGGCGTCGATCGGCCCGGGTATCAAGTCCACGGTGGTCCGCGCATACATGTCGATGATTGCCCGAGTCGTCTCATCGGGTGCGAATAGAATCAATGGCTTGCCCGCGGCGTCGTGCTCAATCGCACGAGCGATCGACGCAAGATCCTGCCAGGTATCGACCAAGGTGTACGCCTGCGATGCCGGCCCCACGAGTAAGGCGCAATACGCCAATAACAGCGACCACTGCGCTTGCTGGACCTGGCCGCGCGCCGCCGCCCAGGCGCGCAGCGCGAGCGCCGCGGCCAGGCCCAAACCGGCTGCGGAAATAAGGATGAAGGCCGCGTGCGAATTCATCGTGTTCCAGGCGTCAGCGCCGGCCACGCCCAAAGCTGCAATGAATATCACGACCCCCAGCAACAGGAGGACAGAGGTCGCGCGCAGCGCGCGTATGTCCCATCGGTCCGGGTTTTTCGATATTTCCCGCGTCCACCAGGCGAGCAGCAAGGCGATACCCGGCAGTGCCGGGGCGAAATAGATATTGCGGGCTGTCGCCGCCATCGAGAGGATGGCGAGCGAGGGCAGCGAGGCGGCGAGCGCGAAGCGCACAGGGCGATAGTCATCGAACGCGCTTTTGCGCTGCAGCCACGCGCGGCGCAGGGCGGCGATGACCAATAGGGTCCAAGGGGTCAGGTAGAGCGGCAGCTCGATCAAATACTTGCCCGGAGAATTTCGATGGGCGGCCGCGTATTGCAATTCATCCGGTGCGTCGATGCGCGTGAATCGGCCGACCAAATTGTTCCAGAAAAACACTTTCAAATGAGCAAGTCCGTCCGGGCCCGCGTACACGAACCAGATCCAGGTGAGAATCATCGCAGCCTGCAAGACCAATCCCAGGTGCAGCTCCCAACGGAGAAGTTCCCGCCAGCGTTTCTCCCAGACGGCGAGGGTAACCAGGGCCAACGCCGGGACCATCCAGGCGACGGCGCTCTTGCAGAGAAAACCCAACGCCAAGGCGGCATGCATCAAAAGGTAGCCGCGCAACCGCTCCCGGGTACATGTCGCATAAAAGCCCAGGTACGCACCCAAGAGCGCGGCTGAGTCGGCGGCGAGCAGAGGCGCATCGGTCGCGAGCCAGATGGAGGTCTGGTACGAGAGCAGGAAGGTGCTCATGGCGGCCGCGCCGACCAAGCCCGCGACTCGTCCCGCACTCCGGCGCGCCAGCAAGCCGGCGCTGAGCGCGGCGATCATTGCGTACAGCAGATTGGGCAGCCGCGCAGCCCAGGCTTCCGCACCGAAAAGCCGGATGGGAACGGCTGCCAGCCAGTACGTCAGCGGAGGCTTTTCGCAGAAGGCCTCGCCTGCCAACAGCGGCACCGCCTTCTCAGGCTGCCAGCTCATGCGCCAGGCGATGTCCGCTTCGCGCGGTTCATCGGGAGTCCAGTAGCCGCGCCCCAACATGACGACGCACCAAATCAGAAGCAGCGCTGCCGAGAGCCACGCGAGCGGAGGGCTGAACGGTCTCGACAACGCGGTATACTTCAAGGTCTACGAAGGAGAGAGCATGGCATTCGCTGACTATACTTCACACGGCGCCGTCGCCGTCATCACCCTGAAAAATCCATCGGTCAACGCCTTGAGTCAGGGGCTGCGTACCGCCATCGCCGACGGCGTAGAGCGGGCCGACGGCGATGCGTCGATTCGGGCGGTGGTGATAGTCGGGTCCGGCAGTGCATTTTGCGGCGGCGCCGATGTCGGCGAATTCGGATTGCCCGCCATGTCGGCGAGTCCTTCCTTGGCGGATTTGTTTGCGTTGATCGAGAGCTCGCCCAAACCGGTGGTCGCGGCGATCAACGGACTCGCGTTGGGCGGGGGACTGGAACTCGCCATGGCGTGTCATTACCGCGTCGCCTCCGTGTTGGCGCAGCTCGGGCTGCCCGAGGTCAAGCTCGGTATTTTGCCGGGCGCGGGAGGTACGCAGCGGCTGCCGCGTCTGGTGGGGGTCGAACGGGCGCTCAACATGATCGTGAGCGGCAATCCCGTGAGCGCGCGCGAATTGGCCAAGACAGAGTTGCTCGACTCGACCGCCGAGGGCGATGTGCTGCCCGCCGCCGTCGCGTTTGCCGAGCGGGTCATCGCCGAGAAGCTGCCCCTGAAGAAGGCGCGCGATATCAAGATCAATTTTCCGAATGCCGAGGCGTTTTTGGACTTCGCGCGCGGCGCCGTCGCTCCGCTCGCCAAGAATTATCCGGCGCCGCTCAAGTGCATCGATGCGGTCGAGGCGGCGGTGCTCGAGCCCTTTGACGAGGGAATGAAAACCGAAGGCTCTCTGTTCATCGAATTGCTGAACACGCCGGAGTCGAAGGCTTTGCGGCACGCGTTTTTTGCGATGCGCGCCGCCGCCAAGATTCCCGATGTACCGAGCGGCACCTCATTGCGCGCGATCAAGTCGGTGGCCGTGATCGGCGCCGGCACCATGGGCGGCGGCATCGCGATGAATTTCGCCAATGCCGGCATCCCGGTCACGGTGCTGGAGACGACCCAGGCGGTGCTCGACAAGGGCCTCTCAACGGTAAAGAAGAACTACGAGAACACCCTGAAGAAGGGGCGGCTGACTCAGGACGAATTCGACAAGCGCATCAAACAGATCACCGGCACTCTGTCGTACGACGACATCAAGTCGGCCGACCTCGTCATCGAGGCCGTGTTCGAGGATATGCAGGTCAAGAAACAGGTGTTCGAGAAGCTGGACAAAGTCGCGAAGAGCGGGGCCATCCTCGCGTCGAATACCTCGACCTTGGATTTGAACGAGATCGCGGATTTCACGCAGCGCCCGCAAGATGTGATCGGTCTGCATTTTTTCAGTCCGGCGAATGTGAGCAAGCTGCTCGAGATCGTGCGCGGCGCCAAGAGCGCCAAGGATGTGGTCGCCACGAGCATGGCCGTGTCCAAGCAAATCAAGAAAGTCGGCGTCATCTCCGGCGTATGCGACGGATTCATCGGCAACCGGATGATGAACGCCTACTTCCGCCAGATGGAGCTGCTGCTGGATGCGGGCGCACTGCCTCAGCAAATCGACAAGGCGATGGAGAAATTCGGATTTGCCATGGGGCCCTTTCGAGTCAGCGATCTCGCCGGAAACGACATACTTTGGTACATACGCAAACGCATGTACGTCGAGTATCCGCACCTCGTATTTTCCAAGACTCCGGATCGCGTCTGCGAGCTGGGGCGATTCGGCCAAAAGACCGGGGCCGGCTGGTACGACTACAAGCCCGGTGACCGCGCACCGATCCCGTCCGAGCTCGTCGCCAAAATCGTCCTCGAAGAGTCGGCCCGCTCAGGGCTCTCGCGGCGCAAGGTCGGCGACGAAGAGATCGTGCAGCGTGCGCTGTATTCCTTGATCAACGAAGGTGCGCGGATTCTCGAGGAGGGTATCGCGCTGCGCGCGTCGGACATCGACGTCGTGTATTTGACGGGATATGGTTTTCCAGACTTCCGCGGTGGGCCGTTGTTCTACGCGGATACGGTCGGCCTACCCAACATCCTGCGCACGATGCGCGAATTCGCAAGGGGCTACCAGCCGGACGCCTGGCAATCGGCGCCCTTGCTCGAGCAGCTTGCCTCTGAAGGCAAAACCTTCGCTAGTTGGGGAAAACAGTCATGACTGACGCCGTAATTGTCGCCACTGCCCGGACCGGGCTCGCCAAATCATGGCGCGGAGCGCTCAATATGACGCATCCCGTGACCTTTACCGGTCACGTTCTGCAGCACGCCATGCAGCGGGCTCGGCTGGACCCCAAGGAAGTCGAGGACGTCATCGTCGGCGGCACCTTCATGGAAGGTGCCGCGGGGATGAACGTGGCGCGGCAGGCGGCGCTGCGCGCCGGTTGCCCGGTCACGACGGCCGGCGTCACCGTGAATCGCTTCTGCTCCACCGGTCTGCAGACCATCGCGCTCGCGGCGCAACGAATCATCGCCGGCGAGGGCGAGATTTACGCGGCCGGCGGCCTGGAGTCGATTTCCTGCATCCAGAACCAGGCCAACATGCGCATGCTGAAAGAGAGCTGGCTGGTGGAGCACAAGCCCGAAATCTATTGGAACATGCTGCAGACTGCGGAAAATGTGGCCAAGCGCTACAACATTTCGCGGCAGCTGCAGGACGAGTATGGCGTACAGAGCCAGATACGTGCCGCCGCGGCGGCCCAAGCCGGCCGGTTCAACGATGAGATCGTGCCCCTGACCACCGTGATGGCGGTGGCCGACAAAGACTCGGGCACCATCGGCACCCGGGAGGTCACCCTCACCGCCGACGAAGGCATTCGGCCCGACACCACCTACGAAGGCGTGTCGAAGATCCGCCCGGCGCTGCCGGGCGGTGTGATCGCGGCCGGGAATTCGAGCCAGTTCTCCGACGGCGCGTCGGTGTGCATCGTCATGGACGCGAAGCGCGCGGAGAAAAAGGGCTTGAGCCCGCTCGGAATCTTTCGTGGCTTTCAAGTCGCGGGCTGCGAGCCCGATGAAATGGGAATCGGTCCGGTCTTCGCCGTGCCCAAGCTTCTGGCCAAAGCGGGATTGCGCGTCGAGGACATTGGATTGTGGGAATTGAACGAAGCCTTCGCGGTGCAGGTCATCTACTGCCGCGATCGGCTCGGCATTCCCGCGGAACGTCTCAACGTCGACGGCGGCGCCATCGCCGTGGGGCACCCCTACGGCGTCTCAGGCTCGCGTCTCGTCGGCCACGCGCTGATCGAAGGCAAGCGGCGCGGCGTGAAATATGTGGTGGCGACGATGTGCATCGGCGGCGGCATGGGAGCGGCCGGCTTGTTCGAGGTGGCCTGAGACTCGAGGGGAGGGGACACACATGGCTCGGATCCTGCTGGTCGAGGACGACCCTGCGCTGTCGCGGGGAATCATCGCGCTTCTCAAAGCCGCCGGCCACGCCGCGGACAGTGCCAAGGACGGCGAGACGGCCCTTTTTCTCGCGGAGACAGAACCCTGCAGTCTGGTCATCCTGGATATCGGCCTGCCTGACATGTCGGGATTCGAGGTGCTCAAGAGGCTGCGCGCGCGGGGCTGCAAGACTCCCATTCTGGTGCTGACCGCCCGGGACCATGTCACCGATCGGGTCAAGGGCCTCGATCTCGGAGCAGACGATTACTTGCTGAAACCTTTCGATGCCAGCGAATTGGGCGCGCGGGTCCGGGCGCTCCTGCGCCGCGACCATGGTGATCCGAGTCCGGTGCTGGTCATCGGTAACCTGACGATCGATCGGGCGCGCGCCACGGCCGAGGTTTCCGGACGACCCTTGCAGCTGCGGCGACGGGAATGGGCGGTGCTCGATCGATTGACGGCCAAAGCCGGCGAAGTCGTCTCCAAGGAGCGGCTGATCGCCGAAGTGTTCAGCTATGACGATGAAGTGGCACCCAATGCGCTGGAAGTGCATATCGCCCGACTTCGCCGGAAGCTCGAGCCCGACGGACCGGCCATCAGGACGATGAGAGGGCTTGGATATATGCTCAAGGCTTCGTGATCCTGAGAAGAGTGCCGAAGTCCCGGCCGAACTGCATCGATTTCGCCACGAGCGGCAACCGAGTGATCGGACGGAATGTTCAAATCATCGATAACGAAATTCCTGATCGCGTCATTGGGTATTCTGATGACCGGCCTGTTCGTCGCAGCACTGATACTTGCCGTCCAAGCGTGGAGCAATTACGCACTGGCCGGCCGTATTGCGCGCCTGACCAACACCGACCACACGCTGTTCAATGCCTTGGTCACCGTTCGCGCCCAGATCCCGAAGGACAGTACCGCACTGATTGCGCAGGACGACCCGCGGCTGGTGATGGGGGCGACGCACGGGGAAGCCTCCCTGACCGTGACCACCGCGATCGAGGCGCTGCAGGCCACCGACATCGCGAATCGTGCCCAATTCGTCGCCGCCATTCAAACTGCCTGGCAGAAAGCGGAAGCTCTGCAATTCACGGTCGAAGCACAGGCCTCCCGCGTGCGCGCGGAACGGGATCTGCATGCCATCGACGCGTGGCGCGAAGCGGTTCACGGAATGACCGACACGCTGAGCACGGCCTCGGCCGCAGTCGGCAACGCCGTGAGGATGGGTGACCCGATCATTGCCGAGATGGTGCAGATTCGCCGCACCGCCTGGATCATCCGCGACCGCTACGGTCTGCAATGCTCGATGATGCGGCCCAACGTGGACAGAAGCCTGCCCCTCAACGCCGGTCAGCTCGACCTGTGGCACGGGGACCGCGCCATTTACACCGCTGCATGGCATACCCTCGATGAATTTCTGCTGCGGCCAGGCGTGTCGGCCGCTCTGCGCGAACGCATCGATGTCGCGCGCACGAAAACCACACAAGCCCAGACCAAGGTGGACGCAATCGTCGACCGATTCGACGGCTCGGGCAAGCCCGTCGTCGCCAGCGCCGAATGGACGGCCCTCTGCGACGGCCCGTTCGACTCGATACTCGCCATCGCCCAACAGGCCCAGGACGAAGCCAACGGCCATGCCGAGGCCATCCGCGACGCCTCGTCTCGAATGTTGCTCGTCGCAGGCTTGGACCTCACGTCGGTAATCGCGTTCGGCGCTTTTGCCGTCGTCAACGTTCAACGCCGATTGGCTCGTCCGATGAAGACCTTGATTGGAACGATCGCCCGCCTCGGCCGCCGCGAATTCGACCAGGCGGTACCCTCCACCGGAAGCCCCGACGAGTTGGGCAGCATGGCGCAGGCGCTCGAGACCTTGCGCACCAGCGCGCTCGAAGCTGAGCGTCTGCAGCTGGCGATGAACCGGTTCACGGCCGATGCCTCTCACCAAATGCGAACCCCCCTTACCATCCTGCGCACGCATATCTCGGTTCTCGGCGCGCTCATTCCGACGAACCATGCAGCATATTCTTCACTCAAGGACATCCAGGAAGCGGCCGATCGGCTGCAGCGGCTGCTCATTCAACTCCTGAAACTGGCGCGGGCCGACGGTGGAAAATCGCTCGACCGGGAGTCGGGCACGGTCGATCTCCGCGAAGTCGTTCAGGAAATCGCAGCGAAGCATGTGCCGCAGGCGCTGGAGGCCGGCATCGATCTTCATTTCGAGGCAGAGCAGCGGCCGTTCCCGGCACAGGCCAACCCAATCACGATCAACGAGATTTTCGCCAATCTCATCGACAACGCCATCCGCTACAACGAGCCCGGCGGCAGTGTCGTCATCAGGCTATTCGACGAGAAGGGCAGGCACGTGGTCGATGTCGAAGACGACGGTCCCGGGATCCCCGATGCCGAACGAGAAAAGGTCTTCACTCGATTTTATCGGCTGAGCCGCGATCAGAGCCGAGTCGGCAGCGGGTTGGGGCTGGCCATCGTCCGATCCCTAGCCGCGACCCTGAATGCCGAGATCAGAATGAACGCCGGAACCGACAACCGGGGCCTACGCGTCCGCGTCTCATTCATCTGAGGCGGCCATCGGCCGTCTTGAGGGCCCCTGCCCCAAAGACTCTATTTAACTTGCTGACAGCTTCCTGAAAGCTAACGGCGCCCATGATGGGGAGCCTGATGCCGGAGCGGGTCTCGCTGGGAGCATCGGACGTTGGAATAACTATTAGGGGGAGCAAGATGGAAAAACAACACCGTGTTGATGGGGGAGCCACGCATGCGTCGCTCGGGCTTTGGAGCAATCCGGCCCGGCTGATCGCAGCGATGCTGCTCAGCGGTGCAATCGCCGGACTGACCGTTTCGGCGGCACTAGCTGCCGACAGCCCCGCTTCCGCGGCCGATGCGCCGGAAAAGGCAGCCAGTATCGAACCGATCGTGGTGACGGGTTCGCGCATTTCCCGCCGCGATTATCAATCCGACAGCCCTATCGCGACGATCGACGAATCGGTGCTGGCTGCGGCGGGACAGCCCACGCTCGACCGCGCAATCGGCGAATTGCCGCAGTTCTCCGCCGCCCAGGGTCTGAGCGAGGTGGGCGACGTGCAGGGCTCGACGGGCTTTGCGGGCGGACAGGCCTATGGCGACCTGCGCGGCCTCGGCCCCAACCGGGCGCTGGTGCTGATGGACGGCCGGCGACTGATCTCATCGAACCCCAACGGGTCCGTGGATCTCAATACGATTCCCATGTCGATGATCGAAAACGTCGAAGTCATTACGGGCGGCGCTTCGGCGACCTACGGTTCCGACGCAATCGCCGGTGTATTGAACTTCAAGCTGCGGCAGCACTTCAGCGGCGCCGAGGTGAGCTATCAGCACGGCGAGACCACCCACGGCGATGGCGCGACGGAGCATGTCACCGCT